>ERZ650302.1380-NODE-1380-length-13507-cov-19.227921_pt1 | contig 13507 bp, 12 predicted proteins | sample MGYA00376238_ERZ650302 | MGnify/ENA primary metagenome ERZ650302 (study PRJEB26733, sample SAMN07839298) | wastewater metagenome | biome: urban; feature: wastewater treatment plant; material: waste water | place: USA: North Carolina | collected 2016-04-28 ... | reverse complement strand
AAATTCTAGGCATTTTAGCTCTACCATTTTCGTTAATTTATCAAAAATTAAAATAATGCAAAAAAAGAAAAGAATACTTCTTGTTTATTATAAACTATTTAAGCCAGGTGGACTACCAAGAGTTTTTACAAATCTAGCAAACGAATTAGTAGAAAACGGTTATGATGTGGATATACTACTCATGATGCGTGAACAAGCTGATTTTTACCCAGTACATCCTAAAATTAAGAGGCACAATATAGACACATTCTCTCATTGGGCTTGGAAAATTTGTGAATTTAACATAAAATATTTAAAATTCATCCCTAAAATAAGAAATATAAATGCATACATCTACCATATTGGTGTGTTTTTAATGCTTAGAAACTGGATGAGAAAAAACCATCAAAATTATGATAAAATTATCTCATCTTTTTACAAGCTTACCTCTTTTCTATCTTTAAATAAATTGGTAAATTATAAAACGATATGTTGGGAAAATGTTGATTACAATATTGGTGGCTTTCTATACAAAGGACTTTTAAGAAAATATTATAGGAATATTAATTGTATTGTTTGTACAAATAGACAGGCTGTTACATATTATGAACAATTCAATAAGACTTATCTCATAACCAATATGATTGGCAGTCCTTTTGAAGATCATCAAGAAATTTCAATACCTCAAAAAGAAAATAAAATAACTTACGTAGGTAGGCTTGATAAAGAAAAAAATGTTATTGAACTCTTAGAAATTATTAAAAATACTTCTATTTCAGATCAATGGCTTCTACAAATTATTGGAGACGGCCCAGAAATTGACAATTTACAAAACTTTGTGAAAATTAACTTTTTAGCAAAAAAAGTGACCTTTTTGGGTGTAAAATCTCCTGAAGAAATTCATCACATTTTATTAAAATCAAAAATTTTTGCGTTTACCTCTCTCAAAGAAGGTCTTCCAACTGTTCTAATTGAAGCTATGTTCTGTGGAAATGTTCTTGTTTCTTATGATTGTAATTATGGGCCATCTGATATTATTACAGAAAAAAACGGATTTTTAATCCCATTGCATGATCAAAAAAAATTCTGCGAGAAACTTGAATTATTAACTTCCAATAGTAATCTTATCAATGATCTAATGCTCTCTTCCTTTGAAGAATCAAAAGCTTGGAAAAAAAATGAAATATTAAAAAAATGGAATATAATCCTCTAAGATTTTGTGACCTCTAAATAGGCTTCCTCAATAGATTTACAAATATAAGACACTTCTTCTATTGATAATTGTGGGTAAATTGGCAATGATATTTCACCAGAATATTGCTTGAAAGAATTAGGATAATCTTCAATTTTATATCCCATATCACTATACAAAGTAAGCATAGGAAGAGGTATAAAATGTACATTTACAGCAACTCCTCTCTTTGAAACCTCTCTTATCATAGCATCTCTTTGACTCTCAGAAAAATTTTTAATCCTTAGCGGATAGAGATGATAGCAAGACTCTCTCTTTTCGTCTTTTAATGTTGGTAGAATAGCCCAATCTGTTTTTTTAAAGTAATTCTCATAATAATTTGCAATACATTTCCTTAGACTAAGGAGAGTTTTAGAGTATTTTCTAATCTGGGCTAAACCAATAGCCGCAGAAAGATCAGGCAAGTTCACTTTAAGTCCTGGCAAAATTATATCATAACGCCAGCCCCCTGCTTGTGATTTTGTAAAAGCATCTTTAGTTTGTCCGTTTAGTGTCCAAAGTTTCATAGTTTGATACACCTCTTTAGCATCAAAATTATTTGGCAAATTTATACAAATTGCACCACCTTCCGCTGTTGTAATATTTTTAACCGCATGGAATGACAAGACGGTAATATCTGTGAGAGAACCTACTTTTTTGTTATTATAGCTAGCTCCTATAGAATGTGCAGCATCAGAAATGACCAAGATTCTACCTAATTTATCTTGAATCTCCGAAGTAGGGGTAAATAAATCTTTAACCTTTGGGTGATTTACCAGTTTATTTATTGAATTATAATCGCAAGGCAAACCAGCTATATCAACTGGGATTATAGCCTTTGTCTTACTAGTTATTTTTGCAGCAATTTGATCTACATCAATGGTGAAATCATCATTCACATCAACTAGAACAGGAGTTGCTCCACAATTAAGAATTGCCTGCGCAGTTGCAGTGTAGGTATATGCTGGGATAATAACTTCATCTCCTTTTTCTAGTCCTAGCCATTTCATCACTAGAATGGCTCCGGATGTCCAAGAATTAACACATACACTATAATCCACATCACAGAGCTTACTTATTTCTTCTTCTAGTGCCTTAACTTTAGGTCCAGATGTAATCCATCCAGAATTAAGAGAATCTAGAACTTCAGAAATTACATCTTCATCAATATAAGGTGGCGAAAAAGGGATTGCTTTCATGTTTTTCAATAAAAGTAAAAAATTGTTATTTTTTGATTATGCTTTGATAAATAACGAGCAAGATACGCAAATTTTCACAAAAAAGATTAAAAATGAATCAAAACATATTCCATAGAATAAAATAATTGAATTTTTCTGCAATAAATGTGATACCAGAGTTAATCTACTATTATGTCATTTTTAAAAACTCCTTTCCTTAACAAAAATCTGTAAAGCCAAGGAAAAAATAAAATTATGGCCGTCTTGAAAAACAATTTTTTTTCTCTTTTAAAGGACGTAAGCACATAATCATTAATATTTTTCTTAGAAAAAAACTCTCTAGGCACATTATTTACAACCCTTTTCTTATTTTCTATGTAAGAAGACAAATCATTCTGACTAAGTGATTTTCCGTTAAAAATCCGTCTGTATTTAAAAAGAGGAACGGCAAGATATGTGAAATTATACCCAAAAACAGCGGCTCTAGACGAAAAATCCCAATCTTCTATACTATTGAAGGTAATATCATATCCACCTAAACTATCCCAAACTTCTTTTTTATATAATATAACTGCGGAAACATAATTCCCACTAATTGCTATCTTCATTCTGCTAAACTCTCCCGATTTATTATACGTATTTTTATCTCCAAAGTTTTGAAAATCACCATAGACAATGTCTATGTTTTCATCTGATAATAATTTATCCAATGCAAGTTCTAAATTTTTAGAAATTAATAAATCATCCGAATCTAGGGGTAAAATATACTTACCTATTGCGTTCTTAATCCCGAAATTTCTTGCACTGCTTGCTCCTTCATTATTCTTTTGTAGCAACTTAACATTTGAATCATCCCCCATTATACTCAAAAATTCTAAAGTATCTTTTTCATAACTCCCATCATCTACCACAATAATTTCGTGCGGATATTTTATATCTACAATACTTTCTATACATTCTTTTATAAATTCTGCTTTTGTGTTATAAACAGGAATAACTATAGAAACTAATACATTATCTAACATTGTATGAATTTTTTTTAAGGTAAAAAAAGATAAAAATTAAAAATAAAACCAAGTATAAAGCGTAAAAACGATACCAATATATGGGAAACAAAATATACTTTAGATGATAAACTATAAAAATTGAAATACCAAAAATTAATAGTCTATAATCAGTTTTCTCTTTTGATTGGTATCCCAAATAAAGCATAGCTGTAACCAAAATCATTGAAATTGATAAAATGCCTGTTATTTGTCTTTTTAAAAAAACGATATACTCTGATAAATGAAAAGACTCTGAATTGCTAACAGGATATAGTACTGGGGATAAAAACGTATGTTTAAATAAGACACCATAAGAAGGAACCTCAAAGACTTTATTTAATAATAAATAAAATGTAACAAGCCCTACTAAATAAGCTGCTTTTCTTAATAAATTTTGCCTATTAATTATTAAATCAAATAAAATCAACAAAGTATACAGGATAACATTGTCACTCCTTACTAATAAACTTAGTAGTGCAACAATAAAGAAACTCTTTGAACTATTCTTAAAAAAAAGATAAATAGAAAGAGAGACTAAAAAAATAGATTGAGCATCTGGAGTAGAAAATCTGATGATTTCTATAAATTCTTTTTGCATAATTAGATATACAATAATAAGCCCTGAAAGAAATAAATTAATTGTTTTTTCTTTATAACTAATGTAAAACAATAAACAAACCGTCAAAAAAGCAAATAACGCACTGTTTAGAAATATTGCATTTGGAACTGAGACCCCTGTAACTATTCTAATAAAGTAATTTGTATAATGATATAGAATTCTGTAATCATAAAAACGTAACTGTTCATAAAAAATTTTTTTGTTTTCTAGATTTGTTTTTCCATATTCAAAATTAGTCAGATGATTATACCTTTCCTTCGGCAATGAGACAGACAATGTCTTATAAGTATCCAAATGTAAGTCTTTTGGGCTATCTAGTTTTAGAACCTCTGCTACATATGCAGTTAAATCCCAAGAATAATGTTTGTTTTTTTGATATTGATATATTAAAACAAAGAATATAATTGGAAAAAAAAACAAACTAATTTTTCTTAACATGATTATTATTTTTTTTAAATGCTGATTATAATTAAATTTGTAAAAATAAAAAAATAATGTTATTTAACTCGATCAGCTTTGCAATTTTTTTACCCATAGTTTTTACGCTTTATTGGTTTTTTACCAATAAAAGTCTTAAAATCCAAAATCTTTTATTATTAGCAGCCAGTTTTTATTTCTACTCTTGTTGGGATTGGAGATTTGTATTTTTATTATTATTCTCTATTGTGTTAGACTATTTTTCTGGTATAAAAATGGAAAATAGCAAAAACGATAACGAAAGAAAATTCTGGCTCTGGCTGAGTATTGGGATTAATTTAGGCTTTTTAGGCTTCTTTAAATATTACAATTTTTTTGCAGACAATTTCGCGGAATTATTAAAAGGGCTTGGTTTTCAAGTTAATATCTGGACTTTAAAGATCATTCTTCCTGTTGGTATTTCTTTTTACACCTTCCACGGTTTATCTTATGTTATTGATATTTATTTTAAAAGAATTAAAGCAGAAAGAAATTTTGTAGATTATGCTGTTTTTGTGAGTTTTTTCCCGCTTTTAGTAGCTGGACCAATAGAAAGAGCTACACATTTGCTCCCTCAGATTAAGGTAAAAAGAGAATTCTCTTATGAAAAAGCAGTAAACGGACTAAGACAAATTCTCTGGGGATTGTTCAAAAAAATGGTGATCGCAGACAACTGCGCTGTTTTTGCCAATCAAATATTTGCCAATTCTTCCACTGCTTCTGGGAGTGAATTGTTGCTAGGCGCTATCTTTTTTACATTTCAGATTTATGGTGACTTTTCTGGATATTCTGATATTGCACTAGGTACAGCTAGACTTTTTGGGATGGATTTACTTAGAAATTTTGCCTTCCCATATTTCTCTAGAGATATGGCAGAGTTCTGGCGAAGATGGCACATTTCATTATCATCTTGGTTCAAAGATTACTTATATATTCCGCTAGGTGGTAGCAAAGGAGGAAACTGGATGAGAATCAGAAATACTTTTATAATTTTCTTAGTTTCTGGGTTCTGGCATGGCGCCAACTGGACTTTTATTATCTGGGGATTTCTAAATGCACTTTTCATAATGCCCTCTATCATCTTAAAAACCAATAGAAACAATCTAGAAATTGTGGCTATGAATAGGCTTATCCCTAGTATAAAAGATATTTTTAATATTTTGTTTACGTTTAGCTTAACCGTCTTTGCTTGGGTGTTTTTCAGAGCAGAAGATGTACATCATGCCATTTCGTACATTTTAGGAATATTTAAGCCTTCTTTGTTTTCATTTCCTGAACTTAAAAAAGCTGCTCTAGCCACACTTATCCTCATTATATTCTTTGTAGCAATAGAATGGATTGGCAGAGAAAACCAATATGCTATAGAAAAAACTCTGGTGAAAAAACCTAGAGCTCTACGCTGGGCTTTTTACGGGTTTATCATTATTTTGATTGGCCTATTTTTGCAAACTCACGAAACACCATTTATATATTTTCAGTTCTAATGAAAAAATTTATTATAAATATTTTAAAATTTTTAACATTTGTGGTTCCATTTTATATTATTGGGCTCTGCATTTGGAGTTGGATTGTACCACCTTTCATGGCAAAAAATGTAAGAAGTAATATTGCTGCTTATGGTCATTTATTTACTAGGAGTAGAGATGCCGAAAAAATTAAAAATCCAGATATTTTAGTCTTGGGTTCTTCCCACGCATATAGAGGTTTTGACACTAGAGTTTTTTCTGATGCAGGTATTTCAGCATTTAATTTGGGTTCTAGTTCTCAATCTCCTATTAACACACAGGTATTACTGAAACAATATCTTCATCTAATAAAGCCTAAATTGGTAGTTTATGAAGTCTATCCTGGTACGCTTTGTATTGATGGGGTAGAAAGTTCACTTGATATGTTGAGCAATGGGAAAATTGACAAAAACGCATTAGAAATGTCACTCAAAATAAATAATTTTCTTACTTATAATACTCTTTTTTATGGATATTTCAGGCAAACATTTAATCTAAATAAGAGCGTAAAAGAACCTGAAAAACAAAAAGAGGATTTCTATATAAAAGGTGGCGGATATGTAGAAACAGAATACAGAAAATATAAACCTGAGATTCTACAAAAAACGAAATGGATAACCAACCCATCACAAATAGAAGCGCTGAAACAAAACATTGCAATACTAAATGATAGCAAAACACCGTTTATTCTTGTACAAGCACCAATTACCAAAACGCTCTATAATTCTAAGACCAACAATCAAGAAATAGAGAATTTGCTCCAACAATTAGGCACTTACAAAAACTTTCAAAACGAAATAAATTTAGATGACCAAAAAGATTTTTATGATGACAACCACCTCAATCAAGAAGCAGTTGTAAAATTTAATCTTAAATTTATCGAATATTTAAAATCTCAAAACATCCGTTTCTAAAAATGCACAAAAAGAAAATCCTCATCAGAATAGGTTCTCTGCGCCACGGTGGTGCAGAAAAAGTTTTGGTGACTTTTCTTAAAAACCTTCCAAAAGGTAAGTATGAAATCGATTTACTACTCAATCTATATTCTGGGAAATACCTCTCAGAAGTTCCAGATTGGATAAATGTACTCTATCTGAACAAAGGTGAAATGATTACCACCAATCGTTTACAAGACCTTCCCGAAAAAATATTTAGAGTTTTGTACCAAGGATTATTGAAAAAATTTCCCAAAATTCTATATTCTACCATTCTCAAAAACAAAAAATATGACGTAGAATTTGCCGCCATACATGGGATGAGAGACGAAATTCTAAACTCGCCCATTACTTCGTCTAAAAAAATTGTTTGGATTCATAATGACCTTACCAAAACAGAATTTCACCATTATACGAATGATGAGTTTAGAAAATTCTTTGGGTTTGATAAAATCATGGTGATTTCTGAGAAAATTCAAAAAGATTTTGAAAAATTAGCCAAAAACGAAACAGAGAAAAATAAATTGGTGAGAATTTATAATCCTATTGATACAGAGGAAATTCTCTCAAAGTCCGAAGTCCGAAGTCCGAAGTCCGAAGATGATGGAAGTTGGATGATGGAAGATGGAAGTTTAAAATCAGCCTTCGAAAACGCAAAACTTGTAACGCAAAACTCGAAACTCGAAACTCGAAACTCGGAACCTTTATTTGTAAGCGTAGGAACCGTTTTTCCACAAAAAGGTTTTGATAGATTGCTGAAAGTGCACAAAAAATTATTAGAAGAAGGTTATCCTCATAGAATTAAGATTATTGGTGATGGCTATGATTTTGAAAATATTAAAAACCTAAAAACAGAATTGGGAGTAGATAAAACTGCAGAAATGCTTGGTTTTACAGACAATCCTTATCCTTATTTCAAAGCAGCAGATTTTTATGTTTTAAGCTCTAGATACGAAGGTTTCCCTACGGTATTATTTGAAGCAATTACACTCAGAAAAAATATTATCGCAACAGAAGTTTCAGGCGTAAATGAAATGTTAGAAAACGGAAAATTGGGTTTGATAGTAGAAAATTCTGAAGAAGGAATTTACCAAGGAATGAAAAAAGCATTGACCAATCCTGAAAGTTTTTCTCAATACCAAGAAAATCTTAAAGACTACCAAATGCCATTCAATCTAGAAAATTCTGTGAATAAAATTATGGAAATTATTGACAAAAATTAAACCACAAAAGGCACAAAAGAAATTCCAACTTGAAAATTAAAGGTTTAATATAATCATTAAAAAGTTCACAAAATTGAAAATCAAAGATTTTCAAACTCTTGATTTCTTTTGTAAATCTTTAAAACAAAGAAAATCTTTTGTGTCTTTTGTGGTTAAATAATATAAATTTGTAACATGTCTTACTCAATCATCCAAAAAGATTTTTACAGAGAAAGCGGAAAATGGCTTTCTAGAACAGAAATTTGGGCTAAATGCATCAATCCGAATCTGCATTATGTTTATATTCTAAGAAAATGCCAACAATATTCTAAAAAATCAATTTTAGGAATTTTTTGGAGATTGGTATTAAGACACCATCAGATTAAATACGGTTTTCAAATTTATCCCGAAACGCAAATAGGTGAAGGTTTTTACTTAGGACATTGGGGAACTGTAGTCATTAACCCGAAAACCAAAATTGGTAAAAATTGTAACATTGCACAGGGCGTAACCATAGCACAGGCCAATCGTGGCAAAAACGAAGGCGTACCAGAAATAGGAAACGAAGTCTGGATTGGGCCAAATGCCGTGATTGTAGGCAATATAAAAATTGGAAACAACGTGCTTATTGCTCCGAACTCATACCTCAATACAGATGTTCCTAGCAATTCTATCGTGATAGGAAATCCTGCTGAAATCATCTCCAAGAATACCGCTACAGAAGGCTACATTAATCATAAGATTGACTATTAAAATTTTGTTAAAAATTATTCATAAAATAGCATAAAAATAATTTTTGTTTATTTTTACAAAAAAATAGATATTTTATTTTAATCTCTGTACGATTATATACAAAAACAATGGCAAGGAGTTATAAAAACATTTTCGAAAACAACCAAAAATGGATTGAAGAAAAACTCGGTCAAGATGCTGACTTTTTTAAAAAATTAGCTGAAGGACAAGCTCCTGAATATCTATACATAGGTTGTAGTGATTCTAGAGCAACAGCAGAGGAACTAATGGGAATGAGACCTGGTGAAGTTTTTGTACATAGAAACATTGCCAATGTGGTGAATACACTAGATATGAGTTCTACTGCTGTTATACAATATGCTGTACAACATCTAAAAGTTAAACACATTATTGTATGCGGACATTATGGTTGTGGTGGCGTAAAAGCTGCAATGACTCCGCAAGATTTTGGATTGATGAATCCTTGGCTTAGAACCATAAGAGATGTATATAGATTGCACCAAGCTGAACTAGATGCCATAGAAGATGAACAAAAAAAATATGATAGGCTTATAGAGCTCAATGTACAAGAACAATGCATAAATGTTATTAAAATGGCAGTGGTACAAGAAAGATACATTCTAGACCACTATCCTATTGTACACGGATTAGTTTTTGATTTAAAAACAGGTAAACTTATAGACCTAGAAATAGATTTTGAAAAAATATTAAAAGATATTCAAAAGGTATATGACCTTACCAACTCAGATTGGGTGATGAGCAGAAAGAATAATAAAAACTTTAAAGATTAAAACCATTAATACACTACTAAAATATATGGGCATGTTTACGTTGGCAATTTTTGTCAACTTTACTGTTTTGCCTAGTTTAGCAATGATGTGTGATTGGGATATTTCTACGCTTAATAATAATATTTCTGAAGAAGAAGTAAAAAATAACATTGCTAATTTCAACGAAAAATTTCCGCCTAGTCCTTATAAAGTTAACGATTATATTCAACAAAGAATTATATCTAAGGGCAAGAAAACTAATTTTGCCCAAAATGATGTTTCAATACATTTAAGTCCTTTTATTTCCATATTTTCTCCGCCTCCCGAAGTTTAATTAAATATTTTATTGCAATTATGAATTCTAGTTGCAAGGATAGCTGTGCCTATATATTAGATATAAGCACATTGTTACGCGTATAAATTATTTAATTAAACTAAAAAAATGAAAAATAAAACGTCTTTTTTAACAGACATTAAACAAAATCTACCTTCAGGATTGGTAGTATTTCTAGTTGCACTCCCGCTATGTTTAGGTATTGCTCTAGCATCTGGTGCGCCACCATTATCTGGTATTATTGCTGGGATTATAGGAGGTCTAGTTATTGGCTTTTTAAGCAATTCACATATTTCTGTTTCTGGCCCTGCCGCTGGTTTAGCAGCCATCGTATTGGTAGGCATTTCAGATTTAGGAAGCTTTGAACTATTTTTGGTAGCTGGTATTATTGCTGGTATTATCCAATTGATTTTGGGTTTTGTAAGGGCGGGTAGTATTTCTAATTACTTTCCAAACAATGTGATTGAAGGAATGTTAGCCGGGATTGGCGTTATTATCATTCTGAAACAAATTCCGCACGCTGTAGGTTATGATAAAGATTTTGAGGGAAACCAAAGAATTTTTGATGGATTCAATCTTACAGAATATGTAACGAATCTGAGTAATGCCATTTCACCAGGCGCAATTGTGATTACTTTAGTTTCATTAGGCATCCTTTTAACTTGGGAAAAAATACCTGCGCTCAAAAAAATAAAAATGCTACCTGGCGCATTGGTTGCTGTAGCAGTAGGAATTTTACTGAACGAAGTATTTAAAGGAAGCTCTCTAGAAATTGCCAAAGAACATTTGGTAACATTACCTGTTCCAGAATCTGCCGAAGATTTTAAAAACCTAATTACCTTCCCAGATTTTACAGGATTTATGAATCCCAAAGTTTGGATTTTGGGCGCTACCATAGCCATTGTAGCCTCTATAGAAACGTTACTTTGCATAGAAGCTTCTGATAGAATGGATGCACACAAAAGAATTACCGATACCAACCTAGAACTTAAAGCACAAGGTATAGGAAATTTGATTTCCGCAATGATTGGCGGACTTCCTATGACATCTGTAGTAGTAAGATCATCTGCTAATGCTAATGCTGGCGCTACCAGTAAGACATCTGCCATTATACACGGTGTTTTTATGCTAATTTGCGTTCTTACCATTCCTTTTTTATTAAATAAAATTCCTTTAGCTACATTGGCAGCAGTTTTACTTTTGGTAGGTTACAAATTGGCTAGTCCATCTAAATTAAAACATTTTTGGGCAAAAGGGAAATATCAGTTTCTGCCTTTTATTGCCACACTAATTGCCGTGGTTGCGCTAGACCTTTTAAAAGGAGTTGCCATAGGAATTGCTTTTTCTATTTTCTATTTATTACAAGGAAATATGAAAAGAGCCTATTATTTCAGTAGAGAAGAACTAGAAGAAGCAGAAGAAATTAGAATAGATCTAGCAGAAGAAGTATCTTTCCTTAACAAAGCTGCCATCAAAAAAACGCTTAAAAATATAGAACCTAATTCTAAAGTGATTATTAACGCAAGAAAAACATCTTATATCTCAGATGATATTCTAGAAATGATAGAAGATTTTGCTAATGTAAGAGCTGTAGAAGAAAATATAGACGTAAGTCTAGAAGGTTTTAAAACTTCTTACAAAGAATATGAAAACGATCAACATTCTCACGTAAAAATTACGCACAAAAGAGCCATTTAATTGAAAATTGAAAACTTCATTTCAATAAAATCACAGCATTTTTAATTAAAAAAATCAACAATCTAAAATTTTAAAATTATGAAAGCACATACATACGAAACACAATCTACCATAAGTCCCGAAAAAGCATTACAATTCTTAAAAGAAGGAAACCAAAGATTTGTAAACAACCTAAAAGTAAATAGAAATTTACTAGAACAAGTAAATGACACCAGAGAAGGGCAATGGCCTTTTGCAGCGGTTTTGAGCTGTATAGACAGTAGAACATCTGCCGAATTGGTCTTCGATCAAGGTTTGGGAGACATTTTCAGTATTAGAATTGCAGGAAATTTTGCCAATCAAGATATTCTCGGCTCTATGGAATTTGCATGTAATGTTGCGGGTTCTAAACTTGTTGTTGTTTTAGGACACACCAAATGTGGCGCTTTGAAAGGCGGATTAGATGCACCACAAATTGAAGGTTTAGGAATGGACAATCTCAATCATTTGATTTATCATTTCGAGCCTTGCATTCACGAAGTGATAAAAGAAGGAGAAGAGCGATCTTCTAAAAATGAAGATTTATTAGAAAGATTAAACGTTTGCAATATAAAAAGCACCATCAATGATATTCGCCACCAAAGTTCTACTCTCAGAAATCTTGAAAAAGAGGGGAAAATTATGATTGTAGGCGCTAATTATGATGTTGAGACCGGTGTTGTAACTTGGTTGTAGTTTCTTCGACATATACAATAATGCGAGAGTTTCTTCATAAATTCTGATTTTTAATTAACAACTAAATCTTTTCTCGCATTTGGCCTCGTTTTTTAACGAGGCTTTTTTAATTTTGCATTCTAATGATAAAATATTACGCTATTCCTAAAGTTTGGTTTTCGGTACTACTCTATTTCGCAATAATAGAATTAGTCATCATTTTTACTAAACCCTCTCTTTTTTTAGATTGGAATTTTATATTAACGAGAGTCATTTTTGTATTCGCTTTTACTTTTTCAGTAATTATTAAAAGAAAAATATCTAAGAATTTTTTTCAGCTTTTACAAAATATTTTAGTCTTTGCATTAATGACTTTTCTCTACAAAGAAACAGCAATGCTCAACACATTAATTTTTCCAAAAATTGATGAATTTTTATCAAATTTAGATCAAAATATTTTCAAGTTTCAACCTTCTATTGAATTTTCAAAACACTTTAACTCCTTGTTTTTCAGTGAATTATTTTACTTCGGGTATTTTTGTTATTATCTTCTACCATTAGTAGTTTTTGGAATTTTGTATAAATTTTTGCCTCAAAAAATCGAAGAATTCGGATTTATTTTGATTTCGTCCTTTTTATTGTACTACTTTATTTTCATCATTATTCCAGCAGAAGGACCACAATTTTATTTCACGTTTCCAGATAATTATATCGAAGCACAAGGAATTTTTGGAAATGCTATAAAACTCATTCAAAAAAACGGAGAAGCACCAACTGCAGCTTTCCCGAGTTCACACGTAGGAATTTCTTGGATTGTCATTTTTTGGTTGTATCAAAATTTTAGAAAATCGGTGAAATATTTTCTTCCGTTTGTGATTTTATTGATGTTTTCTACAGTTTACATCAAGGCGCATTATTTTGTAGATGTTGTGGCAGGATTTCTTACAGCGCCAATCGTATTTTTTCTTACCTTTAAATTCTACAAATTTTTAAACCTAAAATTGAATGTCCATCTCAATTAAAGAAGTTGCTTCTAAAGAAGATTTAAAAACCTTTATTTATCTTCCCGAAAAAATTCATAAAAACCATAAAAATTGGCTTCATCCGT
>ERZ650302.1378-NODE-1378-length-13511-cov-21.554845_pt1 | contig 13511 bp, 9 predicted proteins | sample MGYA00376238_ERZ650302 | MGnify/ENA primary metagenome ERZ650302 (study PRJEB26733, sample SAMN07839298) | wastewater metagenome | biome: urban; feature: wastewater treatment plant; material: waste water | place: USA: North Carolina | collected 2016-04-28 ... | reverse complement strand
CTGAACCTGTTCAACGATTTTCTCCGGTCGGTCAAGGCACTGTTCGGGGAAAACCGCGGCTGCACGCACCTCAGCGAGCTGCTGATGGCGCTGCCGACAGCGGCCCTGCAGTCGTTTTCCGGGGAAACGGCTCATCGTGAGCAGGAGCACGAGAAGAAACCTTTCTATCTTGATCGTTGTCATGCACTTTCGACGGATTCGGAAGTGGTCCGGAGCTATTTTCCGCGCTGGTACCGCAGCCAATCACCGGGGTAGGGAGCCCGCCCACGGCATGTAGTCAAACTTCAGAAGAGGATGCCGCATGAAGATTCACGAGTATCAGGGGAAAGCGCTGCTGCGCAAGTATGGGGTGGCGGTGCCGCGAGGCGTGTTTTGCCGGAGCGTCGACGAAGCGGTTCAGGCGGCGCAGACGCTCGGCGGCAAGGTCTGGGTGGTGAAAGCCCAGATTCACGCAGGCGGGCGTGGCAAGGGCGGCGGCGTCAAGGTCGCCAAGAGCATTGACGACGTCAAGGCACTGGCCGGCCAGATTCTGGGCATGCAGCTGGTCACGCACCAGACCGGCCCCGAAGGCCAGAAGGTTCGCCGCCTGTACATCGAAGACGGCGCCGACATCAAGAACGAGCTGTACGTGTCCCTGGTGACCGACCGCGCCACGCAGAAGGTGGCCCTGATCGCTTCGAGCGAAGGCGGCATGGACATCGAAGAAGTGGCTCACTCCACTCCCGAGAAGATCGTCACCGAGATGATCGACCCGCTGGTTGGCATCACTGCCGAGCAGAGCAAGAAGGTGGCAGCCGCCATCGGCCTGACTGGCGCTTCCATCGACCAAGCCGTAGACATCTTTGCCAAGATCTACAAGTGCTACATGGACACCGATGCGTCGCTGGTGGAAATCAACCCGCTGAACTGCGACTCCAAGGGCAACCTGATGGCCCTGGACGCGAAGTTCAACTTTGACGCCAACGCCCTGTTCCGTCATCCAGAAATCGTGGCCTACCGCGATCTGGACGAAGAAGATCCCGCCGAAGTGGAAGCGTCCAAGTTCGATCTGGCCTACATCAGCCTGGACGGCAACATCGGCTGCCTGGTGAACGGCGCTGGCTTGGCCATGGCCACCATGGACACCATCAAGCTGTTCGGCGGCGAGCCCGCCAACTTCCTGGACGTGGGCGGCGGTGCTACCCCCGAGAAGGTCACCGAAGCCTTCAAGATCATGCTGAAGAACCCCAAGGTCAAGGGCATTCTGGTCAACATCTTCGGCGGCATCATGAAGTGCGACACCATCGCCACCGGCGTGATCACCGCTTGCAAGGCCGTGAACCTGAACGTGCCGCTGGTCGTGCGCATGAAGGGCACGAATGAAGAGCTGGGCAAGAAGATGCTGGCCGAGTCCGGCCTGCCCATCATCGCTGCAGACACCATGGCCGAAGCCGCGACCAAGATCGTTGCTGCCGTCAAGTAAGCCCGGAGAACATACATGTCGATCTACATCAACAAAGACACCAAGGTCATCACCCAGGGTATCACGGGCAAGACTGGCCAGTTCCACACCGAAAAGTGCCAGGAATACGCAAACGGCAAGAACTGCTTTGTCGCGGGCGTGAACCCCAAGAAGGCTGGCGAGTCGATCTTCAACATCCCGATCTACGCCTCCGTCAAGGAAGCCGCCCAGCAAACCGGCGCCACCGTGTCGGTGATCTACGTGCCTCCAGCAGGCGCTGCGGATGCCATCTGGGAAGCGGTGGAAGCCGACCTGGACATGGCCATCTGCATTACCGAAGGCATTCCTGTCAAGGACATGCTGATGGTGCGCAACAAGATGAAGGCCAAGGAAGCTGCTGGCGGCAAGAAGACCCTGCTGCTGGGCCCCAACTGCCCCGGCATCATCACGCCCGACGAAATCAAGATCGGCATCATGCCCGGTCACATCCACCGCAAGGGCCGTATCGGCGTGGTGTCCCGTTCGGGCACGCTGACGTACGAAGCCGTGGCCATGCTGACCGAAGTGGGCCTGGGCCAGTCGACCGCCGTGGGCATTGGTGGCGACCCCATCAACGGCCTGAAGCACATCGACGTGATGAAGGCTTTCAACGACGATCCAGACACCGATGCCGTGATCATGATCGGCGAAATCGGCGGCCCTGACGAAGCCGAAGCCGCCCAGTGGTGCAAGGCCAACATGAAGAAGCCCGTGGTGGGCTTCATCGCTGGCGTGACGGCCCCTCCCGGCAAGCGCATGGGCCACGCTGGCGCGCTGATCTCTGGCGGCGCTGACACGGCTGACGCCAAGCTCGCCATCATGGAAGAGTCGGGTTTCGTCATCACCCGCAACCCGTCGGAACTGGGCAAGCTGCTCAAGGCCCAGCTGAAGTAATCCAGTGGTTCCAGGCCAGCCCATGGGTTGGCCTGCCCCGTACCGTTGACTGCACCCGCCACCGTTTGGTCGCGGGTGCTTTTTTTTGCTGTTCAGGCAGACCGGAATGCTCGGACAAGCTTGATGGAGAGATTGGTGTGACAAATTTGTCGCTGCGAGTGTGGCAGGCGACAAAGAGCGGCACCGCCAGAGTGTCGGGCGCCCTGGGAAAGCTGGTGGGGGAGCACCTATCCGCCGTGTGGCGAACGGGCTTAATTTTTGCTTTTTACATCCACTCACAGAATGGAACGTGGATTGCAGTGGCCAGAAAATTACCGGAGCGCAGGGCAGAACCAAGGCGGTGGACAGGATGGATCAGCGCCGCCACGGCCCTGGCTTTGACGGGAGGCTTGTGGCTTGCGGGAGTGTTGCCTCAGGCCCAGCAGATCTTGTACGACGCTGCTGTGGCCCACGCTTCGCCCGGCGCGATGAGCGAGGCGGTGTTGGTGGACATTGATGCCCGTAGCTTGGCAGCCGCTGGTGGTAACTGGACCTATGACAACCATGCCGCCTTGATTGACCGCCTGGCCCAGGCAGGCGCCAGCACCGTGGTGTACGCCGTACCGTTGGCCCCACCTGCCACGCCGACCGATGCACAAGCGCTGGTGAGCAGCATTGCCCAGGCCCAAAACGTGATCTGGCCAGCGGTATTTGCGGACAAAGGGCCGGCCGCTTCACTGCCACCGGCTTTTCATCGCAGTACCTTGGCAGCCCTTGGCGGCCGTGGGCCAGCCATGGTGCCCGTGCAGATGGGGCCTTTTGCGGAGGCCGCTGCAGGCGTGGGGCATTTGCAATGGGGGGCTGACAGCGATGGCATTCTCCGGCAGGTGCCTCTGGTACTCAGCCACGATAGCGTGGGAGTGCCTGCGCTTGCGCTGCTGGCTGCCCAGCGTGTGTTGCATCTCAGCGCCGAAGATATTTCTTGGAGAGGCGGCAGTTCCAGCCCTGGTCTGCTGCTGGGCAGCTTGGCGGTGGGGGTGGATGCGGGTGCGGTGATGCGCCCTGTGTTTGGCGCATCCCTGCCTCGGTTGGCGGCAGCCGATGTGGTGGCTAACCAAGTGCCACCGGCAGCCCTGCGCGACAAGACCGTGGTGGTAGGAATGACGGCAGGGCCGCAAGCCGCTGTGTGGACCGTACCGGGGGGCTCGTCTTTGCACGCCTCCGATGTGGTGGCCCAGACCTTGGTCGGATTGCGTGTGGCCCGCTCCGTGACGGCTCCGAACTGGGCCCACACCCTGGCATGGGGTGCGGTGGTCGCCATGGCTTTGGTGGTTGTGGCGCTGCCCGGTTTGCGCACAAGAGTGGCCTGGAGCATTGCACTGGGGCTGGCCACGTTGCTGCTGGCCATGCAATGGTGGTGGTTGCAACGCGCCTTGCATATGGTGCCTCTTATGGCCGCCGCCGCAGTGGTGCTGTGGGGGCAGATGCTGTGCAGTGTTTGGGCTGCATTACCAAAACGCACGCCGGGTGAAGTGCCGCAAGGCTCTGCCGATGCCGAGCGCATGATGGCGCTGGCCCTGCATGGTCGTGGTGAGTTGCTGCAGGCCTTTGAGCGCTTCAAGCTACTGCCGACCAGCGACGCATTGAAGGAAAACCTCTACCACCTGGGCAAGGACTTTGAGCGCAAAAAAGACTTTGCTCTGGCCAAGAAGGTGTTCAAGCATCTGGTGCATCGCGATGCCGAATACAAAGATGCGCGGGCACGCTACCGCCATGCCAAGACCCACTTGCTGGCCCAGGCTGGCATTTCGCCAGGCCATGGCGCTGGCAGTAGCTTTGGCGAAGGTGCTTCGTCACTGCCTGCCTCCGTGCAAGAAACGCTGCCGCGCCAAAAGGCCTCCGGTGCATTTGCGCACTATGAGCTCAAGCACGAGTTGGGCAAGGGCGCGATGGGGGTCGTCTACCAAGGGCGAGACTTGCGCTCAGGCCGAATGGTGGCGATCAAAACCTTGGCCCTGCACCAGGAGTTTGAGGGGGCTGCGCTGGTGGATGCACGCGAACGTTTTTTCAAAGAGGCAGAAGCCGCAGGGCGGTTGAAGCACCCGAACATCGTGACCATTGATGGCTCTGGGGAAGCGCAGGGGCTCGCCTACATCGCGATGGAGTTCGTGGCCGGCACGGACCTGACCGCTTTCACTCAACCCCCCCACCTATTGCCGGTGGCGCAGGTGTTGGCCATTGGCGCTCGGGTAGCAAGTGCCCTGGACTATGCCCATGCGCACCATGTCGTGCATCGCGATGTCAAACCCGCGAACATCATGTGGGACCCTGCCACCGACACGGTGAAGGTGATGGATTTTGGAGTAGCCCGTATTACCGATGCGAGCAAGACGCGCACGGGCATCGTGCTGGGCACGCCCAGCTTCATGTCGCCTGAACAGCTGTGTGGTGCCAAGGTGGATGGGCGAACAGATCTGTACGCGTTGGGTGTGACCTTGTTCCAGCTGCTCACGGGCGCATTGCCGCTGCGAGCCGAGTCGATGCCAGAACTCATGCACAAGATCGTTCATGTGCCAGCGCCAGACGTTCGCACGCTGCGCCCCGACTTGCCCGAGGCCGTAGCAACACTGGTGGCCAAGGCGTTGAACAAGCGGCCCGAGGACCGTTACCAGACAGGTGCGCAGCTGGCGCAAGCGCTCACGCACGCCATGGACAACGCTCTGCAACAAAGTATTGGCGAAGTAACTGCGGCAGTCGTCTATGATCCAGACCGCTCCCCTGCAGAGCAAAACATGTTGCTGACAAAAACCACGGTGCTGGAGCACCCACAGCAACAAAGCCCAGCATCCAGGCCTGTGGCTGCCCCTGTGGGATGACGCGCTTCCCAATCCATGACTTACGAATTTTTCGCCCAAACCGACCGGGGGCGCGTGCGCGCCAACAATGAAGACGCCGTGGCTGTCGATCGGGAAGCCCAGGTGGCCGTCTTGGCTGACGGCATGGGCGGCTACAACGCGGGCGAAATTGCCAGCGGAATGGCCATTACCTACATTTGCACGGAAATGAGTCGCTGGCTGGCACAGGCCGGGACTACGCCCCCTGCCACGGATGTGCGGCGGGCGCTGGAGTTGTGTGTGGAAAACGCCAACCATGCCATTTTGGGCGCTTCGCTGTCCAACCCGCAGTACTCCGGCATGGGCACCACGTTGGTGGTGGGCGTTTTTCAGTGCGATCGCCTCATCCTCGGCCACATCGGGGATTCACGCTGCTACCGCTTGCGCGCAGGGGTGTTGCAGCAAATCACGCGAGACCATTCCTGGTTGCAGGAACAGGTCGATGCAGGCATATTGACCCGGGAGCAGGCAGCCGCGTCGTCCAACCGCAATTTGGTTACCCGCGCGTTGGGCGTAGAGCCGCATGTGCAAATGGAAGTGAACGAATTTCAAGTGGCGCCCAGCGACCTGTTTGTGATGTGCTCTGACGGTTTGACCGACATGGTCAATGACGAAGAGCTGGCAGATTTGCTGTGCGCGCCTGGCTCTCTGGAAGAAAAAGCAGGGCTGCTCATTGACACGGCCAATGCCCACGGCGGTCGTGATAACGTCAGCGTATTGCTGGTGCAGGCGGCTGCCGGAGGGAAAAAACGCAGCCTCATGTCCCGTCTTTTGGGCTCTGCCTGACGGACAGCAACACAACAAATCATCAAATCAGGAGTAGATCATCATGCCCAGAATGATCGTTTCGATCGACGGCGTCGTCATCAAAGAAGTGCAACTCACCAAAGAGCGCACGACGCTGGGCCGCCGCCCGTACAACGACATCGTGATCGACAACCTGGCGGTGAGCGGTGAACACGCGGCCATCCACATGATGCCTGATGGTGTCGAGATTGAAGACCTGGGGAGCACGAACGGCACCTACGTCAACGCCAAGGCAGTCAAGCGCCAAGAGTTGCGCAACGGCGACACCATCGAGGTGGGCAAATACAAGATTCGCTTCTTGCAAGATGCAGACGCCCAGAACTTCGAGAAGACCATGGTGTTCAAGCCGGGAATGGCTCCGGCGCTGAATGCGGCGGCAAGGCCCGGTGGTGTGGTTGCGCCTCCTGCCCCTATGAATGCCGTCATCCGGGTGCTGTCGGGCGCAGCGGCTGGCCGTGAAGTCGCCTTGCACAAGGTGGTTACCACCATCGGCAAACCCGGTGTTGCCGTGGCGTCCATCACCAAGCGCATTCAGGGCTTTGTGCTGGCCCATGTGGAAGGCCCGGACATGCCTCTGCTCAATGGTGTGGCGATTGGCTCCAGCCCTGTCCCGCTCAAAAGCGGCGACAAGCTGGAACTCGCGGGCACCGAAATGCAGTTCGAGCAAACCTGACCGATGTGACGGCCTGGCCTCTGGCACCTTGCCCGGGCTTGGTCAGTTGAGCCCATGCGCAGCTCCTTGTTGTTTCGCCGCTGGCGCCGCGTGCTGCTCACGTTGATCCCGCTGGCACTGGCGCTTCTGCATGTTTCGGCCGCCATGCCCCTGCCGCTGCTGGAGCGGCTGGACCAGTTCATCTACGACGCCCGCCTGCGCCTGGGGATGTCGCGAACCCTTGACGAGCGCATCGTCATTGTGGACATCGATGAAAAGAGCATCGATCGCATCGGGCGCTGGCCCTGGGGCCGAGACAAACTCGCAGACCTGACCCAAGAATTGTTCGCACGCCAGCGTGTGTCTGTGGTGGGCTTCGATGTGGTGTTTGCCGAGCGCGACAACAGCTCCGGGCTGGCATCCCTGCGCGCCTTGGAGCGAGGGGCCTTGGCCAGAACCCCAGGCTTTGCCGAGCAACTGGCTCGCTTGGCCCCTTCCCTTGACCACGATGCCTTGTTTGCTCGCAGCCTTCATGGACATGCGGCGGTGCTGGGCTACTACTTCACCAGTGATCGGCAGGGGCACACCCAAGGTGCGCTCCCTCTGCCGGTGGTGACTGGCGCCCAGCTGCGCGGCAGGCCGCTGGCAGCCACCACCTGGAATGGTTACGGAGCCAATCTCAGCGAATTGAATCAGGCTGCCGCTCAGGCGGGGTTCTTCAACACCATCAGCGACAGCGACGGAGTGATCCGCAGCTTGCCGTTGCTGGCCGAGTACCAGGGGCACTACTACGAATCTCTGGCCCTGGGGATGTTCCGCTCCATGATGGGCATGCCGCGCGTAGAGCCAGGCTTTCCCGCCACGCCATCGCTGGGCACGCATGAGACGCTGGAGAGCGTGGTGCTGGTAGAGGGCGCACGCCGCATGGCTTTGCCGGTGGACGACCGCCTGTCCATGTTGATCCCCTTCCGCGGCCCGGGCGGGCCAGATGGTGGCTCATACCAATACATTGCGGCCAGCGATGTGATCGAGGGCCGCCTTGCGGAAGGCGCCCTGGCTGACAAGGTGGTGTTGGTCGGTACCACGGCCCCAGGACTGCAGGATGTTCGCGTGACGCCTGTGGGCCTGGTCTACCCCGGCGTGGAAGCCCATGCCAATATGTTGTCTGCCTTGATGGATGGCAATGCGATTGCAATACCAGACTACGCCCGTGGCTTTGATGTGCTGCAACTGCTGTGCGTGGGTTTGGTGCTGGCTCTGGGGCTTTCACTACTGCCTGCGGGCATGGGGCTGCTGCTCAGCTTGGCTGTGATCGCGGCATTGGTGGGGCTGAACTTGTGGCTGTACCGTGTCCATGGATTGGCCATGCCGCTGGCCACGGCAGTGGCCCTGGCACTATCGGCATCAGTGATCAATATGGCCCACGGTTACTTTTTTGAAAGCCGTTCCAAGCGCGCCCTGGCCTCGCGGTTTCGCTCTTACGTGCCCCCCGAGCTGGTCGATGAAATGCTCAAACACCCTGAGCACTACAGCATGCAGGCCGATAACCGCGAGCTCACCGTCATGTTTTGTGACATCCGTGGTTTCACCACCCTGTCCGAGCGCATGGAGCCGGTGCAGTTGCAGGCCTTGCTCAACACCTTGTTCAGTCGGCTCACCCATGTCATCCGCCAGCAGCGCGGAACCATCGACAAATACATGGGCGACTGCGTCATGGCCTTCTGGGGCGCCCCCGTGGCCGCTCCCGACCATGCCCACCTGGCGGTGCAGGCGGCACTGGACATGGTGCAGGCTGTGCACGCGGTCAATACCGAACACCAGGCGCAAGGCCTGCCCGCCATCGGTGTGGGGGTAGGACTCAACACCGGCCCCATGTGCGTGGGCGACATGGGCTCCGACGTGCGCCGCAGCTACACCGTGATTGGCGACGCGGTCAACCTCGGCTCGCGCCTGGAAGGCCTGTGCAAGGCCTACGGGGTGGAAATCGTGGCCAGCGAAAGTACGCACGCCCAGGCGCCGGGCTTTGTGTGGCTGGAGCTGGACCGCGTCCGTGTCAAAGGCAAGGAGCAGGCCGTCGCCATCTACTACCCACTGGGTGTGGCGGGGCGGGTGGCGGGTGAAAACCTCCAGGCCATGGAATCCTGGCACCGCTGGCTGGCCGCATTCCGGGCGCAGAACTGGCCCTTGTGCGATGAACTCTGGCCCAGCATCCAATCCAACCCCGCAGGGGACAAGCTGCTGCACTTTTATGCGCAGCGTCTGCAAGAGCGTAGAGTGCTACCCTACGATCCAGACTGGGATGGGGCAACCCATTTCGACACCAAATAACAAGGCCACACCACCATGCAAGTGCGCGTGCTCGGTTGTTCTGGCGCCATCGCGCGGGACTGCCGCACCACCTCTTTCCTGATTGACGGGCGCATCCTCATCGACGCAGGTACGGGTGTGGGCGACCTCACCCTGGATGAAATGCAGGCGGTGGACGACGTCTTCCTCACCCATTCGCACCTGGACCATATCGCCGCGCTCCCCATGATGCTGGATGCGGTGGCCTCGCGCCGTGCCGAGCCGCTGCGCCTGCATGCGTTGCCCGACACCATTGCCGCGCTGCAGCAGCACATCTTCAATGACGTCATCTGGCCCGACTTCAGCCGCATCCCCAGCCAGACCCGTCCCTTTGTGCGCTACCAGCCCCTGCAGATGGGGCAGTGCCTGCAGGTGGCGGGTGTTGATATCGAAGTACTGCCCGCCCGCCACACCGTGCCCGCAGTGGGCTACGCAGCGCGGGGTGAGACGGGCTGGTGGGTCTTCAGCGGCGACACCGGCGGCCACTGCCCAGAGTTCTGGCAACGCGTCAACCAACTACCGCTGGCCGCCCTGGTCATAGAAACTGCCTTCAGCAACCGCGAAGGCACCCTGGCCCGCCTGGCCCAACACCTGGCCCCCCACACCCTGGCCCAGGAACTGGCGCAACTGGCGCCAGGCCAGCGCTGCCCCATCTACATTACCCACACCAAGCCCTCAGAGACGGATCTCATCATGCAGGAGATCCGCCAGTTTGACGCCCGCACCCCCCAGGGTTTTGCGGCGCCGCATGACATTCGGTGGCTGCAAGCGGGGGATGTGCTGCAGGTTTGACATGTTGGGGTGACAGAAATGTCAATAGTGTTACCGGGGTACTGTGGCACGGGGACTTCCCGGGGGAAGCGCCCTCCGTCGCCAAGCTGGCACGCCATATGCTTAGTTGGTAGCGTCAATCGACTTTTCTCAACTCTCCAAGGAGTATTTCATGAAGCGTACTATGCAAAAGGGTTTCACCCTGATCGAACTGATGATCGTGGTGGCCATCATCGGTATTCTGGCTGCTGTGGCTCTGCCTGCTTATCAGGACTACACCAAGCGCTCGCATGTGTCCGAAGGCATGAGCTTGGCCAGCGGCGCAAAATCTGCCATGACAGAGTACTATGCGTCCCAAGGAGTATGGCCTACTGACAACACGGCTGCTGGAATTGCTTCTGCGGCCAGCATCAAGGGCAATGCAGTAAGAAGCGTGACCGTTGCCACCAGCACTATTGCGGTTTTGTTTAACACCAAGGTTGAAACAGGTAAGAAGCTGGTCTTCAAGGGTTCTGCAGGTGCAACGGCTGGTTCTGTTGAGTGGAATTGCAAGCCCGCAGTTAGCGGCACTGATATCAACGTGAAGTATCTGCCTGCAACTTGCCGTCCATAAGGCGAGATGAATAAAATGGAAAAGGGGCTTGTGCCCCTTTTTTATGTCATATATTCAAATCGAATTTACATTCGATAAGTTAATTGTATTTATCCAGGAAATAAGTTATTTCTATGAGGCGGCATGCTTCTTTACTTAAATAAAGTATTTAGATTTGATCCGCATAATTCATGGATGGCCTTGCTATTTTTTGCATTGTCCATGGCTGTATGCTTTTTTGCATATTCCCAAGGGTGGAGCGGGGGGTGGCATTTCGACGATGCTCCCAACCTAAGTCCACTGGAGCAGGTTTTTGAGCTAGGGATAATAAATTCAGAGGCGGCATTTGATTTCGTTTTTTCAGGTGATGCTGGTCCACTAGGTCGCCCTCTCTCATTAATTAGTTTTTTAGTAGATGGCAGTGCATGGCCCAATCACCCCTATGCCTTGCTTTATACAAATAGCATGCTTCATGCTATAAACGGCCTATTAATTTTGGGCTTTTTCTTTAATCTAGGGCATATTCAGAAATGGAGTCAAAATAAATCCATTTGGATCGCTAGTATCAGCGCAGGCCTATGGCTGCTATTGCCAATATCTGCTTCTAGTGTATTAATGGCTGTGCAGCGCATGACTGTGCTTTCCAACAGCTTCATATTTTTAAGTTTATGGATTTATCTATTAGCACGTCAAAACCTGGAGAGATCTAGCTTAAAGGCGTTGTTAGGCATGGGCCTGAGCTTGGCATTTGGAACGCTGCTAGGGGTATTCACGAAGGAACAAGCTGGAATTCTACCCATCCTAGTATGGATCCTAGAAAGCCACTGGCTGACGCCGCCCATTTTATCAAATTATTGGCAACGACGCTGCTGGAAAATATTCAGAATAGTATTTTTTTATATACCAGCAATAGCTATCGCTGCTTACTTGATTCATGTTATTTGGAATTCCGAGGTATTTTATGCTGCAAGAGAATTTGATATAAAACAGCGTTTATGGACGCAGGCTGTTATTCTGTGGGACTATCTGCGCTTGGCCTTTTTCCCGCGTGCGACAGCATTTGGTCCATTTCATGACGACTATCATATTCATGATGGCAGTTCACTTCTGGCTTGGACTGCAGCAATGGGCTGGATTTTATTTGCAATTCTGACTTTCGCTTTGCGAAAAAATACGCGACTGCCATTGCTTGCACTATCTTGGTTTATAGTTTCTCACTCTATTGAATCAACCGTAGTGCCCCTGGAACTATACTTTGAGCACCGAGATTATATAGCTTTAGCGATTCCAATTTTTGCACTGATAGTATTAATATGGCACTCGGTGGAACAAGGAAATAAAAGCGCAGCATCAGCATGGAGATGTTTTATCCTAGTCGTTTGTTTGTATATGCTGATAATTTCAGTGGTACTGTGGCAAACCACATCATTATTCGGGCAATCTGCCTTGGCCGCACGAGTTTGGTATGAAAAGCACCCAAATTCGATTCGAGCTGCACAATTTTTCGCGCAAAATTTAGTTGCGGTTGATAATATTAGTGGTGCACTTCTAGTACTGGATGCTACCTCGCAAGCACGACCTAATTCCGCTACATTGAGTCTGCAAGGACTGCAACTAGCCTGTATCCTCAATCACCCCCACTCTGAGCTTGAAAACAGAATCAGCCTTGCTTTGCGCGAACTCCCTCTGGCTCCGCAACGTTTTTCCATTATAGAAACACTGGATAAGTTAAATACACTTCGCAAAGATAAAAGTTGTAATGGATTTATCCAAAGAGAACATTTATTGGAGATTTCTAGAGCTGCCTTAAAAAATCCCCGATTCTCCAGCATTCCACAAGAACGCTCAAATTTAAGAGTTTTTATGGCTAGCCTTTTCATGGATGCTAAAGAGCTTTCCCCTACCATGGAAAATCTTCTAGCCGCCTTGGACGCTGTTCCTAGCTTACAAAATCTACAAATAACTGCACTGGTATTGCAAAGCGCCGGAATCGGAAAGGAAATGGAAGAGATCTTGGATAAATACCCCCCAAAACTTCCTCGCAACCCTTGGATAAGAAAGCGCATGGAAAAAGAATGGGAAGAACTAAGAAATAAAGTAGCGAGCCAAAATTAGCAATTTTAAATCTACTATTTTTAAAGATCTTTCGGGATGAACTATCCTGTCCTAGCACATGCTGCCACACGCTGGAGTTTTTCCAGCCGCTATGCACTGCGGCATCTGTTTGTATCTGTGGCAGTAGGCATCACATCCACAGCTTATGTCTTTGGCTTGCTATATCCACCACCATACCAAGCCATGCTTGATGTGGCCAATATCTTCCTATTACTTCTCTTCGTTGACGTAGTATGCGGCCCGCTACTGACACTAGTGCTAGCCAGCCCAGAGAAATCCCATCGTGCTCATGCCGTGGATTTCACCCTGATTGGTACGGTGCAGATGCTTGCCCTGCTGTACGGCCTGCACAGCATGTGGGTGGCACGCCCGGTGATATTGGCATTCGAAACAGACCGGCTGGTCGTTGCCACTGCCAACGAAATACAGACCGCCAACCTGCCCCAGGCCTTGCCTGACATGCAACGCCTGCCCTGGTGGGGCATCACCCCTGTCAACATACGCCAGCCCAAGGATGGTGCAGAGAGCCTGCAAGCCATTGATCTAGGCCTGTCGGGTGTCAGCCCGGCCATGCTTCCCGACTGGTGGCTGCCTTGGGAAACTGCACAGGCCGGTATGGCCGCACGCGCCAAGCCCGTCACAGAGCTGCAACAGCGTCGTTCCAAGGACGCCGCCGTTCTGGATGCTGCCATTGCCGCCGGTGCTCCGGCTGACATCATCGGCTGGATCGATCAACCGTCTGTTGAACTCTCCAACGCTCTGATGAAGCATGCTGACATCAACCTGATCCTGGCCACCGGTGGCCCAGGCATGGTGAAGGCTGCTTACTCCTCTGGTAAGCCGGCTATCGGTGTGGGTGCTGGTAACGTACCTGTTGTTATCGATGAAACTGCCGATGTGAAGCGTGCTGTTGCTTCTATCCTGATGTCCAAGACCTTCGACAACGGTGTGGTGTGTGCTTCTGAACAAGCCGTTATCGTC
>ERZ650302.1377-NODE-1377-length-13519-cov-18.556373_pt1 | contig 13519 bp, 14 predicted proteins | sample MGYA00376238_ERZ650302 | MGnify/ENA primary metagenome ERZ650302 (study PRJEB26733, sample SAMN07839298) | wastewater metagenome | biome: urban; feature: wastewater treatment plant; material: waste water | place: USA: North Carolina | collected 2016-04-28 ... | reverse complement strand
CGCGGGCTGTTCCATGTCTACACCATGGGGCATGTGAGCGAAGGGATTGCGCTGCTGACGGGCGAGGCCTCAGGCATGAGCCCGGCGGAGTTGCTGCAGGCGCAGGCGGATGAGCTGGCCGGAGGCGCGGCCACGGTGGAGGACACGGTGATGCAGCGGGCAGAAGTGACGCTGCGGGCGTATCGGAAGGCTTGTCAGGTCGCGGGGGGGGCGCGGAGGGGGCGAGGGGCGCGGGGGCGGTAGATGGGTGAGAGATTCAGGTGCTGAGTGCTCAGAGCTCGGTCTGCTTTTTAGCAGCAGCGGGTTTTAAGGATCAATCCAGCAATGCCCCCCAATTGGGCAAAGTTGCACTGTCAGGGCGGCAGATTCTGAGATAACGTTGCAACATAGAAACATTCGGAAACCTCACGTATGCCTGCCAGCAAGTTGTTGATCATTCATTTAAGCGACATACACATCTGCAGTGCGGATGACGCGATTTTGAAAAGGCCAAAGGATCTCGCCAGAGCTGCCTTTTCACAACTTCCGCAAGTTGACAAAGTGCTGATTGCGATTTCTGGCGACATCGCTTGGAGTGGCAAGTCGGCCCAATATGAACTCGCCGCCAATTTCATTGATGAGTTCACATCTGCACTCCAAAATGAAGCGCAGCATCTCAGCATCGACGTAGTCGTTTGTCCCGGAAATCATGATGTTGATTTCAGTGAGCATGATGAAGTTCGCGAAGCTGTTTTGACCAAAGTACGAAGCAGCGGGGCCAAGGATGTCTCGCAAAAGCTGATTGATGCGGCGACCGCAGCACAGGAGAACTTTTTTACCTTCCGCAAGCGAGTTAGTACTATTGCACTCGACTTTGATAACAAACTTGTATGGGAGCACCGTCTTGAGGTGGGAGGGCGTTCGGTTGGCATTCGATGCCTTAACGTAGCCTGGATGTCAGAGCTGAAGGAGAAGCAGGGTTCCCTACACTTCCCCGAAGGTCTAATCAGAACTTTAGATCACGGCAGCAAGCGCGGGCTGAATATCACTGTCCTCCATCACCCATTCAATTGGTACTCACAAAGCTCCTACCAAGCCTTCAAAACCGCTGTCAGGCATGAAAGCCATTTAGTTCTCACAGGACACGAGCATTATCAGAATGTTGGCGAGACACAGGATGTCCATAGCTCTCCAAGTGTCTTTGTTGAAGGTGGCGTGCTCTTTGAGACAGCCGATAAAGGCGAAACATCAACATTTAACTTTGTTTTGATCGATCTAAATGACGAGCGCTACGTGACTGGCCTCTACAGTTGGGACGGCGAGCGTTACTGCCCAGGGGTTGGTGAATCGGAGTGGGGTTCTCTAAGGCCTCTCCCCTCCAAGGGCCACCAAAGATACCCACTAACAGAGCAGTTCGCTGCGGAACTGACCGATCCCGGCGCGCGTTTTAGCCATCCAGCAAAGAAATCGCTGAGCATTTCAGATATTTTTGTTTGGCCAGACCTGTTGTTCCTAGACGATACCGCGGTCATCAAGCGCCAGCAAAGCGCTTCCATGTTTGAATCGTTCGAGAACGTTAACTCGCCCGGTGTCTTAATTAAAGGCGATGAGAAATTAGGCAAATCCACACTGCTGCTGAAATATTTTTCCAGCTACCACGCACGAGGCTTTCTTCCACTTTATCTTAAGGGTCCATGGCTTCAAAAGCAGCATCTGAAGGATCCACTTAAGGCGATCAACTTCGTGCTTGATAAGCAATATGCACGATCGGGGCATCAGGCATTCCATCAAGAATCACGAGATAAAAAAGTACTCTTACTTGACGACTTACATAGATCAACGTTATCCGGCAGTACGCTCTCCGATCTCTTGGATGTACTGTTCAAGCATTTCGGAGCTGTGATTTTGACAGCCAAGGATGGTCCGGAATCCCTTGATCTTTTGTCGGTTGATCGTGTCCCAGCGCTTCAAGAACTCGGGCAGTTTGAGATTCGTGAATTCGGTCACAAAAAGCGTTACGAGCTGGTTCGCCGGTGGGTAGCTATAGGCGATACGACAGACGAGGGGTCGCAAGAATGGATGGCCACAATTGATAAGGCTGAAAAAGATCTAACCACAGCTGTCGGTCGGCAGCTCGTTCCCGCAGTTCCTATTTTTTTATTGACGCTGCTCCAAAGCGCAGAAGCCAAACGCTCAGCTGACCTACAAAACAGTGCACTCGGCCACTACTACCATTATTTAATTACTTCAGCACTGGAAACCATTGGCGTTCAACGTGATCAATGGAGTGAAGTGTTTAATTACTGTTCAAATCTAGCTTGGACGCTTTACTCAGCGTCAGCAAAGCAGCTATCAGACAGCGAGATCGCGGAGTTTAGTTCTGCATATTCAAGAGAATTTACCCCGATAGCCCCAGGACGACGTCTTCGTGAGCTAACAGAAGCGGGAATACTTGCATGTGTTGATGATGCCTATCATTTCCGCTATCCGTATCTCTACTACATGTTTCTTGGCCAATACTTGGCTGAGCACATCCACGAACCGGAAGTTGATCAAGTAATCTCAAAATTGTGTGACGATATGCATTTGCGGGACAATTCAAATATTCTCCTATTTGTAAGTCACCACACACGCAGCCCCATCATTTACGAGCGAATCGCAGCCTCTCTTGACAAGTGTTTTTCCGAAAAACGCATGTTTGACTTTGTGGAGGATGTCAAGACGATTAATCGCCTGATTGAACAGGCTCCGACACTACTTTTTGATGACACGCCCGCCAGCGACAAGCGAGCTCTGATGCGAGAGCAGCAGGACAGAATTGACGATGCTGCGGCACCAGAAGCCGACGCTCAAATCGGCTCAGCTGGAGCAGTAACCCGCTTGTTCCGTGGAATGGAAATTCTCGGACAATTCTTGAAGAATCATTACGGAACCACTAGGAATCCGGTCAAGAACGATCTTATCGAAAAATTGATTCAAAGTGGACTGCGCGGATTAAATGGAATGACTGAGACGCTCATATCCCAAACGGATTCATTATCCGACATGATCGAACGTGTGATTGGTGAGGCTCGAAGTGACATTGCTGAGCATGAGCGCAAGCAAATGGCCCGGCAAGTTGTATTTGATATCCTCGGCATGATTGCTTTTGGATTTCTTCAAAAAACTTCAAGCTGTGTCGGTAGCGAGTTCCTCAAAGGGAATCTTGCCGAAGTTGGAGCCAACGCAAATACTCTGGGTCACAAACTGGTCGAAATGAGCCACCAACTCGATTTACCAGAGCCAATCCCATTTGATCGCCTGAAGGCCTTGCGCAAAGAGATGCACAACAACCTCTTTGGCACGGCACTTCTTCGATCACTTGCTCTCCGACATCTGCACATGTTTAAAGTACCGTTCAGAGACAAGCAGCGTCTTTGTAACGAGTTGGGAATCAATCTTTCCCGTCAAATGGCGATTCAATATGATCGGAAAAAAAGTTGAAATTTGATTCAGTTGGCTTTGAGGATAGGAGTTGATTAATTGAATCTTGAGGGTTCGTCCGCTTTGGAATTTGGGACGGCCACCCTCGCCATATAACAGCGCAGATCACCTACCTAGTACGGACCATCGACTACGCTGCCTCCACACGCCCCCGCAGCCACGCCACAACATCCCCCGTCACCTCATCCCGATTCGTCTCATTCAAGATCTCATGCCGCGCGGCCGGGTACAGCTTGACCGCCACATCGGCCACACCGGCATCGCGATACCGCTGCCCCAGTTGCTCCAACAACACCCCGCCTGCGGCCAGCGGGTCTGCGTCGCCGGATGCGATGAGGATGGGCAGGTCGCTGCGGATGCACGCGAGTTGTGCGGGGTCGGCCAGCCGCGGCGCGGGGGCGAAGAGTGAGGGGATCACGTCGGGTGGCACGTCCCACCCGCACCACGGGTCGGCCACGTAGGCATCGACCTCGGCAGCGTCGCGCGACAGCCATTCGTAGCCGGTGCGGTGCTCAAAGCCTGCGTTGAAGGCCGCGAGCCCGGCGGGGGCATCAGCAGGCGCATTGGCCATGGCGGCAGCAAACAGGTCGAGGGCTGTGGAGCCTGACAGGATGACGCCGGACCAGGTGGATGAATGGTCAATGATGGCCGCCTGCGCTGCGAACGAGCCCATGGAGTGGCCGAACAGAAAGAGCGGAAGCTGCGGCCCATGCTGCGCGCGCAGCAGTGCGCCGAACTGGGCCACGTCGGCAATGAGGCCGCTGAAGCCAGCGCTGCCAAAGTCACCCAGCTTGCCACCTGCCGTGCGCCCGTGGCCGCGATGGTCCACAGCGTGGACGATGAAGCCTGCGGCGTTGAGGGCACGGGCAAAGCGGTCGTAGCGCTCGCCATGTTCAGCAAGGCCGTGGGAGATTTGGACGACGCCCACCGGTTGGCCCGGGGTTTCGGCCCAGGTGTAGGTGGTGATGCGGGTGCCGTCGGCGTTGGACTGGAATGAGGAGGTGGTGCTCATCAGTTCATTCTGGCACAGTGATGGGGCCGCGCTGTCGCGTGCGCATCATCGCCGCCTGATGCGGGGGCGCTGTGCAGTAGGCCATGGCTATGGCGCTGGCCTACGTGCTGCAGCGGCGTGGCGCGCGAAACCGGCCATGACAGATTTGCGGCCACTGCCACTGCAATTTTTTGACCATGCTACCCGTTGCCGATTAGCCCGTTACCACTTGGGCAGGATGCGCTCACCAGGCAGCATTTCGTAGGGGCTGGCCCATCCTGGCAGTTGGCGCAGGCGCTGCAGCCACGCATGAATGTGGGGGTAGCTCACGGCCACGTCGTAGCCGCTTTCTTCCAGCGGGTAGAACATGTAACCGCACAGAGAAAAGTCAGCCATGGTGGGCTGATCGCCCACCATGAAGGCCCGGTTGACCAGGTGCTGGTTGACGATGCCAAAGGCGTTGTCCATGCGCCCTTTCAGCCAGCCCATCACCGCAAGCGGCCATCAGTGGACATTAGCCTTCAACCCAGGGGCCGCAACCACACCCACAAAGCGCTCCCCACCAACAGCCACAACGCCACCACCAGCACCGCCCCTGCCATGCTGCGGGGCTTGGCGCCCTGGGTCTGCATCCAGGCATCGGCGTGGCCACGGCACTCGGTCAGCACATCGGGCGGCAACAGCTGCAACGTCAGCCAGATCAAGCCCGGCAGCAGCACATCGTCCACATAGCCCAGCACCGGGATGAAGTCAGGGATCAAGTCAATCGGGCTCAGCGCATACGCCACCACAAACAACCCGAGCGCCTTGGCATACCAAGGCGTCTTGGGGTGCTTGCCAGCAAACCACAGGGTGACCCCATCGCGCTTGATGCGCTTGGCCCACATTCTCAATGTGTCGCTGATGCCCATGCCGATGTCTCAGGGTGCCCCTGGGCACGGAGCCAATGATGCCCCAGCCCTGGCATCACCCCCCTTTCCATGCGGAGTCTGCATTGCCCCAGCAAAAATAAGCAAAACATATACAATTAACATACGTTTTACATATTTCTTAGACCATGGGCATCGTCAAAATTTCCGATCAAATGCACGAGAACCTGCGCTTGGCCAGTAACGCATTGAGCCGTTCCATCAACTCCCAGGCCGAGCACTGGATGCGTGTCGGCATGCTGGCCGAGATGTACCCCGGCCTGGACCACCGCGAGATTTGCCAGATGCTGGTGCGCGCCGAGCTGGCCGGTGGCCTGGATGTAGCACTGGCTGCGCGGGGCGAGCTGGACAAGGTGGCAACCACGGCCCCCGCCCGCACAGGAAAGCAGCACTGATGGCGCGCACACACCGTGGGGTGCCGATTCGCTCGGCCGATGAATTGGTGAAGGCGCGCCACGCGGCGCAGTTGGCAGCCGAAGTGCTGGCCATGATCGAGCCGCATGTGGTGCCAGGCGTGACCACCGAGGCGCTGGATCAGTTGTGCCATGACCACATCGTCAACGTGCAAGGCGCGCGGCCTGCCAACGTGGGCTACCTGGGCTACCCCAAGACGGTGCTCACCTCGGTGAACCATGTCGTGTGCCACGGCATCCCGTCGCCCCAGCAGACGCTGAAAAAGGGCGACATCGTGAACATTGATGTGGCGGTGGAAAAAGACGGCTGGTACGGCGACACCAGCCGCATGTTCTGCGTGGGCACGCCCAGCACGCTGGCACAGCGGCTGGTGCACACCACGTACGAAGCGCTGTGCGCAGGCATTCGCGAAGTGAAGCCCGGCGCCACGCTGGGCGATGTGGGCCACGCCATTGCCGCCGTAGCGCACCGCGAGAAGTTCAGCGTGGTGCGCGAATACTGCGGCCACGGCATTGGCACCGTGTACCACGACGAACCGCAGGTGCTGCACTACGGGCGGCGCGGCCAGGGGCTGCGGCTGGAGGCCGGCATGGTCTTCACCATCGAGCCCATGCTCAACGCAGGCCAGCGCGAAACCAAAGAGCTGGCCGATGGCTGGACGGTGGTGACGCAGGACCGTTCTCTGTCTGCCCAGTGGGAACACATGGTGGCCGTGACCGACAGCGGCTACGAGGTGCTCACCGCCTGGCCGGGCGGCACCGGCGTCTACCCGCCCATTTGACCGAACCCACTGGCGCGGGTATTCAAGGCAAATCGGCCGCCAGCGCTTGATGGGAGCGCGCCGGCCATATCAAAAAGATAGCAAACGGCTGCATGACTCACCAGGGCAGTGGCTCGCCGCTGTAGGCGTGAAAGCTGCCGGTTTGCTCCGCTGGCAGCCCGTCGAGCACCCGCAGCATGTCCCCCGCCGCATCCGCGGCTGGTCGTCCAATTTCTGCCCCGTTGAACGGAGCCGACAGCGCCGAGTTGACGGTGCCGGGGTGCAGCGCCACCAGCACGGCCTGCGGGTGGGTGCGGGCCACTTCGATGGACGCCGTTTTGACCAGCATGTTGAGCGCGGCCTTGCTGGCGCGGTAGCTGTACCAGCCGCCCAGGCGGTTGTCGCCAATGCTGCCCACCTTGGCCGACAGCACGGCCAGCAGACCGCGCCCCTGCTTGGGCAGCAGCGGTGCGAAATGGGCCAGCATCAGCGCGGGGCCGAAGGTATTGGTGCGGAAGGTGGCTTCCATCTGTGCGTAGTTCAACTGGCCCAGGCGCTTTTCGGGCATGCCATGGGGGCCATGCAGCAGGCCTGCGGCGTGGATGATGCAGTGCCACGGGCCCTGGGCCTTGAGCTGCTGTGCGGCGGCGGCGATGGTCGCCTCGTCGTCCAGATCGACCGCTGGTTGAGTGTGGCGGCCCAGGCCAACAGCCAGGGCGCAGCGTGGGTCGGATTGCAGGTGGGCGAGGAAGGCGCTGCCGATGGCGCCGGTGGCGCCGATGACGAGGGCGCGGTAGCCGTCGGGCAATGACTGCAAAGAGGTGAACGGGCTTGCGGCGGGTTGAGCTTGAGACATGGCGCAGTCCTGCGGTGAGGGGTCTTGAGATGGTGAGGCAAACGGGCTACAGCGCATCCAGCCGCGTGCGCAAGCTGGCCGCATGCTCGCGCAGCGCATCGAGTTGCGGGCCCTGCATCTTCTGCAACTGGCGATACACCATGCCGAGGCGGAAGTTGTTGCCCAGCGTGCCTTCGTTGCGCGCAAAAAAGTCCCAGTACAGCGCGTTGTACGGGCAGGCGCGCTCACCCACCTTTTGCTTTTTGTCGTAGTGGCAGCCGCTGCAGTAGTCGCTCATGCGGTCGATGTAGGCGGCGCTGCTCACGTAGGGTTTGGTGGCCAGCAGGCCGCCGTCGGCAAACTGGCTCATGCCCACGGTGTTGGGCACTTCCACCCATTCAAAGGCGTCGATGTACACGCCCAGGTACCAGCGGTGCACGGCGGCAGGGTCGAGCCCCGCCAGCAGCGCAAAGTTGCCGATGACCATGAGGCGCTGGATGTGGTGGGCATAGGCCTGCTCCAGCGACCGGCCCACGGCGTGCTGCATGCAGCGCATGCGGGTCTTGCCCGTCCAGAACCAATCGGGCAGCGGCGTGCTGTGGCCCAGGGCGTTGCGCTCGTCGTAGCCGGGCATGTGGGCCCAATAGATGCCGCGCACATATTCGCGCCAACCCAATATCTGGCGGATAAAGCCCTCCACCGCAGGCAGGGGCGCGGTGCCCGCGTGGTACGCAGCCTGGGCGCGCTGCACCACCTCGTGCGGGCGCAGCATTTTGGTGTTGAGCGCGAAGGACAGAAGGGAGTGAAAGAGCCGCGCGCTCTTGGTGCTCATGGCGTCTTCATACGCGCCAAAGTCGGGCAACGTGGTGGCAATGAAGTGGTCAAGCCAGGCCAGTGCCTCGGCCCGATTCAGCGGCCAGCGCAGCGTGTGGGCCTGCGGGTTGCCAAAGCTTTGCACGCCTGCGGCCTGGAGGGTGGCCCACAGGGCGCTGTGGTCGTGCGTGGGGCGGGCGTCGGGCGGCAGTGCGGGGGTGCCGGGCCAGGGCTTGCGGTTGTCGTGGTCGTAGTTCCACTGGCCGCCTTCGGGCTCGCCTGCCTCATCGATCAACACGCTGTGGCGCTGGCGCATGCGGCGGTAGAAGTGCTCCATGAGCCACTGCTTGCGGCCTTGGAACACCTCGGCCATTTCGGTGCGGGTGGTGTAGAAGTGCCCGCTGCTGACGGCCTGCACGGCAAAGGGCTGCTCTAGGCCCCAGGTGCGCAGTTGCTCGTCCAGCCGCCATTCGTCGGGGTGCTGGTATTGCAGCGTCTGCGCGCCGTAGTGGGCCATGAGGGCGGCCAGGTTGTCAGGCATCGACTGGCGGTTGCTGGGGTCGTCAATCGCCACGTAGCGCACGCGGTGCCCGGCTTCGCGCAAGTGGCGGGCCAGGTCGCGCATGGCGGCAAAGATGGCGAGGATTTTTTGCGCGTGGTGCAGCACATAGTCCGTTTCTTGCCGCACTTCCATCAGCACGTAGACCACGCATTCGTCGTGCGTGGCGAACCATGAGTGCTCAGGGTTGAGCTGGTCGCCCAGCAGCAGGCGCAGCGTGTGGGCACGCTGTGGGGTGGAGGATTGCTGCGTGGTCATGCCGTGCCCCACAGTCGGCGGTAGCTGCCGTCGGCATCGTGGTCTTGCGCCTGCTTGATGGGGTTGAAGCGGCGGCCTCCGCGCGGGTCGGTGCCGCGCCCGGCGATGTAGAGCCAGTTGGCCTGGTTGCTGTACACGTCGTAGTCCACCAGTTGCGATTCAAACCATGCCGCGCCCGCACGCCAGTCGCCCCGTAGGTCGTAGATGAGGTAGCTGGCCACCACCTGGCGCAGGCGGTTGCTGAGGTAGCCGGTAGCGGCCAGCTCGCGCATGGCGGCATCGACCAGGGGCTGGCCGGTATCGCCCCGGCACCAGCGATCAAAACCGCGCGGGTTGTGCGGAGCAGGCGGCAGTTCTGACAGCCCCCGCGCCCGGTACAGCGCTGCGCCATATTGCAGGTGCAGCAGCCGAAAGTAGTCGCGCCACAGCAGCTCAAACCAGAGCCAGTAGGTGCCGTCGTTCGCGCCGTGGTCGCGCTCAAAGGCTTTCAAATCGGCATAAATCTGGCGCGGCGAGAGTGCCCCCGTGGCCAGCCAGGGCGAGAACTTGCTGGAGTAATCCAGCCCCGTGAGCCCGTTGCGCGTGTCCTTGTAGCTGTGGGGCAGCTTGCGGGCAAGGTACTGGGCCAGGTGGGCCAACGCGGCAGTCTCGCTGCCATCACACGCGGGCGTTCCGTAGGGGAAGGACGAGCGGGCGTCGCTGCCCTGGGGCGGTGTGGGTTGCTGGATGCTGGCAGCGCCCTGCTCTGCGCCCACGGCTTGCAACACCGGCACGGGTACCTCGGGTGGCGGCAACAGCTTCGTGGGCAAGGGCAATGGCGCGGCGGGGGTGATGCCTGCACGCTCCACCTTCTGGCGGAAGGTGGTGAACACGCCGGGCAACTGGTCCACAGGCCACGGCATGCGCACCGGAGGCAGCAGGCTGCTGTGCCACACCGTGCGCACTTGCAGGCCCGCAGCGCGCAGTGCGGCCACCTCAGCCTGTTCGTAGGGGGCGGCAATGTCTTCGCACACCACGGTGGTGGCACCCACAGCCTGGGCCAGTTGCGGCAAGGCGGTGGCGGGCGGGGCCTGGCAGATGAGCAGCGGGTTGCCCAGCGCGCTCATCTGCACTTGCAGACCGCGCAGCGCTGCGGCGGTGAAGGCCCGGCGGTGTGCGCCCACACGGGCAAAGCCCCAGGGCGTGCGTTCATCGGGCGCGGGCAGGCACACCACGGGCAGCAGGTGGGTAGCACCGCTGGTGAGCGCTGCGCGCAGCGCGGGTTGGTCGTGCAGGCGCAGGTCGTTGCGGAACCAGAACAGCACAGTGCTCATACGGTGCCCTCCCCTGCTGCGTTGCCAGTGCGCTTGCGTTCGCTGCGGCAGCGGTCAGAGCAGTACTTCACCTCGTCCCACACCTTTTCCCACTTTTTGCGCCAGGTAAAGGGCAGTCCGCAATGCAGGCAGGTTTTCTGCGGCAGGTCTTGTTTTTTGCGCATGCGCATCGCGGGCCCTTTAGGTTCAGCGGGCCTGCTGCACTTGCTGCGCCAGCGATTGGCCGCTGAGCCACGCGCCTTCCACCTTGCCGCCGTTGAGCCAGTCGCCGCACATGCCCACGCAGGCAGTGGCATCCCACCAGTGGCCTTGGGTGAGTGCAGGTTCGGTGTCGGCATAGCGCCAGCGGTGGGCCGTGGCCTGCACGAGGTGTGCGGCAGGGCCGCCCAGCGCTGCAAATGCGGCGAGCAGGGTGGCGGTCGCAGTGTCGGCGCTGTCTTCGATATGGGCTTCGCTCCACTCGGGGCTGGCGTGCAGCAGCCAGGTTTCCATGCCGGGGGGCACGGTGCGGCCCGGCTTGCTGCTGTCGCGGGCTACCCAGCGCAATGGCCCGTCGTTGATGAAGGCGCCATCCCACGGCAGCGGCACGGGCGCGGGGCAGCGCACCATCACGGCCCAGCTGCCGCGCATGCGGGCACTGGCGGCCACCGCAGCGCCCGCCGCTGCCACGGGCTGCAGCAACGGCACGGCCTGGGGGGCGGGCACGGCCAGCAGCACCGCGCTGTAACGCTGGGCGTGCAAGCCATGCTCTGCCGAGGTAAGGGCCCAGCCGTCTGCCTGCCGTTCCAGCCGCTGCACCGTGGTTTGCCACTGGGTTTGGGCACGTTCGCCCGCCTGCTGCAAGCCCTGCACCAGCCAGGCGGCGGGGGATGTCATGCGGGGTGCGCCGACAAAGCGTTCCAGCGGCGTTTCGGGCGTGGACCAGGTGCTGCCGTCAAAGCTGGCGAGGCGTGCGTCCCACAGCGCGGCCACGCCTGCCTGCTGCCAGCGGGCTACTTCGGCGCGAAAGGTGGCATCGCGTGCCGTGAAGTACTGCGCGCCGTGGTCGCACTGCCAGGGGCCTGCCGTGTCTTCGGCGCGGCGCGTGCTCATGCGGCCGGAAGGCCCCCGGCTTTTGTCAAACACATGCACCTGATAACCCCCCTGAACCAGGGCTTGCGCACATGACAAGCCCGCCAGACCCGCGCCAATGATGGCGATGGGCAACGCTTGCGCAGAGGTGGTCATGGCTGCGGGTCCGTGCGCTCGTGGGTCACCCAGATCAACGCCTGGGTGTCGATGCCCAGTGCATTGGCGCGGGCGATGAGCTGTTCACGCACGCCAGGCGGCAGTTGCTTGGTGCGCGACAAGATCCAGCAGTAGCTGCGGTCGGGCCCCACCACCAGTGCCCATTGGTAGTCCGCATCCAGTGCAGCCACGTGGTAACCGCCGTAGAACGGACCGAAGAACGACACCTTGAGCGACGCGGTGTTCTTATCGCCGGTGAACTTGGCTTTGCCTTCGGCCTGGCGCCAGTCGTTCTTGCCGGTGTCAAAGCCCCGGTTGAGCACTTGCACGGTGCCGTCACTCTGGCGCTGGTAGGTGGCGCTCACGTCGGTCATGCCGCGTTCAAAAGAATGGTCGAGCCGGGCCACTTCGTACCAGCGGCCTTCGTACCGGGCCAGGTCAAACGGGGTGACGGGGGCAATGCCGGGCGGAGGGCTGGTGGACGAGCAACCGGAGATCGCTAAAACGATGGCGGCCGTGAACAGCAGCATAGTCCGGCGGGCCCAGGGGAAGAATTGGGACATAAATTACCAATCAGTCATAAATCAAACCGAATGGTAACTCACTGGCTTTCAGGTGCGATCGCGGCAGCCCTCTCGCCCGTTCGCCCCGTAAACTCACACCATGACTTTTCAAATCACCGTGTATTCCAAATCCGCCTGCCCGCAATGCGAGTCGGCCAAGATGCTTCTCAAGTCGCGCTCGCTGCCGTATGAGGAAATCAAGATCGATGACGAGGCTGAACGTCTGGCGTTTTACGCCAAGTGTGGGCCTTCAGTGCGGCAGATGCCGCAGATTTTCATCAACGACCAGCGCGTAGGCGGGCTGGCCGGGTTGCAGGCGGCATTGGCGCAGATCGGCCAGTAAACACCCGCATTGGAGGCAATTGCCGCTAATGCTGCTACTGGTACTGCGCAGCGGTGATGAACTCGCTGAAGGTTTCGCACCACACGATCACGGTGTTGAACTTCGCCAGGTCCACGCCCTGCGGCACCGGGACGATGAAGTTGCTGAACGTCTTCACGTCCCCCACGCGCTGCATCTGCGGTTTGAGGCGCTTGAAGTCGGCCTCGGTCTCCACAAACTCGGGCGACAGATAGAGCTTGTAGTCCGGCCCCGGGGCCAGCTTGCCCACCAGGCTGATGGCTTGCGGGCTGATGGAGACAGTGCCCTCGCCCCAGTGCAGGGCGTCGCTGTCCTTCAGATCGCGGCGGAAGGTGGCGGTCCATTGCGCTACAGGCACACTCGCCTTGATCTCCTGCTCAGTGGGTGCATCCGGTGCGATCAGGATCGGCAGCGCATACACGCCCAGCGCAAACCCCAGGCCCAAGGTGAGCAGGTGCGAGGCGGTGAGCAGAAGGGGCTTCAGGGGTTTCATGGCATCGGACTCAAGAGCTTCGCGCCAGTGTAACCGCTGTGCCCAACACCCAAACTCGCCCCGCAATACTCGGCGGCGCGTCAACCCGCCTTCGCCAGAAACCCGTCCACCAGCGCGAAGTGCTCCGGCACGTTGAGCGCGGGCGCATGGCCGCAGCCCGGCACCTCCACCACCTGCGCCAGCCCGCGAGCACCGGGGCCACGGGTCAGCATCTCGGCGGTGGTTTCGCGCAGCACCAGGTCTGACTCGGCGCCGCGCAGGCACAGCACCGGGATGTCGAGCGCGTCGTAGTGGTCCCAGATCAGGTAGTCGTTGGTGTGGTGCGTGAACTGCTGCACCATGGCCGGGTCGTAATGCGGTGTCACGCGGCCATCGGGCAGGCGCCGGGTGGAGGTGTCAGTCAGGCGGCGCCACTGCGCATCACTCAGCCAACCGTAGGGCTGGTACACCTGCCGGAAGAACATCTCCAGTTCCAGCACGGTGTCAAACGCTGGCGGCTGGCCCGCGTAAGCCCGGATGCGCTGCAGGGCGGCAGACGCCA
>ERZ650302.1375-NODE-1375-length-13537-cov-13.472927_pt1 | contig 13537 bp, 14 predicted proteins | sample MGYA00376238_ERZ650302 | MGnify/ENA primary metagenome ERZ650302 (study PRJEB26733, sample SAMN07839298) | wastewater metagenome | biome: urban; feature: wastewater treatment plant; material: waste water | place: USA: North Carolina | collected 2016-04-28 ... | reverse complement strand
CAAATAGAGTTTATTCCAGTTTTTGGAATAAACTCATCATATTTAGCTTTTAAAACACCATTTTTTACCAAATCTAAACAAAAGAATTTTAAATCATCTGTTATTGGAATTAAACTTGAAGTTCCATGGTCTATAAATTTATCTTCAATATATTTAGTGCTAAGTCGTCCACCAACTCCCCTTGATTTTTCAAAAATAGTAATATCTTCATATTTTTCTTTTAAGTTATTATATAAGTTGCAGCCAGAAAAACCAGCTCCAATAATTGCAATTTTCATTTGTTAAACCTTATTTATAAACTAATTTTATTACACCAACAGTAAAAAGTATTAAAGCTATCTCTTTTAAATCTTTGTCATATAAAAGAGTAAATATTGATGTAAAAATAAGTGCTAATGATAAAATAATTGGTTTTATAAAATCTTTAATTTCTTTACTTATATATTCAAGTTGAGAGTTTGAAATTTCGATTTTTAGTTCACCAACACTTGCTTGTTTTATAACTGATTTTAAATCTTTTATTGAAAAGGGAATAGATTTTATCTCATCAATAATAGTTTCAATAATACTATCACCAGCTCCCAAAGCCTTTGGAATGTTTTTTTGTAAAATTGGTAAAATATCTTTTATTCCATTAAAATTTTCTATATAAGTTGTTCCTAGTCCCTCAATAATCGCACTAACTCTTAAAATATAAATCGCATCACTTGGAAGTTTAAAAGGAAAATTTCTTGTACTTTCTAGGACATCAAAAGCTAATTTTTGCATAGATTCACTAGATAAATTTTCATTTGAAAAAATATCAAACATTTTATCTGTAAACAAAGCCAACTCATGAACAGGAGCTTCGTGAGCGATTGTTCCAAGTCTTTTACTAGCACTAATATAAAGTTCATAATCTTTTTCATTTGCAGCTTTTATAAGCTCAATTATTGCAACTCTTATATTATTTGGAATTGATTTAACCATTCCAAAATCAAGTAAAATTAGCTCTCCTTGTTTGTTTACAAGTAAATTCCCAGGATGAGGATCAGCGTGAAAATATCCATTTATTAACATTTGAGTTGTGTAAAAATCCACAAGTTTTGAGATGATTTCTTTAAAATCTATATTCTCTTTTTGTAAATTTTCCTTATTATCAAACCTAAATCCCTCTTCATAACTCATAACCAAAGCATCATCACTACAAATTTCACTAAAAGCCTTTGGAAATTTTATTCCACTATCTTTGTAGGTTTGGGAAAATTTTTGTAAATTTCCCAATTCATTATTTAGACTAACTTCTTGCAAAATCATAGATGAAAACTCTGAAACCACTGCTTCAATAGAGTTTTTTGTATAGTGTGAAAATAGGGGTTTAAAAATAGTGTTAAAAAAATTTATGATTTGTATATCTGCTTTTACTTGCTCTTTTATTCCCATTCTTCGTAGTTTCACAGCTACTTTTTCACCACTTTTTAAAAAAGCCACATGAACTTGCCCAATAGAAGCAGAAGCTATTGGAATATTGTCAAATGAAGAAAAAGGATTTTGTTTAAAAGCTCTGTAAAATATAGTATTACAATCTTTTTCATTCATATAAGGAAGTTGATCGTGTAACTCTTTTAATTCATCTAAATACTCTTTTGAGAAAAAATCAGCTCTTGTTGCTAAAACTTGAGCCAGTTTTATGAAACTAGCTCCTAAGTTTATAGTTGTCTCTTTTAGTTTTTTTGCACTTAATGGTTTAAAAATTAAAAATTTATCTTTCTTTTTTATAACCAAATAAATAGTTAATAAAAATAAAAAAACACTATAAACTCTTTTAAAAGAGTAAAGATTTAGGTTTTTAAAAAAAGTTTTTATTTTAAATCCTCTTTTAATTTTTCCAAATCTTCTTTAGTAGCAAGTCCCAATTCATCTATTATCTCTTTAATAGTTGATTTTAACTCTGCTTTGAATTTCTCATCACTTTCTTTGCCTTTTTGCTCCAGTGATTCTAAAAAACTTTTTACATCTTTTGTATCAAGTTTTCCTTTTTCTTCTAATTTTTTTAGCTCATCTTCAATTTTTTCTTTTAAAACTAAAGCTCCACCAAGTCCTGTAAAAATAAGTTCTTTTAACATGAAATATCCTTTTTGTTTAGTATATGCTTTTCAAATATTGTTTTGTATAGTTTTTTTGTCTTTTAATCACCAAGGACCTTGAAATCTAACTACTTTATGTAAAACTTTCTTTTTATGTTTTGTAGCTTTTCCTTGAACTCTTTTTCTCCACATTTTAAAACTACTTTTTTTCATCAAAGTTCGCATTTTCTTTTTTACTTGATTTTCAGTTAATCCATAAAGTTCAAAAATAGTGTCAAAAGTAGTTCTATCTTGCCATGCCATTTCGATAAGTCGATTTAAATCGTCTTCTTGTATAGAAGTTAAATCTTGTTTTTCTTTTTTAGATTTTTTTGTAAAATCCAGCTTTAAACTCTCATTTTTTTCAAAATACATGATTTACTCTTGAATAGTCCAGATTAATTTTGAAGTTTCAAAACCTAAAGTTGGAAGTTTTTGCAAAATCTCATTTTTGATTTTTTCATCAAGATTAGAAGTTCTTGATAAAATCCATAAATATTCTCTATTTGGAGTTCCAACAACTACATAATCATAATTCTTATCTAGTATTAAAACCCAATAATCCCCATAAAATGGTCTAAAGAAACTAACTTTTAATTTGCTATTTGTATTATCTATTGCATAAGCTCGTCCAAGTGCCTCTTTTTTTTCATTTGTTTGTATTTTTGTACATCTGTTTATTACTTTGATTGTCTCTTCATTCATCATAGAGTAGTTTGCCGTTACATTTTTGCAATCTTTTTCAAAAAAATGTTCATATCTTGCTATTTCATACCAAGTTCCAAGATACTTGTCTAATTCAACTTTTTGTACAGTTTCTAATGGTGGATTTTTTGAAGAACATGCAGTAAAGAAAAATAGAGTAACGAATAGCGCCAAGAGTTTCATAGAATTTATCCTTTTTTTATTTTAGTTTATAGAATAATTAAATTTTTTAGTATCTGTTTTATGTTGTTTTATCGAAAAATTCACTCATATAGGTTCTGTAAATCAAAGGTACCATTTGTTGTTGAAGTTTTGAGTTAATTCTTTCTTTTATGGTAACTCCACTAAAAAAACTTTTCCATAGTTTTTGAAATTTTTGTTCATTTGATGAATAATTTGGTTCATCAAAAAAAGCAACTTCTTGGACTGAAAAATCATTTTGCATTTTTACAAAAGCTAGTTTTCTATTTAGGTCGTGAATTATGAAATTTTGATTGTTAAATCTTTTTAAAAAGTGTTTTCCTAAAAAATAGACAACATCAAATTTTGATTCAACTTTTGCATACAAAGTTGCATCTTCAAGTTCTTCAAATCTTATAAATCCAGTCATTTTGTGTACATTTCTAAATAATTCTTTTTCAAGAGAATTTAGATAAAAAACGCAAGAATTATTTATATTAAATAGCTGTTTTGTTTCTTTAAAACCAATAATTATGTATTCTAAAAGAGCCATTTCAAACTCTTTTGAATCGCACATAAAAATATTTAAAATTTTTTCTAGAATCTCTTTTGGAAACTTTGTTTTTATAGCATTTAAAACTTTTAAGACATTATCTTGTGAAGTTTCTATTTCTAAAATTTCTTCAAAAATTATCTCATTTGGAAGAGTTTTATATATTTTTATAGGTTTTAATTTTTTATAATAAACCTCATAAACCAAAGATAAAAAACCCTCAAAAGTTCCATCATAAACTAAAATCATAATTCCCCCAAAACAGAACTAAAATCGAAAAGTGAAGGTTGAATTAGCTTTTTTGGTTCTGGTTTTATAAGAGCCAGTTTGAGATTTTCCCTATAAAATGGAACTTGTTTTTGAAAATCTTTGTTACAAGTGATAAAAAATTTTGCTTTTTTTATGGAAATCTTTAATTTTTTTAAATCATCAAAAGTCAATCTTTTAAATCTTCTAGCACTTAAAATCTTCATAACACCCCTTGCTCCAATGCCAGGAATTCGTAAAAGTTCCTCTTTTGAAGCGGTGTTTATTTCCATTGGAAAATATTTTAAGTTGTTTAATGCCCAAAAAGTTTTTGGGTCTAAATCTTCATCTAAATTTGGAAATTCCTCAGTAACTATCTCATCCCAAGAAAAATCATAAAATCTAAGTAACCAATCAGCTTGATAAAGTCTATGTTCCCTTAAAAGTGGTGGTTTTGTTATGATTGAAGGAAGATTTTTGTCATTATTAACTGGAATATAAGCACTATAATAAACCCTTTTTAATAGAGCTTTATCATATAAAGCTGAGCTAAGTTTGAGTATATCCCTATCACTTTCAGGTGTTGCTCCAACGATTAACTGCGTACTCATTCCTATTGGTTTTTGCTCTTTTGCTAGGCTCAAATCTCTTGCAAATTTTAATGGTTGCAAAACCTTTTCTTTTGTTTTATTTGGTGCTAAAAGTTTTAGGGATTTATCACTTGGAAGTTCGATATTTGAACTTACTCTATTTGCCAGTTTTACAATTTCTTCAACCAATTCCATAGAACAACCAGGGATTAATTTCACATGAATATAACCATTAAATCTATATTCATATCGTAAAATTTTAAGAGTTTTTAATAACAAAGTCATAGTATGGTCTTCGTTTTTTACAATACCAGAACTTAAAAATAGTCCTTCAATATAGTTTCTTTTGTAAAAATTGATTGTTATATCTGCAAGTTCTCTTGGAGTAAAAACAGCTCTTGGAATATCGTTTGAAACACGATTTATACAATAAGCACAATCATAGATACAAATGTTTGTTAATAATACCTTTAAAAGCGATACACATCTTCCATCAGGTGTGAAAGTATGGCAAATTCCACTTGTGTGAGTTGCTCCTAATTCTCCTTTTTTGAAGTTTGTTTCAACTCCACTAGAAGAGCAAGAAACATCGTATTTTGCACTATTGCTAAGGATTTCCATTTTTTCGTAAATATCTATTTTCATTTTTTTATTTTAGTAAAATTAAATTTTTTTCTTTGAAAATATGTCAATTTGTAATGAAAAGATTTTCTAAAAAATCATTTGCGATTTTAAGATGAGTTTCTAGTTTTTCTTTTGGCATTTTATTTAAAAGTGCTATTTGCATTTTCATTCGTGGATTTGAAGAAAACTTATGAAAATGTATATGTAAGAATCTCCAGTAAAGTGCATCCAAAATCTTGCACCAATTCTCATTTTTATTATAATCACTCATCTTTAAAAGATAGTTGGAACTAGCAATATAAGGCTTTGTAGTGATACTTCCACCATCACTAAAACCACTCATTCCATAAACATTTCCAACCATCACCCAATCGTAGGCATCGATGTAATATTTCATAAAAAACTCGTAAACCTCATTTGGTTTAATTTCAAGTAATAAAAAAATATTTCCTAAAATCATAAGCCTTTCAATATGGTGATTATAAGCTGTAAGTTCTAGTTTTTTGATAGCATCATCAAGAGGTTTTATACTACTTTGGGCATCAATTATCTTTTTTGGCATAGAGTTTTTAAATTCAAAAAAGTTAGAGTTTCTAAGAGCCACTCCATCATCTTCATAAACTCGAAGCATAAACTCACGCCAACCGATAATTTGCCGTATAAAGCCTTCTTTTGCATTGTATGGCGCATCAAAATTTACTATTTTTTTTATTAACTCATGTAAATCAAGTAAACCAATATTTAGACTACTTGAAATATTTGAGTGAAATAAAAAGTTTTGTTTTATATCTTTTGTAATTGCATCTTGAAAAGAGCCAAAATTCTCAAATTTCTCTTTTAAAAAGTAGTTTAGTTGGATATTTGCTTCTTCAAAAGTAGTTGGATAATAAAAATTCTCACAAACTCCAACACTTTTAAACTTTTTACAATAACTCAAAGCCTCTTTTACAAACTCATTTTCAAAGGCTAAAGTAGGGGGAATTTTAATATCTTTTGGAAGTTTTTTTCTATTGTCTTCATCAAAGCTGTATTTATCAAAAAGAGGTTTTCCCTTTTGCATAAAAATATCTAGCTCTTTTCTTCTATTTATATAAAATTTATGCAAAAACTTGTTTTTATCTTTGGGGTTTATAAAGTTTAGATTTTTGATTGTAGTGATGTTTGAAAAGTTTTTATAAACTTTTTTTTCCAAATAATTATCAAAAAGTTCATATACAAAAACCTCTTCATTTTTATAAATTTCAAGATAACTTTCATCTTCAAAATACTCAACCAAAATATTTTTTTGTTTCAAATAATTCTCATAAAACTTCATAGAAGCCCTATGAAGCAAAAGCTTTTGAATATGAAAATCATATTGGGTAAAAAATAGTGGTTCTTCTATTAAAAGCACTTTTTTGTTCTCAAAATTTGATAGATTTTTAAATAGTTGGTTTGGGTAAAGGATAAATATTCTCATATTTTAGTGTTCAATAACCCTAATAATCTCAGCACTAGGTTTCGCAAAATAATATCCTTGTGCATAATCTACACCAATTTCTTTTACTTTTTCAAGCTCATAAGGAGTTTCAACACCCTCAGCCAATAGTTTTATACTATTTTCAATACAGATTGTTCTCAAAGCTTTATAAATAGACTGTTTCATAGTATTTGTATCGATATTTTCTATGATATTTCTATCAACTTTTATGATGTCTGGTTTTATATCAATAATCATATTAAGTGAAGAGTATCCTTCTCCCACATCATCAAGGGCAATTAAAAATCCTTTGTTTCTATAAAAATTTAAAATAGTTTTTAAGTGCTCTTTATCTTTTACATTTTGTGTTTCAACTACTTCAAAAACTATGTTTTTTGGGTCAAAATCTAGTTGTTTTGCCCACTTTACAGTTGAAGCCAGACAAAATTCTGGGTCATAAATAGAAGTTGGGATAAAATTTATAAAAACCTTTGCATCTATTTTTTTTACTGCTGTTGTTTTTAAAGCAGTTTCTCTACACATTCTATCAAGGGTAAAGTTCATATCATTTCGTGCAGATTTTTTAAATAGTTGGTCTGGATACATAAGTTCACCATTTGCTAAAACACCACGAGTTAGGGCTTCATAAGCAAATATTTCATTTGTTTGCATATCAACTATTGGTTGAAAGTGTGCTGTTAAACTACTGTTTTCAATAATATCAAAGAAGTTTTTATCCTCTATAAAATGTAAATATCTATTTAGCGATTTTGCAAAAAATATAGTTCCAAGTGAGAGTTGATTATCTTCATTTTCTATAAATATTTTAATTTCATCTTTTTCCAAATCATTAAAATTTGTATTAAAAAAGTCAAAATTCTCTTCAAAAAAAAGCTTTGGATTTTCTTCTTGAATAGTTACAATTCCATCTATTTTTGATATTTCAAAACCTAAAGTTTTTAAAAGATTTGAAGATTTTATCACCAACTCTGTTATTTGAGTAATAAAATGAATCTTACTTCTTTTCTCACTTATATAAAATATATCTTTGCATTTACAAGCCATTTTTTAATCCTTAATTATTTTTCCAAAACCCTAAACAGCAAAAAAGAAAACATTTTTGCTTTTAGGGAATTATTATTCATCAAAACCAAACTTTTATATATTTCACATAATTTTGACTATATAAAGAGTTTCAAACTTTACACAGCACCTAAATAATTTATGTTTATTATAAAATTTAAAAATTAAGAGATTTTTTAGCACTAATAATTCAAAAATTTTTCTATAATAAACTACCTTAGTTTATATAAGCTAGCAATTACTAACTTAAAAAAATTATATGAGAATAAAAAGTTTTTTTGTATGTTTTATATGTAGTTTGATATTAATATTTTAAGATTTAAAATGCTAAAATGTAACACTAATTAAAAATAATAATAATAAAGGTAGATAATGAATAGTCTCGCAGAAATCGAAAAGTGGCTTAAAGAGCATGCTATAAATAATTATCTAATTTCAGAAGATTTCTACATAACAGTTCAAGGGAATGTTAATCTAAATAAAAAGTTAAGTGTAAAAAAATTACCCGTTAAATTTAAGATGGTAGATGGATTTTTTGACATAAGTAACAATGGTTTAACTTCACTTGACGGCTGCCCTAAAACTATAACTGGAGATTTTAATTGTTCAAGAAATAGTTTAGTTTCTCTTTTTGAGGGACCAACGGAAGTTTCGGACTTTGATTGCTCTTATAATCAACTAAAAAATTTATCTTATGCTCCTAAAGAAGTTAAAGGAAGTTTTGATTGTTCTAATAATCAAATCGATTCTATAAAAGGGATGCCAAGATCAATAAAAGGTTTTTTCAAATGTTCTGCTAATAAAATTGCTACTTTAAAAGGTGGTCCAAAATATGTTGATGCAGACTTTGACTGTTCTGAAAACTTAATTGAAAGATTAATTGGTGGACCTGTTTCTGTTGGACATGATTATATCTGTCATAAAAATAATTTAACAGATTTAGATGGAGTTGCTGATGAAATTGGTAGTGATTTAGTAACTGACATTAGATTAAATCACCTTACAAGCACTTTTAATGAAGAAGAAAAAACATGGAGATATAAAGGTAGTGAGGTTATTTCACATATTTATAAACCTATTGTTGCACTTACAAATGTTGATGATATAAGTAGATGGCTTAGAAAACACGAGATTAAAAACTTCACTATTTTAAAAGATAATTCTGTTAATGTCCATGGTGATGTAAGATTAGCTGATAAATTAACAAACTTATTAAAATTACCTCTTAACTTTAATATTGTTGAGGGTGATTTTGATATTGGAGATAATGAGTTAACTTCACTTGAAGGTAGTCCAAAAAAAGTTACTGGAAGTTTTATGGCTCATAAAAATGAGATATTTTCTCTAAAAGGTGGACCAAAAGAAGTAGGTGGAAGTTTTATTATTTTACATAATAATATTACATCATTAGAGTTTTCTCCTTCTGTTGTAAAAGAAGATTTTATCTGTTCACATAATCCATTAAAAGAATTAGATGGTATAAATACAGTTCTTGGATACATTTTTACAGGTGTTCATATTCCAAATATAAAATGTCAAAAGTATGTTTATAAAGGAATTACAACTTATAAATATCCAGCAGATTTTGTAATGAAATATTTAGATAAACAATATATTTCATTAACAGATGAAGAAAAAGCTTTTGAAGAGACGAAAAAAAATCTTGAAAATGTTATTACAAAAATGCTTGAACAAGCAACTTTATCAAAAGAAATGATAAACGATAATCTTATAAAAAACTTAACAAAATATCGTTTAGATGATTTAAAAACTAAAGTTTTAATTATCAAATATCCTCCTGAAGATGATACAAGAATGAGACATTTAACAGAAGATGAAATTATGAGACTAGCATTTGAAAAAGAGATTTAAGAGCTAGGATTAAGTCTTAAATAGATTTTTTAGGATATAATCGCGAAATCAATACATGAATAAATAAAATAAATGGAGAGAATTATAATATGGTTCAAACTGTCAATCTAAAAAAAGCTTTTGGTCCAAGAGTTTTATTTCAAGATATAAATTTAAAATTAGACACTGGTAAAAGATATGGATTAATCGGTGCAAATGGTGCTGGAAAAACTACATTTTTAAAAATCTTATCAGGACAAGAAGAAGCAACTGAGGGTGAAGTTCAAGTTCAAAATGGTAAAAAAGTTGGAGTTTTATCTCAAAATCAATTTGCTTATGAAAACAATACTATTTTCGATGCTGTTCTTTTAGGAAATAAAAAATTATATGATGCAGTAAAAGAAAAAGAAGAACTTTATATGAGTCCTGAATTTACAGATGAAGTAAATAATAGACTTGCTGAATTAGAAATCATTTGTTGTGAAGAAGACCCAACTTATGAATATGATGTAAAAATTACAAGAATTTTAGAAGATTTAGGATTTCCTGCTTCTATGCATCAAGATTTAATGAGTACATTAACTGGTGGAGATAAATTTAAAGTTTTATTAGCACAAGTTTTATATCCAAAACCAGATGTTTTATTTTTAGATGAGCCTACAAATAACCTTGATATTGCAACAATTGGTTGGTTAGAAAATCAATTACAACACCATGATGGAACAATGGTTGTAATTTCTCACGATAGACACTTCTTAAATGCTGTTTGTACGCATATTTTAGATGTTGACTTTAAACAAATCAGAGAGTTTACTGGAACTTATGATGATTGGTATATTGCTTCAACATTAATTGCAAAACAAAATGAAAAAGATGTTAATAAAAAATTAAAAGAAAAAGATGAACTTGAAAAATTCATCGCTAGATTTAGTGCAAATGCTTCAAAAGCAAAACAAGCAACTTCAAGACAAAAACAACTTGATAAACTAGATGTTGGTGCAATTCAAGTTTCAAGTAGAAGAGATCCATCAATTATCTTTAAACAAAAAAGAGAAGTTGGTAAAGAACTTTTAACTGTTAAAAATGTTTCAAAAGCTTATGATGGAAATATTGTTTTAGATAATATCAATTTTACAGTTGAAAAGGGTGATAAAATAGCTCTTATTGGTACAAATGGTATTGGTAAAACAACTCTTTGTGAAATATTAGAAGGAAACTTACAAGCAGATAGCGGAGAAGTTTTATGGGGTGCGACTATTCAAAACTCATATTTCCCTCAAAATGCAACTGATATAATCGAAGGTGATAATACACTGTATGATTGGTTAAGAAATTGTGATAGAGATGCTGATATTTCTGAAATTAGAAATTGTCTTGGAAGAATGTTATTTAATGGTCAAGAGCAAGAGAAAAAAGTAAATTCTTGTTCAGGTGGGGAAAAACACAGAATGATGCTTTCTAAAATCATGTTAGAGCAAGGAAATTTCCTAGTATTAGATGAACCTACAAATCACTTGGACTTAGAGGCTATTATTGCTTTAGGAGAAGGGTTATTAGAGTATGCTGGTTCAGTTATTTGTGTATCTCACGATAGGGAATTATTAGATGCATTTGCAAATAGAATTATTGAAATCCAACCAGGTGGAACAATAATTGATTTCAAAGGAAGTTATGAGGAGTATATTGAGTCTAAAGAGGCTTAATATATCTTTTTAACTAAGAAATAAAAAAGGGGAAGATTTCAAAATCTTCCCCTTTTTTTATCTAGGTAAGAAAATTATTTAGCGTGTCTTGAAGACATTCTAATTTCTCTTCTTTGAATAGCATCATTATATCTTCTTTTATCATCTTCAGTTACAAGGTCTAATTTTGGAACAGGTGCAGGTTTCCCATCTTCATCAACTGCAATCATTGTAAAGTAACAAACATTTGTATTTTTAATAGTATGATCTTTTATATCTTCTGAAATTACTTTAATACCGATTTCCATTGATGTTCTTCCTGTATAATTTACAGAGGCGTGAAATGTAACAAGTGAACCAATTTTAATTGGATCTTTAAATAAAACCATATCAACTGATAATGTTACAGCATACATACCTGTATATCTTGCTGCACAAGCATATGCAACATGATCTAACATTTTTAAAATTTCACCACCGTGAACATTTTTCCCAGAAAAGTTAGCTTTATCTGGAGTCATTAACATAGTCATTGTAAGAGATTTTTCTCTTTTTATTTCTTCACTCATTTTATTACCTTATACTTATTGAAATATGAAACATTATAAAACAAAAAAGTAGTAAGCGTGTAGCAATTAATTAAAATAGAGATATAGTTTATGAAAATATAGAAAAAAGTAACATTTTTTATATATTAAAAACTTTTTTTAAGTATTTCGAAGTATTCATTCCTACTTATTTCATAAGCTCCTAAACTTACCAAGTGGTCGTTATGAACTTGACAATCTATAAGTTTTATACCATTTTCTTTGGCTTGTTGGCAAAGATGATAAAAAGCTACCTTTGAAGCATCTGAAACTTTTGCAAACATACTTTCACCACAAAAAATATCTCCTATTAAAAGTCCATAAAGTCCACCAACTAACTCTTCATTCAAATAACATTCAATACTAAATGCAATATCTAAATGATGTAGATTTGTATAAGCTTGAATAAACTCTTCACTTATCCAAGTGCTATCTTCATGTTTTCTTTTTATATTTGAACATGCACGAATAACAGCTTCAAAGTTTTCATTTGATTTTATTACAAAACCTTTGTTTAAAATAGATTTTTTTAGGCTTTTAGAAACTTTCATCTCTTGCGGTTTTAAAACCATTCTTTTATTTGGACTAAACCAATGAATGTAATTGTATTCATCAATATACCAAGGAAAAATCCCATTTTCATAGGCATTTAACAATCTTTGAGGATGAAAATCACCACCAACTGCAACTAAATCATCATTCATCATCTCTAAAGTTGGAAAATTAAAGTTTTCTTCATCTAACAAATATATTTTATTTTTTTTATCAAGTAATTTCATGTTTGTATTTTATTGAAAAAAATGTTAATATCCGAGCAATTTAAAAGAAAAAGTTAGGAATTTATGGGAAATAGTTATAAAAGAATAGACGCTCACTTATCAAGTTTAGGTTATTGTACAAGAAGTGAAGCTAAAAAATTTTTACGAATTTATGAACTTTATGTAAAAGAAGAAAGAATTTTTGACCCATCAATAAAAGCTTATCATAATGATATAAAAATTAATAATGAAGCACTTGATCCTGAAACAATTACAATATTATTAAATAAACCATCAGGATTTATCTGTTCACATAACGATGCTGGAAGTTTGATATATGCTTTGATTCCTCAAAGATGGAATAGAAGAAATCCAAAAATTTCTACTATTGGACGACTTGATGTTGATACAACAGGAGCTATTATTTTAACCGATGATGGAGCTTTAAATCACAAATTATCAAGTCCAAAAAGTGATGTTTCAAAAGTTTATGAAGCAACTTTAGCAGTTCCACTTAAAGGTGATGAAAAAGAGATTTTTGCAAGTGGAGAATTGATGTTAAATGGTGAAAAAAAACCATTACTTCCTGCAAAGCTCGAAGTTTTAGGTGAAACTCATGTACGATTAGAAATTTGTGAGGGAAAATATCACCAAGTAAAAAGAATGTTTGCTGCTGTTGGAAATAGGGTATTAACACTTCATAGAGTTAGTTTTGGTGGATTTACAGTTGAAGATTTAAAAGAGGGTGAGTATAAGTTCATAGAACTTTAACACTCCTCTTTTTTTGTAATAGTCCAATCTTTATAGATTGGATCTGTTTTGAATTTATCAATTTGTTTTTGAGTTAAATCTAAATATTTCATTCTTTTTCCATCCCAAACAATACAAGGGAAAGTCTCTTTTTTAAATAAAGATTTTATTTTTTTAAACATAATTTTACTTATTTGAATTTTTTTAATATTCTTTTTTCTAATTCTTCAACTGTTTCTATAGCATCATTTTCATGGTTTGAGAATCCCCAATTTACTAAAACAGAATCAACTCCTGCTCTTGTGGCTGCCATTATATCTTTGTGAGAATCTCCAATTAATTGAGCATTAAAATTTGAAACATT
>ERZ650302.1371-NODE-1371-length-13555-cov-5.138296_pt1 | contig 13555 bp, 12 predicted proteins | sample MGYA00376238_ERZ650302 | MGnify/ENA primary metagenome ERZ650302 (study PRJEB26733, sample SAMN07839298) | wastewater metagenome | biome: urban; feature: wastewater treatment plant; material: waste water | place: USA: North Carolina | collected 2016-04-28 ... | reverse complement strand
ATGTCTCTGCCCTGCAAAGCCGCTTCCGTCAAATAATAAACCAATTCTTTTTGTTTGAGGGACAAATCCTCAAAACCTGGTACGCGGTAACGTAAAATCTGTAAATCTGCAAATTGTTCCACTGTATAGTCAAATTTTTCTGCCTCAGCAGTTGTTTTCGGATTTCCGCCACAAGCCGTCAATAGAGAAAGGGCAGTCACCATAGAAATTAGTTGTTTCTTCATGTGTCGGGAGTATATAGATTGGTATTAAAAAAGAAGAAAAGGAAGTATCCCGAAACAACTGTTCCGGAATATTTCCTTTTTATTCATTCAGTCATACAGAATTATTTCTTCTTAGCTTCTTTTTCTGCGTGTCTTTTACGATATCCATTAGGAGTCTCACCTACATTTTTATAGAAAGCAGCATAAAAAGACTGACGGTTTGCAAAGCCGACCATCGTACTGATCTCCTCTACATTCTTGTCAGCATATCTTTTGTCTGTCAACAAATGCTGCGCTTCTTTTACTCTATATTCATTCAGCAGGCAAGAATAGTTCATGCCGAAGCGTGAATTCACCACTGCAGACAAATAGCGAGTATTGGTCTGCAATTCTTTCGCCAAATCCTTAGCGGAATAATCAGCATCTCTGTACTTCTTTTGTACAACAACGATATTCAATATCTTGTCATACAACTCATCTGCCAATTCCGGCCTTATCAAAGAACGGTAGGCAGCATCCTTTTCTTTCTTTTCGCGCAGGTTGTAAGGACGTTTCTTCGTTCCTTTTTCCTGGGCATTGTTTTCTAAATCACTCATTGAATTAACTGGTTAGGGTTGTTTAAAATCGGAAAAGCCAAAGGGTTAGCCCCTTAGACTTTACAAAAGTCAGACATTTTTTTTTAATACACAACTTTTCCCGTATATATTTTTGATAAATAAACAACGAAAAAGGTTGAAAAGTAGGTCAATTCAGCCATTAATAAGAAACTTTAACCTTTTGCAGAAACTCATATGATACAAAATCTTGATGACTTTCCATTTGTAGTATATGCAATAATTAGTGTACCTTTGCCGGAAGAAATCCATACTGCCAGATTATGCTACAAACGCTCAAGACATATTTCGGTTACGACAGTTTCCGCCCCTTACAAGAAGACATCATACGCCATCTGATGGACCGTAAAGACGCATTGGTACTGATGCCTACGGGAGGTGGAAAATCCATCTGCTACCAACTTCCCGCCCTATTGAGTGAAGGCACGGCGGTAGTGGTTTCTCCGCTCATTTCCTTGATGAAGGACCAAGTGGAAACGCTCTGTGCAAACGGTATCGCGGCCGGTGCACTGAACAGCAATAATGATGAAACAGAGAATGCTTCCCTACGACGTGCATGCATGGAAGGCAAGCTGAAACTGCTATATATTTCTCCTGAAAAATTATTGGCGGAAGCCAACTATCTGTTAAGGGATATGCATATTTCCCTTTTCGCCATTGATGAAGCTCACTGCATCTCACAATGGGGACACGATTTCCGTCCGGAATATACACAGATGGGCATCCTTCACCAACTGTTTCCCCAGGTTCCCATCATTGCACTTACTGCCACAGCCGATAAAATAACCCGTGAAGATATTATTAAACAGCTACACCTCAACCAACCGAGAATTTTCATTTCATCTTTCGACCGTCCCAACCTGAGTCTCACCGTAAAAAGAGGTTACCAGCAGAAGGAAAAAAGCAAAGCCATCCTCGACTTCATCGCCCGCCATCCGGGAGAGAGCGGCATCATTTATTGTATGAGCCGCAGCAAGACCGAATCGGTGGCACAGATGCTTCAGAAACATGGAATAAGGTCAGCAGTCTATCATGCCGGCCTATCGCCGGCACGAAGAGATGAAGCACAAGACGACTTCATCAACGACCGCGTGCAAGCGGTATGCGCCACCATTGCCTTTGGAATGGGAATTGACAAAAGCAATGTGCGCTGGGTAATTCATTACAATTTGCCCAAAAGCATTGAAAGTTTCTATCAGGAAATAGGACGTGCCGGACGAGACGGAATGCCCAGTGACACCCTTTTGTTCTATTCACTGGCCGACCTCATTCTGCTCACTAAATTCGCAACAGACAGCGGGCAACAAAGCATCAACCTGGAAAAGCTGCAACGTATGCAGCAATATGCGGAAGCAGATATCTGCCGCCGTCGCATTCTGTTAAGTTATTTCGGTGAAAATACGACCTGCGACTGTGGAAACTGTGATGTATGCAAAAATCCCCCCGAACGTTTCGATGGTACAATAATCGTACAAAAGGCACTTAGTGCAATCGCGCGTTCCGAGCAACAGATAGGAACCGGTATTTTAGTGGACATCCTCCGAGGAAACATGAGTTCTGAAGTTACAGAAAGGGGATACCATCGCCTTAAGACCTTTGGAGCCGGGCGTGAAGTACCTGCCAGAGATTGGCATGACTACCTGCTGCAAATGTTGCAACTCGGCTATTTCGAAATAGCCTACAATGAAAACAACCATCTGAAAATTACTCAAAGCGGAACAGATGTCTTGTTTGGCAGAGCACGCGCCCTGCTTGTCACCATCCGCCGCGAGGAAGCTGTACAAGCTACAAGAGGCCGTAAACGCAAGGCTACAGTTCCAACCAAAGAATTGCCATTGGGATTGCCCAATACAGAAAGTGGGGAACTTTTCGAGGCTCTCCGCACTCTCCGCAAACGCCTTGCCGACCAGGAAGCACTTCCTGCCTATATCGTACTGTCCGACAAAGTGCTCCACCTACTCAGCGCCTCCCGCCCCACTACCATAGAAGAATTTGGTAATATCAGCGGTATCGGTGAATATAAAAAGAAGAAATACGGAAAAGAGTTTGTGGAACTGATACGGAAATACAGTTGAATATTATTTACACTGTAACAGTAAATCCCTGAGGTCACCTTGCGGCACGCCAAGTGAAATGGCCTTTTCGAAGTCACGTTTTGCCAACTCCTTTTTCTTTTGAGAAAGGTAAATTTGCCCCCGTATCAAGTAGGCTTCTGTCTGCGAAGCATCCAGCTTGATGGCTTCTTCCAAGTCCATCATGGCCAGGTCCACATGTTTCATATCCTGCTCTACACCCGCACGTGCTACGTAAAGTACGGCATATTGCTGGGTAGTCAGCCGGGTAGCTTCTCCTCCTTTTTCTGCAATCATGGCATTCAATATCGAAAGCGCCGCTTCATATTTGCCCTCCTTCTGCTCCAGTGTAGCCAACCCCAGACGGCCATTGTAACTCTGGGGGGCAAGTTTCAGCAGACGTTCATAATCAGACTTTGCAAAATTATAGTTGCGCTGCCGCATATAGATATAGGCACGCATCAGCAAGGCTTCCTGATTATCGCTCTCTATATCCAGCACCAAAGAATAGTCTATCCGGGCCAAGTCATCCTTTCCCAACTCTAGATAAAGAGCGGCACGATTCATCAGGGCGGGTATGGCACGCGGAGCAATGTTCAATGCCAGCGTATACGAGTCAAGAGCCTGCTCATACCGGTGCTGCCAACGCTGTATCGTTCCTAAATTGGAGAAAAGCAAAGCGTTATGAGGATTGGCGGGCTCCATTTTCAAAGCTTGTTCAATGTATTTTTCGGCCAATGACAAGCTGTCTTGCTCCGTGGCTGCAACCGCACGTTCGCTCAGTTCCTGATAGGTTTGTGAAAAGGCAGGGAACATCGTGGCTCCACACAAGAAGAAAGAAAAAATAAGTTTCTTCATATAATAGTTCAGTATTTATTCCAAAGGATAGGTATCGAAAGCGAACAGTTCTGTTGACAAATAGCGTTCCCCCGTATCGGGCAGTAGGGCAACAATCATTTTATCCGCAAATTCAGGGCGTTCGGCCAGCAACCGTGCCGCATATACCGCCGCACCGGATGAGATGCCAGCCAGCAAGCCTTCCGTAGAAGCCAGCTCTCGTCCTCCACGAATGGCCTCGTCATCGGGCACCGGAATAATCTCGTCTACTACAGAAGCATCATAAATGGAAGGAATAAAATTGGCCCCAATCCCCTGGATGCGGTGCGGTGCATCTTCCCCTCCTTCCAGAACCGGAGAGGAGGCCGGTTCTACAGCCACAACATAGACATCCGGATTATGTTTCTTCAAGGCACGCGCCACTCCACAGACCGTACCGCCCGTGCCCACACCGGCAACAAAAACAGTCACTTTACCATCCGTGTCCGTCCAGATTTCTTCCCCCGTAGTATGTTCATGAGCCTTGGCATTGGAGGGATTCTCAAACTGCTGCAGAATAACCGCACCAGGTATCGCATCCCGCAATTCTTTCGCTTTGGCAATGGAGCCGGCCATACCTGCCAGTCCGTCGGTCAGTACAATCTCCGCACCCAAGGCTTTCAACAGATTACGGCGTTCCACACTCATGGTCTCCGGCATGGTCAATATCAAATGATATCCCTTGATGGTTGCCACCATCGCCAGTCCCACGCCGGTATTGCCACTGGTAGGTTCAATAATCGTGGCTCCGGGTTTCAAAGCCCCACGTGCCTCGGCATCCTCAATCATGGCAAATGCCACACGGTCCTTCACGCTTCCCGCCGGATTAAAAGATTCCAGCTTAGCCACAATATTTCTTTTCAATCCGTATTTACGACTGTATTCAGCCAATTCCATCAAAGGAGTATGCCCAATCAACTCCGTCAGGTTCTTTGCAATTTTCGCCATAATCTCACTGTCTAATACATTCTTCCCGTACACACTTATGTAACATGGATATGCTGACAAAGATATGGAAATTCCAAGAAATAAACCGTGCGGGAAAGGAAAGATTATACTGCCATCTATCAAAGCTTAACACGAATAAAGAGGATGAAAGGATATGAAACGATTGAAGAAGGCAGGATGAGGAGGAAGAACCATATCTGACAATCAGCGACTTCCCACTGCAAAGATGGTGCATGCTTTTTGCAGTAGTACTGCAAACGAGCTGCAGCGTTACTGCAAATAGGTTTGCAGTGGTACTGCAACTGCTTTGCAGCGCAACTGTAACAGCTTTGCAGTGACACTGCAAAAGGTTTGCAGAACTTTGCAGTGAGAAGTTACTGATGAACAGAACGGTAATGAGACACTGTTATCAAGACTTCTTAAGATAGTCTACAATCCACGCGCCCACTTCCTTGGTACCGTATTTGTCGCCACCTTCTACTTGAATCTCCGGTGTACGTACATTCGCATCGAGTGAAGCATCAACTGCCTTACGAATCAACGCCCCCTCCTCTTTCAGGTCGAAGTATTCGAAAAGCATGGCTACAGACAAAATTTGCGCCAGCGGATTGGCTATATTCAAGCCTTTCGCCTGCGGCCAGGAACCATGGATAGGTTCGAATACCGGCGTGCTCTCTCCCGTAGAAGCAGAAGGCAGCAATCCCATAGAGCCACTGATGCAGGAACCCTCGTCCGTCAAAATATCACCAAACGTATTTTCCGTAACCATTACGTCAAAGAATTTCGGCTCTTGAATCATCTTCATGGCGGCGTTGTCCACAAACATATAGTCGGTTGTCACCTCGGGGTACTGCGGTGCCATCTCCTGGGCAATCTGTCTCCAAAGACGGGAAGAGGCAAGCACATTGGCTTTATCCACCACCGTAAGATGTTTACTGCGTTTCATGGCATATTCAAATCCGACTTTCAGGATACGCTCAATCTCAGGACGGGTATACATGTTCGTATCATACGCCTTGTCATTGTCCTGGTATTTCTCACCGAAGTACATGCCACCGGTCAGTTCGCGGATGCAAAGGAAATCGGCACCATCCACCAGTTCCGCACGAAGGGGAGACTTATGGAGCAGACATTTGAAGGTCTGCACGGGACGGATGTTGGCAAACAGTCCCAGTTTCTTGCGCATAGCCAGCAAGCCCTGCTCGGGACGCACTTTGGCAGTAGGGTCATTGTCGAATTTCGGGTCACCTACGGCAGAGAACAATACAGCATCCGCATTTTTACAAGCCTCATAAGTGGCTTCGGGAAACGGGTCACCCACCTTGTCTATCGCGTCTGCACCGCAGATGGCATATTCATAGTTCACTTTATGTCCGAACTTCTCACACACGGCAGTCATCACATCCACGCCTACGGTAGAGATTTCGGGGCCGATACCGTCACCGGCCAACACTGCAATTTTAAAATCCATTGTTTTCTTTATTATTTAAAAGTTCATCTATCTTCTTTTTGTTTGCAAGATTCTTGCGGCGATACCGGTCACCCCACACAAAACCAGCTGTCAATATAAGGGTATTGATGGCTGACATAAGATACTCGTCCGCATCCAACTCGCCGCTCCACCAACGCAGAAAGAGGTTGAAAGCAAAAAGCAAGCCTGCATACAACGCATAGCATACATAAGGACGCCTCTCAAAAAACGATTTCTTTTTCTCCATGAGATCCATTTTTTATGATTCGTATTCGTCTTCTATGATATTCAACATCTTCACCGTCGCCTTGATGGCCGCTTCCGTCTGGTCTGCGTCCAATCCGCGTGTACGGAATATCGTATCTTCAAAACTCCAGGTAATAACCGTCTGCACAAAGGCATCGGTACGCCCACCGGGAGGAATGGTCACGGCATAGTTCGTCAGCATCGGGAACTTACGACCCAGTGTCACTTTATATATCTTGCGCAAGGCGCGCACAAAAGCATCATACTGGCCATCTCCACTGGAACTTTCCTCATATTCCTTTCCGTTAATTTCTATCTTCAACGTAGCCATCGGCTTCAATCCATACGCCAGATTCACAATATAGCTCTTAAGGCTGACGCGTTCTTCTGCCATTCCGTGCTTCAGTACGTCCGAAACGATATAGGGCAGGTCTTCTTGCGTCACCAGCTCTTTCTTGTCGCCCAACTCAATGATGCGTTCGGTCACTTTGCGCATGGCATCTTCATCCAGTTGTAACCCCAAGTCCTCCAGATTCTTCCGGATATTGGCTTTACCGCTGTTCTTGCCCAGGGCATACTCTCGCTTGCGACCAAAGCGTTCGGGCAGGAGGTCGTTGCAGTAGAGGTTACTTTTATTGTCACCGTCGGCATGGACGCCTGCCACTTGGGTAAATACATTCTCGCCAACAATCGGTTTATTGGCGGGAATGACGATGCCCGAGTAGGACTCCACCACACGGCTTACGTCGTTCAGGCGGCTTTCGTCAATGTTGGTAATGGCATTGAAGTGGTCTTTCAAGATAGCCTGCACACTGGCAAGCGGAGCATTGCCGGCGCGTTCGCCCAGGCCGTTAATGGTAGTATGCAGTCCCTTGCAACCGCTAAGTACGGCGGCAAGCACATTGCTCACGGCAAGGTCATAGTCATTGTGGGCATGGAAGTCAAAATGGGCATGCGGATAGCGTTTCACCATCTTGCGCATGAACTCGATGACCTGCAGCGGGTTCAATACGCCCAACGTGTCAGGCAACATATAGCGGCGGATATTGGTCTGCTCCAAGGCGTCCATCAGACGGAACACATATTCCGGAGAATCTTTCATGCCGTTGCTCCAGTCTTCCAGATAGACATTCACTACCATATCCTGCTCGTTGGCGTAATCCACTACGGACAGAATATCCTCGATATGCTCTTCGGGAGTCTTCTTCAACTGGTAGGTGCAATGCTTCAGCGAGCCTTTGCACAGCAGATTGATGACACGGCAACCGGTCGCATGTATCCAGTCCACCGACGTGTGGCCATCTACAAAGCCAAGCACTTCTACTCTTGGCAACAGATTACGGCGTGCCGCCCAGTCACAAATCATTTTTACGGCATCAAACTCTCCTTCGGATACCCGCGCAGAAGCCACCTCCACCCGGTCTACCTTCAATTCCTCCAGTAACAAACGGGCAATCATCAGCTTCTCATGGGGCACAAAGGAGACTCCGCTGGTCTGTTCACCGTCGCGGAGCGTAGTGTCCATGATTTCTATCTTCGGATGATTATGCTTCATTTTTATTCTCCCAAGCTTCTATCTTATCTTTATTCTCAACCAGAAAATCGATGTCATCCAAGCCATTCATCAGGCAATGTTTCTTGTAGGCATTGATTTCAAAATGTTCGATCTTGCCCGTAGCTTTGTTGGTGATGGTCTGTTCGGGCAGATTCACTTCCACTTCCATCTTCGGATTGGCAGAGATAGAGTCGAACAACTCTTTCAGGAACGGCTCACTTACCACCACCGGAAGCACAAAGTTGTTCAGTTCATTGTTCTTGTGTATATCGGCAAAGAAACTCGATACCACCACGCGGAAACCGTAACCGGCAATGGCCCATGCAGCATGCTCACGGCTGGAACCGGAACCGAAGTTCTTTCCCGCCACCAGAATCTGTCCACCGTAAGTGGGATTGTTCAAAACAAAGTCCTTGTTCAGAGAACCGTCCGGATGATAGCGCCAATCGCGGAATAAATTATCTCCGAAGAACTTTTCCTCACGGGTAGTAGCTTTCAGAAAACGTGCAGGGATTATCTGGTCTGTATCCACATTCTCTAATGGAAGAGGCACACAAGTACTGGTTATTATATCAAATTTTGTCTTCATCTTTGTATTTACGATTTACAATTTACGATTGAAAATACTCTTGATTTACCTTTGTTGAACGATGTTTGATTTACGAAGTAATTTTAATCGTAAATCGTCCAATCGTACATCAAATCAGCGTTCTCGGGTCAGTAATTACTCCAGTCACTGCCGCTGCTGCAGCTACAAGCGGGCTGGCAAGCAGTGTTCGGGAACCCGGTCCTTGGCGTCCTTCAAAATTACGGTTACTGGTAGACACTGCATACTTTCCGGCAGGCACCTTATCGTCGTTCATTGCCAGGCAAGCAGAACAACCCGGTTGGCGAATGGCAAAACCGGCCTCTTCCAAAATCTTGTCCAGTCCCTCTTCGCGAATCTGTGCATCTACCATCCAGGAGCCCGGAACCAGCCATGCCACTACATTCTCGGCTTTCCGACGGCCTTTCACAATGGAGGCAAATGCACGGAAATCCTCAATGCGTCCATTGGTGCAGGCACCCAAAAACACATAGTCAACCTTCTTACCCAGCAAAGGTTCTCCCGGTTGGAAACCCATATAGCTCATAGACTTCATGAAAGAGGTCCGGGCAGCTTCTCCCATGCCTTCGGTAGTAGGAATATGTTGTGTGATACCCATACCCATGCCCGGGTTGGTACCGTATGTAATCATCGGTTCAATATCTTCGGCAGCAAAACGGACTTCCTTGTCGAACACTGCATCCTCATCACTCTTCAATGTTTTCCAATAGGCCAATGCCTTGTCCCATGCCTCACCCTTCGGAGCATATTCGCGTCCTTTAATATACTCGAAAGTGGTCTCATCCGGAGCAACCATACCGCCGCGGGCACCCATCTCTATACTCAGATTGCACAAGGTCAGACGGCCTTCCATAGTCAGACCACGCACAGCTTCTCCGGCATATTCCACGAAATATCCCGTAGCGCCGCTGGTCGTCATCTTCGACATCATATACAATGCTACATCTTTTGCCGTCACTCCCTTGCCAAGTTTGCCGTCGACAGTGATGCGCATTGTCTTAGGACGGGTCTGAAGGATACATTGCGAGGCCATTACCATTTCCACCTCACTCGTACCGATACCGAAAGCCACTGCTCCCATCGCCCCGTGGGTGGAAGTATGCGAGTCACCGCAGACAATGGTCATGCCAGGCAGGGTCAGCCCGCGTTCCGGACCTACTACATGGATAATTCCGTTCTTCTTGTCCATCATGCCGAAATGGGCCAATCCAAACTCTTCCGCATTCTTGGCCAGTGTATCTACCTGAGTCTTTGAAACCGGGTCTTCAATCGGCTTGTCCTGGTCATGCGTCGGCGTGTTATGGTCGGGCATACAGAAAATCTTTTCCGGACGGAAACACTTGATTCCACGTTCGCGCAATCCTGAAAAGGCTTGCGGGCTGGTTACTTCATGACAATAAAGCCGGTCAATATAAAGCTGTGTGGGACCGTCTTCCACTTTCTGTACCACATGGGCATCCCAGATTTTATCAAATAATGTATTCATCTCTTTATGTACAATTTAGCTATTTACAATTTACGATTAAAATCACATCTTGAACTTATTGATACAGTCGATGTACGCTTCCACTGATGCCGCGATAATATCCGTATTGGCACCGAACCCATAATAAATATGATTATCGTATTCCACCTGCATATGTACCTTACCCATATCGTCGCTACCCTTGCTGATAGCCTGGATAGTGAATTCCTTCAATGTCATATGGCGGTCGATAATCTTCTTCAAAGCCTTGATAGCGGCATCTACCGGACCGTTTCCACTGGCAGCGGCTTCAAACTTCTCACCGGAGATGTTCAATCCCAAGCTGGCAACCGAACGAACCCCCACCCCACTGGTCACCTGAAGATATTCCAGTTTGATACGGTGGTTCTGCGTACGGTTTGCCCCTGCCAATACCAGAATATCATCATCGTTGATATCCTTCTTCTTATCGGCAAGTTTCAAGAACTCTTCATACACTTTGTCCAACTTCTCCTGATCCAGTTGTACTCCCAATATCGACAAACGATTCTTCAAGGCTGCACGTCCGCTACGGGCTGTCAATACGATGGAATTATCATCAATACCCACATCATGCGGGTCAATGATTTCGTAAGTCTGTACATTCTTCAACACACCATCCTGGTGGATACCCGACGAATGGGCAAAAGCATTGCGACCTACAATAGCCTTGTTGGGCTGCACCGGCATGTTCATCAGACTGGACACCATACGGCTGGTTGGATAAATCTTCTGTGTATTGATGTTGGTCTCGATTTCTATGTCCTTGTGACATTTGATAATCATCGCCACTTCCTCAAGAGAAGTATTGCCGGCACGTTCACCAATACCATTGATGGTTACCTCCACCTGGCGGGCACCATTCAGTACGCCAGCCATTGTATTGGCAGTAGCCATGCCCAAGTCATTGTGGCAATGAGTAGAAATAATGGCATTATGAATACCGTTGACATGTTCCATCAGATATCTTATCTTCGCGCCATACTCATCAGGCAAGCAATACCCCGTTGTATCGGGAATATTCACCACAGTCGCACCTGCCTTGATAACAGCTTCTACCACCCGTGCCAAATATTCATTATCCGTTCGGCCTGCATCTTCGGCATAGAACTCTACATCATCCACATACTTACGTGCATACTTTACGGCAGCCACTGCACGCTCTATTATTTCCTCGCGATTGGAATTGAATTTATATTTAATGTGCGAGTCAGATGTACCGATGCCAGTATGGATACGTTTATGCTTGGCAAATTGCAAAGCCTCTGCTGCCACATCAATATCTTTCTGTACGGCACGTGTCAAGGCACAGATGGTGGGCCATGTCACAGCTTTTGATATCTCAATGACCGAATTGAAATCTCCCGGACTTGAAATCGGAAATCCGGCTTCAATCACGTCCACCCCCAGGGCTTCCAGTTGTCTGGCTACCTGAATCTTTTCCACTGTATTCAATTGGCATCCCGGAACCTGCTCGCCATCGCGGAGCGTTGTGTCGAAAATAAATAATTTGTCACTCATTGCTTTATTGTATTTAATTTATGTTCCATAAAAAAAGCCTTTCACACTTGGAAGTGAGAAAGGCTTCATATATCATTGCATCTTACATATATATTCACGCACAGCACTCACTTCCACTAAACTTTGCCAGTAGAATAATAATACCACACAGTAGAATATATGTAAAGTTCTGAATCATCTTCTTTTTTGTTTTGACGTTGCAAAGGTAGATATTATTTCGTACCATACAAATAAATTCGTTACTTTTTTCCGATAAAAAATATCATTTTATAAGTTTGTATTCATTTATCGCTGAAATATATCACAAAAAAAGGCGTACCTCAAGGTACGCCTTTCCTTATTCTTCAGTTCAATACAAGTTCTGAATTACTTCTTCTCACAAGGTTTGTCACACTTGGCACCATCACATGCAGCCTTAGGACACGCTGCTGAATCAGCAGCCTGGCAACATGCCTTTGCAGAGTCACATACTTGTTCTGTTTTTGCAGCATTTTCAGTAACAACGCTTTCGTTTTGTTTCTTTTCACAAGAATTTAAAATCGCAATTCCAAGGATTGCAGGAACAATTAATTTCTTCATTTCTTAAATCGCTTGAGAGTTGAACTTGCATTAAAATTAATGGATTTCCAGTTGCTTCTGCTTTCATTTCAGCTGCATCTGCTGAACCCATTGTAAAATCTTCTAATTCTCTTAAATTTAGCCCAGCTTGTCTAAATTGCTCTATTGATTTTGCTTTACTTTCAATAGTTTGCCACATTCTAGCATCGTATGTTTTTTCAGTTGCATATCTAAATTCTTTTATTCTAAAGTTTTCAGGGTCAGCTTCAAATAGTTTATTACCTTGTCTTATTACTCTTCCGTTTCTTTGTTCTAAATCAGATGGTCGCCAAGGACAATCTATATGATGAATTGCAACAGCTCTATCTTGTACATTTGTACCAGCTCCCATTTTAAATGTAGAACCAATTAAAACTCTTACTTTACCACTTTTAACATCATCAAATAATGCTGATTTTTGTAAATCAGTATTAGCATCGTGTATAAATCTAATTTCCTCTTGAGATACACCTTTTGCAACAAGTTTTTTTAAAATATCTGAATAAATATCAAATTTAGAAGTTTCAGCTATAAGCTCATCATTGCTTTTAGATTTTTCGTTATCTATTAAATCGTTTAAATTTATTTCTTCTACTTTGTTATCAGTAATTGCATATACAGTTACCACTATAATTCCTTTAGTTTATTGTCATTTTTAGAGTTGTTAGGTGTCGCTCTTTTTTGTGTAGAGCGTTTTTTAAAGTATTCTTTTAGAGCAGCGGAACCTTTTATCGTGCCGTGGACGGCAAACGTGGTCTCATCAGGTGGCACGTCAGGCCGACCGTGTTTGTTTGTGTATGGTTGTTCGGTCACGCCATTGACTCCGGTATTTCAATTCCCAAAACCTCAAAAATTTGTGTAATCTGTTCAAAGGTCGGTTTAATTGTATCTAGCTCTTTTCTTATGTAGTTTGTTAGCCGCTCTGCCTCCAAAAACTCCAAGGCTTCTTCTTTTGTGCCAAACGGTATATATCCGCAGTTGTGTTTATCCAAAGCTCCATAGATATTTATTTTCCCGGCCTCTTTTAGTTTAAGCAAAGTCCTCCCGACGCTTTCTATTACGTCATTTGATATTTGCTCTCTTAACGGAATTTTGCCCCTCTTGACGTTATTGCCAGTCGGTATTAGCCAGACTGTTTGCCCCACTTCAAACTTATTTTTCATCACCACCCTCCGTTCAAACTAGCGGTTACAGCGGCATACAACACTGCCCCGAGCACAATAGCCGTTAGCGTCGCATACACGGCATCACGTTTCCAGTTAATTTTTTCTATGCAATTACAGTCGATTTGATATGTTATTTTCATAGCCTCTCCTATAGTTTCAGATAAGATTCATTCAT
>ERZ650302.1369-NODE-1369-length-13566-cov-13.573015_pt1 | contig 13566 bp, 16 predicted proteins | sample MGYA00376238_ERZ650302 | MGnify/ENA primary metagenome ERZ650302 (study PRJEB26733, sample SAMN07839298) | wastewater metagenome | biome: urban; feature: wastewater treatment plant; material: waste water | place: USA: North Carolina | collected 2016-04-28 ... | reverse complement strand
AATTGGTTGCCATGCATCAATTGATGAACCATCAAAAGGCATTCCATTATCTAATTGAGATGCACTAACTGCACTCATCATATATGTAACATGGTGCCATGTACCTTTCATATCTGTAAATCTGAAATCTACAAACTTAACTTCATTTTCTTTACAATATGAAAAAAACTCTTCAGTATTATTAACAAATTTTCCCATAGGTTTAACTCCTTCAAAATTATTTAGAATATTCTATCTAAATTTATATAAAATAAAATAAAACAGCTGTATATTTTACATACAGATAAACAAAAATAATACCTTTAATAAATTTTTACAACTGTATAATTCTTTTATCCCTACTTTCAAAACTTATGCATTGTTTATAACCAATTTCTTTTACAAGTGCCAAAGCATCTTCATACATAAATCCAACTTGTTCCACATTATGGGCATCTGAACCAAATGTGATTTTAATATCCATATCAAAAGCTAATTCTAATAACTGCTTAGATGGATATGTTTCATTTATTGGTTTTCTCAAACCTGCTGTATTTATTTCTAAAACCATATTTGATTTTTTAATTTCTTCTAATGCATCTTTTGCAATTAATTTAATATCTTTTTTAGGCAAAAATTTAAATACTTTAATTAAATCAAAATGTCCAACTATATCAAATAAACCCGTTTTTGCCATTGCTTTTATCGCTTCAAAATATTCAATCCAAATAGTATCAATATCTTTTGATTTATAAACTCCAATAAATTCAGGATTATCAAATCCCCACATATCATCTTTGTTTTTTAAAAAATGTACAGAACCTATCAAATAATCAACTTTAGATTTTATAATTTCATCTAAAACATAACCATCCAAATAATCCACTTCATAACCTAATAAAATTTTTATTTTATCTTTGTATTTTTCTTTTGCATCAAGAATCCATTTTTCATACTGTTGTTTTTGTGAAATATCCATTCTATATTTTGGATCAAAATTCATTGGCGCATGGTCTGAAAAACCATATTCATCAATTCCTAATTCTATTGCTCTTTGTATATATTCATCAACTGTTCCTGTTGCATGATTACACAATATTGTATGATTATGTAAATCTACTCTCATCTATACCTTACCCTATTTCTTCCATTATTTTTTGCATCATACAATCCCTTATCGGCTTTTTGTATCATTTCATCAAAATTTTTACCAAATTCAAATGAACATCCAATTGAAATAGTATATTTTAATTTATGATTTTCAAATTCTATTTGATTTTCTTCAAATCTATTTCTAATCTTTTCAAGTAGTTTCATAACTTCATTTTTGCTTCTGTTATAAAGTAATATACAAAACTCTTCTCCACCTAATCTACTAATTAAAGCATCTGATTTTATTATTTCATTTAAAATAAAATCAACTTCTTTAATTGCTATATCTCCAACTGTATGCCCATATGTATCATTAATAAATTTAAATCTATCTATATCCATTACAGCAACTGCAAACTCTTTTTCTTCATTTTTATATTTTGTATATAACTTTTCACCAACATCAAATAAATACCTTCTATTGTACATTCCTGTCAAATAATCTTTATTTGCTTTATTTTTTATCTCTTCAAATAGTTCTAAAATCTCTATATTTGAATTTATTCTTGCAAAAAACTCTTCATTTGAAAAACCTTTGTATAAAAAATCATTCGCTCCATATTTTAAAAATTTAGTAGGAATCTTTTTACATGGGTCATTTGAGACTATAATTACCGAAAGTTCATCTTTAGGGAATATTCTTCTTATTCTCTTTGTTAATTCTAAACCATCAATTTTCGGCATTAAATAATCTGTTAAAACTATTTTTATATCTTTGTTTTCATCCAATATTTTTAATGCATCTTCACCATTTAAAGCTGTTAATGCTTGAAATCTATATTTTTGTAATAATCTCTTTGTTTGTTCTACAAATGTTTTTGAATCATCCACAACTAGGACTTTTATTTTATTATTATGTAAAATTCTTTTTACTATAGAAAAAGTATAACTTAATGCTGCAATTCCATCTTTAATTACATAATCAACAATATTTTTATTTCTAAATTTTTCTTCAATATTTATATCACCTGTTCCTGTTAAAACAACTATAGGTAATGTAAACTTTGTCATAAATTCAACTATTTCACCATTTGGAGCATCAGGTAATCCTAAATCTGCTAAAACAATGTCAAATTTTCCTTTATGTTCTAAAAGTAATGTTGCACTCTCTTTCATAGATTTTGCAACAAAAATTTCCACATCTAATTCACCTTGTATTAAACCTTTTAACGTGTTTATTATTGAAACACTATCTTCAATTATTAATATTTTATAACTCATTTTAATATACCTGACCCATTTATTGCGGTACTTCTATCTTTTGCATAAACTCTTTCATTATTTATAATATCATATTTCCAAATAGGAGCTTGTGCTTTAAAATCCTCTACAAATTCATCAATCAATTCTAATGCAACTCTTCTTTTAGGACTACAAACAGCAGCAATATATGAACTTTCATGATTAAAAACGTCCCCTCGACTATGAGCCATTAAAACTATTGCATCTTTTTCATTTGCTTTTTTTTGCCAAGAATCAAACCATAAATTTAGAATTGGTTCATATATATCAAAAGATAATCCATCTATTTTATTTTCATCTCTTACAACACCCACAAAGGTAATTATTGCTCCATAATTTGAATTTTTATAGTTGTGGTACCATGAATTTGTGATTTGTTCTACTGGTAAACTTCCCTCGAATAGTTGTAAAAAGTCTTTTCTATTATTCATTGATTTTATCCCCCACAAACAGGAGGAAGAAGTGAAACTTTATCTCCATCATTTAATTTAATATCTTTTGTACAAATTAATGTATCATTTATTGCAATGGCACAAGTTTCTAACCAAGGTAATATAATCTTATCATTTTTTAGAATTTCACTTAATTGAGACAAATTATCTATTTCTATATTCATACTATCTTTATTAATTGGACCTAGGAATTCTATTTTTACCATTTTAACGCCTTCTTATAATATTTATATTATGATGTCGAAAAATTTTACCATAATAAGGACAAATATTTTATGATATTTGCAAAAATAGATTTTATTAATTTATTACCCTTTCATATATTTATCAAAAAAAATATTAAATCAACTCAATTAAAAGCAAGTATAGAATATAAAAAATCTTATCCATCTGCAATAAATAAAAAATTTAAGAAAAGAGTTGTAGATAGTGCATTTATTTCATCAATTGCCTCAAGAAATGAGAAATATTTAGATTTTGGGATTATTGCACAAAATGAAGTTCTATCTGTATTATTAATTCCAGGAATTGAAGAAAGTGATTATCAATCAGATACATCAAATGCACTTGCAAAAGTTTTAAATTTAAAAGGAAAAGTAATAATTGGAGATAAAGCACTAAATTTTTACCATGAAAATACAGATATAGAAAAAATTGATTTGGCAAAACAGTGGAAAGACAAATATAATCTACCTTTTGTATTTGCCGTTTTGTGTTTTAATTCAAATAAAAAAGCACTATCTAAACTAACAAAAAAATTTGACAAAAAGTATATTAAAATTCCTCAATATATATTAGAGAAATATTCTCTTAGAAGTGGTGTTTCTAAAAATCACATTCTTGAATATTTAAAAAAAATCGATTATAGTTTGGGGATTAAAGAAAAGAGAAGTTTAAAACTATTTTTAAAATTAACAAAAGAAAAAGGATTAAAATGACTATATTAGATTCAATTATATTAGGAGTTGTTGAAGGATTTACAGAATTTTTACCTATATCATCGACTGGTCATATGATTGTTGTAAGTGAATTTCTAGGGCTTGAACAAAATAATGTAAATAAAGCTTTTGAAGTGATAATTCAATTCGCAGCAATTTTAGCTGTTATATTAACTTATCCATCAAAATTTACAATTAAACATATTGATTTATGGACAAAAGTTATAATTGCATTTTTGCCAATTGCAGCTCTTGGTTTTATATTTTCAAAACAAGTAAAAGCTATGTTTAGTATTGAAATAGTAGCTATTATGTTTATTGTTGGGGGAATAGTATTTTTAATTGTTGAAAAATTCTATAAAGAAGAAGAAACTCATACTTTAGATGTCGAAGATGTAAGTTATAAACAAGCAATTTGGATTGGGATAGCCCAAATTTTTGCATTAATTCCAGGGACTTCACGGGCAGGTGCTAGTGTTATTGGTGCTATGTTAGTTGGATTAAATAGAAAAACAAGTGCCGAATTTTCTTTTTTACTAGCATTTCCCGTTATGTGTGCAACAACAGCCTATGATTTGCTAAAACACCATGAAGAAATTTTTATGAGTGCAAATTTATTAAATCTTGCAGTTGGATTTGTTGTTTCATTTCTTGTTGGATTTTTAACAATAAAAATATTCTTAAAATTCCTAGAAAAATTTACTTTCGTAGCTTTTGGAATTTATAGAATTATTTTTGGTATTTTACTTCTTATTATTTTCTAAAATAATATTTGTAATCAAAGATATAGCATTAGGACTAATTGAACTTATTAGTTCAATACTAATTTTATGAATATCTGAATTTATTGCTTTAAAAAAATCTTCTTCATTTAATTCTTCTTCTCTTTTTAAAAAACATAAACCTTTATCAAATAAAGCTTTTGCATTATAATATTGATGATCACCTGCAGCATATTTATAAGGTATAAAAAAAGTTGGTAATGAATTCGCACATAATTCCCAAAGTGTTGAAGCACCTGCTCGGCTTACTGCAAAATCTGCACTTGACATTTTATTAGGAATATCTCTTGAAAAATCAAAAACATCAGCATTGATATTTAATTTTTTATACTCAGCATTAACCCTTTCAAAATCATTTTTACCAGTTTGATGAATTATTTTAATTCCCATTTGATTTAATTTTGGTGCAACTTTTAAAGCAAAATCATTTATACAAATTGCTCCTTGAGAACCGCCAAAAAAAGCAACTGTTCTAATTTTATCTCTAACCCTTGCTGTATTAAAAAATTCTTTTGAAACAGGGTAATCTTTAACTAAAGAGTTTTCATCAAATGAAGAAAAAACTTCTGTTGCAAATTTTGAAGTAATTTCATTTAGTTTTCCCATTTTAGAATTTTGTTCGTGGATATATAACTTACACCCAAATTTGAGAATTGATGCAAATGTTGCAGCAGCAGCAGAAAATCCACCTACTGAAATTACGGTATTAATATTATACTGAGAATATAAACCTAAGCATTGTAAAGTTTTTGAAAATATATTTAATAAAGATAGAATTTTCCCAAAAAAGTTTTTATTAACAACCCCTCTTGTATCTAAAAAAACTGCTTTTTTTAATCTTAAGTCATGTTCAAACCATGCTTTATCTTGACCATTTGAAGAACCAATAAAAATTACACTCATTCCTCTATTATGAAACTCTTCTATAAAGGCATCAGCAACTTTTAAATGCCCCCCTGTTCCACCACCTGTAACTACTACTGTATCTTTCATTTATGTTTAACCTTTTTATTAACATACTCTTCTTTTGCAGATTTACTTATTGATAAAACTAAACCAATAGCAACAGCCATAGAAAGCATTGAAGAACCTCCATAAGATAAAAAAGGAACTGCAATACCTTTTATTGGAATCATTCCTGAAATTCCATAAGAATTTATCAAAAATGCAATTATAATCATTAATGCAATTCCAAGAGTAAATAAATGATAAATTTGATTTTCAACTCTAACACTAATTTTAAATATTCTCCATATTATTAAAAAAAGAACTGATGAAAATAACATTAAACCAGCTAAACCTATCTCTTCTGTAATTCCTGCAAGAACGAAGTCTGTATGAACCTCTGATAAAAATCCAACTTTTAAATCTCCAAGCCCAACACCTTGTCCAAAAAAACCACCATTGTGAATAGCATTTAAAGAGTGAGAAACTTGATATGGTTCAGGTAATTCATCTATTCTTAAATACTTTTCCGCCCATGAAGGTAAAACAGATAAAATTCCATCTTGAACCATTGCCCACCAAGAGTGTATCCTTTGAATTCTATGGGGTGCAACAATAATTAATCCAATAACACCTACTATTGCAATTGCACCTAATGCTAAAAATATTTTAAATGATCTATTTGCAAAAATCAACAATACAACTAAAATAATAGCCAATAAAACAACTTGTCCTAAATCCTTCTGTAAAAAAGCAATTACAAAAACAACTACAAAGAAAGTTAAGAAATATGGAGCTAAAAGTAAAGTTTCTTCAATTAATCCTATTTTTTTAGGTTTGTGAATAACTTTTCGATGAAAAGACCATGATAAAAAATATATAAAACCTATCTTGAAAAACTCTACTGGTGATAATGAAAATCCAGGAAGCCTAATCCATCTATTGGCTCCACCTGATTCAGTAACCATAAACGATGGTAAAAATGGCATTAAAATCATTAATGCAAAACATCCCACAAATAAATACATACCAACTTTTTCAACTATTTTATCTGGATCCATTTGAGATAAATACCACATTATAAATATTGCAGCAATACCAACCCCACCTTGTCTAATAAAAAAATGGAATTGATCATAACCAAAGAAATCTACAGTATATACTGTCAATGAGTATGAAAAAACTATGCTTGAAATGATTAATAATGACACCAATATAAACAAAGGGTAGTCTGCTTCATTATTATTTAAATTATTGTTATTTGATTTAATATTAGTTTTGTTAAAATACATTTCTCATTATATAATAATATGGATAAATATGCCTTCAAAAAAAATCGAAAAAGTTGATAAAACAAAAAAAATAGTAATATTATTTTCATTTATATTTTTATGTTTAAGTATTTTATTTTTTTCAGTATTTAGAACAATAACTGAAAAACGACATATGCCCTCATTAAAAGGCGAAAAAACAGAATTATCTGTACGAGGTAATATCATTAGCTCTGATAATTTTAAAATTGCATCATCAAAAAAAGTTTATAAAGCTATGATTGATACAAGACATTTAGATCCATTAAAAGAAGAATTGTTTTTGAATTTATTCTCTGTTTATAGTGGTCTTGATTACAAAACATTAAAAGAAAAATTAATTGAAGGGAAAAAAGAGCCAGGAAGTCTTGTTCTTACATATGACATTGATTCAAGATCTGCAAAAAACTTAAAAGAGTTAGCCTTTAAATTAATACAATTAGATGTATTTACAAGTAGACAAGTAAATGGTTCAAAAATATTAAGAGGTTTAACTATTAGTGAAAGTGGAGAAAAAAGAACTTTCTCATATAATGATACTTTAACCCCAGTTGTTGGATATATTTCAAAATTTGAATCTGAATCTGGAAAAACAAAAGTAAATGGAATAAAAGGTTTAGAAAGAAACTACAATAAAGTATTAAATCAATCAAAAGATGGAATTTTACAAGGGGATAGAGATGTACTTTCGTATATATCATTTGATAAAAATTCTATTATTAGAAAAAGAGTTGACGGAGCGACATTAAATCTAAATATTCCATTAAAACTTCAAAAAAATAATGAACTTACATTGGATATTTATAAAAAGAAATTAAGTGCTGAAGAGATTATTGTTTCAATTATGGAAAACAAAACAGGTAAAATTATTACCATGGCATCATCAAATAGATTTAATCCTGAAAATATTGGAAAAGATGATATTAAATCATTAAATGTAAATGCAATAGAATATCAATTTGAGCCAGGTTCTGTAATGAAACCAATATCAATTGCAATGGCAATGGACAAAAATTTAATTAAAAAGAATGAAAATTTTTATGCTTTTAATGAAGGAAATAGAAATGGTGCAGGTGAATTTCCAAAAGGTGCCTATAAAATTGGAAGATTTACAATCAAAGATGACCATGAATTTGCAAAACATAATCTAAGTGTTGATGATATTGTTATGTACTCATCAAATATTGGTACATTACAAATTGCACAAAAACTAACTGGTCCAGAATTTTATGAAGGAATGAGAAGATTTGGATTTACTAGAAAGACAGGTATAGATTTACCCTATGAAAAGAAAGGTGTAATGCCAAAACTTTGGCAATTTTCTGCAGGAGATAAAGATAAAAGAGATAATGTATTTAAAGCAACCGTATCTTTTGGGCAAGGTATAACTTCTACATTTATTCAGTTAATTAAGGCCTATTCAACTTTTAATAATGATGGGTATATGATAACACCAAGAATCGTATCACATTTAACATATGACAACAATAGCTATAAACCTTATGATGATAAACCTGAACAAGTTATTTCAAAACAAACAGCAGATGAAATAAAAAGACTATTAATAAGAACCGTTGAAGATGGAACAGGAAAATCAGCAAAAATTAATGGTTTAGAAATTGGTGGGAAAACAGGAACAGCACAAATTGCTAGAGGTGGACAATATTTAAAAAAATATATTTCTTCATTTTTTGGATTTGTAAATGATGAACATAATAATTCTTATACTATTGGAGTTACAGTTTTTGATCCAATATCAACAGGTACAAACTGGTATTACCACTATGCAGCATCATCAGCAGTTCCTGTTTTCAAAGAAATAGTACAAAATTTAGTTAAACTAAACTATTTACAGCCAAAAGAAAACATATATTTTGACAAAAATTTAAAAGACGATATAATTCCAGATAAAAACTTAAAGGATTAAAATGTTTGGATTTAAAAAAGATTTAAAAAAATATGATTTACCTCAAGAAGAATTAGCAAAATTCAACTATGCAAAAATTACTACAGAAAAAGGTGTAATTTGGATTAAGCTATTCAACAAAGAGACTCCAACTGCTGTATCAAATTTCTCAACTTTAGCAAATGACGGATTTTACAATGGTTTAAATTTCCATAGAGTAATACCTGGATTCATGGCACAAGGTGGTTGTCCTGAGGGTTCTGGAATTGGTGGACCAGGATGGGCAATAGAGTGTGAAACAAAAGCTGAAAAACAAATTCACAATAGAGGAAGCTTATCAATGGCTCATGCTGGTAAAAATACAGGTGGAAGTCAATTCTTTATCTGTTTTGTATCTTGTCCTCACCTAGATGGTGGACATACTGTTTTTGGTGGAATTGAAGAAAATGATGCTGATAGTTTTTCTGTTCTTGATTCAATTGAACAAAAAGACGAAATCGAATCTATTGAAATTTTAGAAAAAAGAGATTAATTCTCTTTTTTGGTAGTGTTTAAAATTATGTGTCAGTACAAATAATTTCCAAAATTCTATCATAAATTTAAAGTATCATCAAGCCATCCCTCAAAGTGGATGGCTAATTGTGATATTGAAACTTCAAATTCTTATTGTCATTGTACATTTATCTTGAGTGCTATTTCTATAAACAATGATCTTAATAAACTATAATCATTTGGAAATGCTCACTGTTAACTCATAAAACCATTTTAATATTAGAATGGTCTCCTAACATTTTATAAATCTCTTTCCTATCATCTTCGTTGTGAACTAATAACTCTAAAGTATAACTTTTATATTTACCCTTGCTACTAACTTTTGAAGTCTTTACTTTGTGTTCTCTATGTAAAACAACTTCTTTAACTGTAAAATGTATATCAATATGTTCTAAAACAACTATTTTATATTCCCAAGAACATGGATAATTTAGTTCTAATTTTTCTTTATTTAAATCAATCATTGTTTATATCCTCTCTAATAAAATCACCGCTTTTGCCACCAGATTTTTTTTCCAATTGAACATTTGAGATAATCATAGATTTATCAATTGCTTTAACCATATCATAAATAGTTAATAAACCAATAGAAACACCTGTTAACGCTTCCATTTCAACGCCTGTTTGCCCATTTAGTTTTGCTGTAACAATTAATTTAAATCCTGGCAATTCAGATTTTTCCTCAACTTCACAATTAATCCCACTCAATAGTAAAGGATGGCACATAGGTATTAATTCACTTGTTTTTTTCACACCCATTATTGCAGCAACTACAGCTGTTTGTAAAACTGGACCTTTTTTTGTGTTATTTGAGATAATAGCATCAAAAGCCTCTTGAGACATAGAAATCTCACCACTTGCAATTGCAACTCTTCTAGTTTCATATTTATCAGAAACATCAACCATTTTAGGTCTGTTATTATCATCTAAGTGTGTTAAATTCAAAATATTCCTTTTTGTTAAAAACAAATTATATTCTAATGTTTGTTAAAGTTAAATAAGGATTAAGTAAACTTTAAATATAATCCAACCCTAAAAATTTAAAAAGAAAGTGGGTGATTTTAGTGCCAGGCATTAAAGTTAAAGATAGCGAATCTTTTGACGAAGCATACAGAAGGTTTAAGAAACAATGTGATAGAAATCTTATTGTTACTGAAACTAGAGCTAGAAGATATTTCGAGCCAATGACAGAGATCAGAAAAAAACAAAAAATATCTGCTAGAAAGAAAATGTTAAAAAGATTATATATGTTAAGAAGATACGAATCAAGATTATAGAATTTTGATTTGTAAAAGCAAAACTCTATTTTATAGGGTTTTGTTTCTTACATAAGCTAAAAAATAAAATTCAAATTGAAGATTTACTTCAACTCAAACTGAGAAATATACTCTTTCCCTCTATAAATTATTTTAAAGTCCCATTTACCATTTTCCCTACCATCGATATACCTATAATCGTATGCAGAACTATCGCCTGCTGGAATTAGCATTTCTCTAGTTCTTGAAATTTCACCAGTTGGGCTAATCCAGTGAATTGTAATTTGTTGTTCACTTTCATCTCTAATTATTTCAAACTTACATATAATTGAATTCTCATCTTCTAAAATTAAACAATCCACATTTGGATTATAAGGTGCATTTGGATTTACTTCTTGTTTATTTGGTAGATTATCTTCTGCAAATAGTACATTGATAAGTAATAAAAAAGAAACTATATACTTAATCATTTTTCTCTCTTTTGTATTGATATATTTCATAAAATGTTGTTATTGATACTATTAGCAATTAAAAAATACTATTTTTTAGTATTAACATCGTGATTATAACACAAATTATTACACTTATATAAAAGCCTAATATTATATTTCTTTTTTTTCCCAAATAGGAGCATCATCAAGTATTGGTCTATTCTTCAATATTTCAAAAGGTGAATATGCTTCTTTATATCCCATTGAAAAATGGTCTTTTATCCAATAACCTAAATATATATAAGGAATATTCAACTCTTTTGCTATTTTTATTTGAGCTAATATTGAAAATTTTCCAATAGACAAATCAGCGTAAGAGTGGTCATAATAACAATAAATTGCTGAAATTGAATTTGGTAAAATATCAACTAATGCAACACCTATTAATTTGTCATCTTTGATATATAAAAATTCTTTAGCAATTGGGATGATTTTGATGATTATTTCTATTCTCTATTTACATCTAAACAAATGATACTCCACTAATAAGCAGAATTTAACTTCTGCTTTCAGACTGTTGACAAAGTAACTGTCGACAGTCTTTTTAAAATCTGATAGAATATCTGTGGCAGAAACGTACTTCATAAACCCAAAAATAGTCGACGTTTCTGCCATTTATTATGCCAAAAATGATATAATTATAGAGGGTTTATGGAGGATATCACAATGGCTATGACTAACAGAAACAATGCAAAATTAGATTGTATGATTTACTATACATTAGATGAATTAGTACCACAGGATCATTTGGTTCGTAAGATGGAGGAGGCTCTTGATTTTCGGTTTATTTATCCGAAAGTTCAGCATCTTTACAGTCGTCACGGCAGACCGAGTATCGATCCTGTGGTTCTTTTTAAAATGCTTATCATAAATATCGTGTTTGGAATCAATTCTATGCGCAAGACATGTCAGGAGATCGAAGTCAATTTGGCATATCGCTGGTTTCTTGGATTAAGTATTGATGAGAAGATTCCAAACTTTTCTACATGGTCTCAGAACTATATTCGCAGATATAAAGACTCAACTATATTTGAAGAAATTTTTATGGAAATCTTAGAACAGGCCGTTGATTATGGTTTTGTCGATTTCACAACGGTATTTGGAGACAGTACGCATCAGAAGGCAAATGCCAATAAAAGAAAAAGTGTCAAAAAAGAAGTAGAGATCCTCAAAAAGAAATACGAAGATGATCTGTTGGTTGAAATCAACGAGGATAGAGAATGTATAGGTAAAGAGGCCTTTGATTCAATGGTGCATACAGAATATGTACATGATGAAGAAACGGGTGAAGAAGTAAAAAAAACTTCAACTAAAACAATTACAGAAAGCACTATAGATCCAGAAAGTGGCTGCTTCCATAAAGGTGAGAAGGAGAAATGTTTTGCGTACTCGCATCAAACTTTCTGCGATAAGAATTCGTTCGTACTGGCAGTTACAACAGTTCCTGGAAATGTACATGATAGTGTTAGTTTTTTTGATGCCTATGAAGAATTGATCAATGGAAAATATGGATACCTGATTAAGAATGTTTCGTTAGATGCCGGATACATGACACCCGCAATATGCAGAGCCATTGTACAAAATGATCAGATTCCTTATATGCCATATAAAAGACCAATGACCAAAAAAGGCTTCTTTAAAAAATACGAATATGTCTATGATGAAGAATACGACTGTTATCTATGTCCAAATGATAAGATCCTTATGTATACAACTACTACAAGAAATGGATACAGACAATATAAATCTGATCCAAAAGACTGCAAGGATTGTCCTCTTAGAAACAAATGTACAAAGAGTAAGAACATGACAAAAGTTATCGAACGTCACCTATGGGAAGAGTTTAGAGAATATGCCGATGAGATCCGTCATACTATGGAATGGAAAGAAATTTATCCACAGAGAAAAGAAACCATTGAACGAGTATTTGCGGACTGTAAAGAAAACAATGGACTACGTTTCACAAGGTTAAAAGGCTTGAAGAAAAACCAACAGAATGCTTGGTTGATTTTTGCGTGCCATAATCTGAAGAAAATGTCCCTTTGGAGAGGAAAATATAGAAGAAAGCCATCAAAAAATTCAATATATCCTTCAAAATATACAAAAAAAGACAATTTCATTTCGAAAATTGCCTATATACAATAAAAAGCCTATGTCCTTACGAAAAGGTATAGGCTTTTGTCAACAATCTGAAAGAAGCAATACGTTGCTTCTAGTTAAATAGCTTTCCAAACAACCATCTTATAGTTGGTCCACAATAACAAATTTGCCAAAAGAAAGCCATTGGAAAATTAAATAAAATAGTCATAAACCAAACTGAAATAATTTGGACACCTGGTGTTTTGAATAGAATGGTCGCAATCAAACTCATGATTGGACACATAATACAAATAATGTAGAAAGAAATCGCAAGTGTGATAAAGAAAGGACGATCCTTCGGTGTTACAACTTTAAAGGCAAAGTAATGTGCTAGTTTATCAACAAAGAAATATTCTAAAATAAAAGCAATCGGCCACATGATAACCAATTCATGAAAGGCTAATAAAAAGACTTGATTAGAC
>ERZ650302.1368-NODE-1368-length-13568-cov-30.706505_pt1 | contig 13568 bp, 10 predicted proteins | sample MGYA00376238_ERZ650302 | MGnify/ENA primary metagenome ERZ650302 (study PRJEB26733, sample SAMN07839298) | wastewater metagenome | biome: urban; feature: wastewater treatment plant; material: waste water | place: USA: North Carolina | collected 2016-04-28 ... | reverse complement strand
CCGACGAGCCGGGTGACTGGGCCCTGCACTGCCACAAGAGCCACCACACCATGGGTGCCATGGGGCACGACGTGCCCACCATGATTGGCGTTCAGCATGCGGGCCTGGTGGGCAAGATCCAGAAGATCGTGCCCGACTACATGGTGATGGGCGAGCGCGGCATGGCCGACATGGGCGCCATGGAAATGCCCCTGCCCGACAACACCTTCCCCATGATGACCGGCACCGGCCCCTTTGGCCCGCTGGAGATGGGCGGCATGTTCACCACCTTCAAGGTGCGCGCCAACCAGCCGGCGGGCGACTACCGCGACCCCGGCGACTACGCCCAGCCCCCTGGCACCCAGGCCTACGAATGGCAAGGCGCCCCCGCCCACACCCCACGCCCCGCGCGTGCCGACACCCCCGGCACGGTGCCCGGCGCAGCCACCGCCCGCAAGCCCGCTGCCAGCAGCCACCAGCACTGAACCCTGAACACGCCATGAAAACTATCAAATTAATAGCTGCCTGCGCTTTATTCATGGGCGCTACAGCCAGTTTTAGTCATGAAAGCATGCCCCATGCTGCCAAACCGGCCGCGATCAAGGAACAAAAAGAATGGGGCATTGCCGGCGACGCCAAGGCCGTGACCCGCACCATCACCCTGCGCATGGGCGACGACATGCGCTTTGCCCCAAGCCACATCCAAGTGCGCGAGGGCGAAACCGTGCGCCTGCGGGCCCAGAACCAGGGCAAGGTGATGCACGAAATCGTCATCGGCACCAAGGCCGAGCTGGACCAGCACGCCGAGATGATGGCGAAGCACCCTGGCATGGAGCACGACGAGCCGTACATGGCCCACGTCAAACCCGGCCAGCGCGGCGACATCGTGTGGCACTTCAACCGCCCAGGCACTTTTGACTTTGCCTGCCTGATCGCGGGCCACTACCAGGCGGGCATGACCGGCACCATCACCGTGCTGCCCCGCGCCCATTGAACAATCCCCCGGAGATCCTCATGCAACCCATCAGTACCCCCTCCCGCACTGCTCCCACCCTCAGCCGCCGCCAGTGGCTGACCACCACGCTGACGCTGCTCGGCGCTGGTACGGTGGCGGCCCTGGCCCCGTCCCTGGCACGCGCTGCCGGGCCTGTCCCTACGCCGGTCGAGGTGTGGAAAGACCCCAACTGCGGCTGCTGCAAGGATTGGGTGGACCACATGCAGGCCAATGGATTCAAGGTGACCGTGCACGAAACCGGCAACAACGCCGTGCGCGCACGGCTGGGCCTGCCGCAAAAGCTGGGCTCGTGCCACACCGCCCTGGTCGGCGGCTACGTGGTGGAAGGCCATGTGCCCGCCAGCGATGTACGTGCCCTGCTGCAGCAAAAGCCCAAGGCCCTGGGCCTCGCCGTGCCCGGCATGCCCGTAGGCTCGCCCGGCATGGACGGCGCCGTGTATGGCGACCGCCGCGACCCCTACGACGTGCTGCTGGTGGCGCACGACGGCAGCACCCGTGTTTTCAAGAGCTACAACAAAAAGGCTTCCACATGACCTCCTTGCCCAAATCCCTCCCGCAGTGCTTTGCGCTGCTTGCCGCAGCCCTGCTCACCAGCACCCACGCATTAGCACAGCCCCCTGCGGCCGACAGCCACGCGGCGCATCACACAGCAGCCACCAACGCACAGCAGGCCGAATTGAGCGAAGGCGAGGTCACCCGGGTGGACGTTGCCGCCCTCAAAGTCACGCTGCGCCATGGCGAGCTCAAGAACCTCAACATGCCGCCCATGACCATGGTGTTCCGTGTGCAGGACGCCGCCCAGCTCGCGCCGCTCAAGGCGGGCGACAAGGTGCGCTTTCGGGCAGAGCAGGTCAAGGGCGCTTACTACGCCACGCGCATCGAAAAGGCCCAGTGAATGGCCGCAGCGGGGAGGAGCCGGTAGAAGCGGGGCCACCATAATCAGGCCCCATGAACGCCCCCTTCCCCGCTGGCGACGCCGGCAGCATCACCCGCGTGGCCGGCATTGAAGTCGGCCATTTCACCGACACCCGCCGGCCCACCGGCTGCACCGTGGTCATGGCGCGCGAGGGCGCTGTGGCCGGGGTGGACGTGCGTGGCGCCGCTCCCGGCACGCGCGAAACCGACCTGCTGCACCCCTCCAACCTGGTGGACAAGGTGCACGCCATCATGCTCGCTGGCGGCAGCGCCTGGGGGCTGGAAGCCGCCACGGGTGCGGTGCGCTGGCTGGAAGAGCGCGGCGTGGGCCTGGACGTGGCCGTGGGCCGCCTGCCCATCGTGCCTGCGGCGGTGCTGTTTGACCTGCTGGTGGGCGACATGCGCATTCGCCCCGATGCCGCAGCGGGCTACGCCGCGTGCGCCGCAGCGTCTGGCGCCGACCCCACCGAAGGCAATGTGGGCGCTGGGGCAGGTGCCGTGGTGGGCAAGGTCTTTGGCATCCAGCACGCCATGAAGGGCGGCGTGGGTACGGCGTCCATCACGGTGGACGGGGTCACGGTGGGAGCCTTGATCGCCTGCAACGCCCTGGGCGACGTGATCGACCCCGACACCGCACAGGTGATGGCGGGCGCACGCACCGACGATGGCCGGGCACTGCGCGACACGCGCCGCGCCCTGCTGCGCGGCCAGCCGCCCCAGCCCTTGCTGGCGGGCACCAACACCACCATCGGCGTCGTGGCCACCGATGCCATCCTGACCAAAGCACAGGCGCACCGCCTGGCCATTGCCGCGCACGACGGTCTGGCACGCAGCATCAACCCGGTGCACACCATGTCGGACGGCGACACCCTGTTCAGCCTGGGCACGGGCCGTGCGGGCAAAAGCCTGGGCATGATGGTGCTGGCCACCATGGCGGCCGAAGCCACCGCACGCGCCACCGTCCGGGCAGTGCAGGCGGCACGTTCTGTCACCACTGCAGAAGGCTTGTACCTGCCAGCCATGGCAGACTTGCGCGGCTGATTCTGCGGCGGGCACCAGCCGGTGCACCGCCTGCTTTCTTTTTTCCATGGGTGCCCCCCGTTATGTCCCCCCGCATGTCCAAGGCACTGCGCTCTGCGTTGCTGTCGTTTCGTGATCTGGTCCTGTCTGCTGGGCCCCTGGCCTTCCTGGCGGTGGGCCTGTTGGTGCTGGCCTATTGGTGGCTCAACCCCACCCCGCCCAAATCGGTCACGCTGGCCACTGGCCCCGCACAAAGCGCTTACGAAGAGTTTGGCAAGCGCTACCAGAAAGCGCTGGCCGCCGAGGGCATTGAAGTGCGGTTGTTGCCCAGCGATGGCTCGTCGGCCAACCTGCAACTGCTGCGAGACGGCCAGGCAGACCTGGCGTTTGTGCAAGGCGGCACTGCCGAGCTGCTGCCAGACGATCCGGAAAACCTGGTGTCGCTGGGCAGCCTGTTTGTGGAGCCGGTGTGGGTGTTCTACCGCACCGAAGCCGCCCAGCGCATGTACGAGCGCCCCCGGCTGGACGGGCTGCGGCAATTGCGCGGGATGCGGGTGAATGTGGGTTCGGAAGGCAGTGGCGTACCTTGGCTCATGAACCAGTTGCTGGAAGCCAACCGGCTGGAGGCGGGTGCCGTGACCATGACCCGCCTGGAAGAAACGCCTGCCACCGTCGCCTTCCTGGCGGGCAAGCTGGATGCACTGGTGTTTGCCTCGGCCCCCGAATCGCTGATGGTGCAGATGCTGCTGCAAACCCCCGGCGTGCAGTTGCTCGACATTGCACAGCACGAGGCCTACGCGCGGCGGTTCCCCTTCCTCTCCCCGGTCACCCTGCCCCGGGGTGTGGTGGACCTGGCCAGCAACGTGCCAGCGCGGGACGTGCGCATGGTGGCATCCACCACGTCGCTGCTGGCGCGGGAATCCACCCACCCGGCCTTGCTCACGCTGTTTGCACAGCGCGCGCAACAGGTGCACAGCACGGCAGGCTGGTTCAACCGCGCGCGGGAATTTCCCAACATGCGCCACAGCGAACTGCCGATTGCCAAAGAGGGCGAGCGGGCGATCAACGAGCCGGTGCCCATGCTGCAGCGCTACCTGCCCTTCTGGCTGGCCAACCTGATTGAGCGGATGTGGCTGGTGCTGGGGATTTTGCTGGCAGCCCTGCTGCCCCTGTCCCGGGTCGTGCCGCCGCTGTACCAGTTCCGGGTGCGCTCACGCATTTTCCGCTGGTACGGCCGCCTGCGCGAGATCGAAGACACGGTGGAGTCTGAGCCAGACAAGGCCCCGCAAATGCTGCAGGCGCTCGATGCGCTGGAAGCCCAGGTTGAAAAAGTGACCGTGCCGCTGTCGTACGCCGACGAGTTGTACGCCTTGCGCAACCACATTCACCTGATCCGCAAGAAGCTCATGCGGCCCTGAGGGCTTGGCCTGACTCCAAGCCCCCTGCGACTGGCGTGCCTTGCGGCCCGGTTGAATCAGCGGCCTTTGGAAACCTTGGGGGGAGTGCGGGACAGGTCAGCCGGTGCCGAATTGGCACTGCGAGACGAGGGCTTGTAGCGAATCACGCGCAGCGTGCCTTCGCTGGCGAGTTTGTCACGCATGCGGCGCGTCATCGACTGCGTGCTGCCATCGGGCGAGGTAAACAGGAACAGCGTTCCGTTGGGACTGGTCCAGGTGAGCTGCGTGCGCACCGGGCGCTGGTTGGAGATCAATTCCACCCACGCACCCACCACAAAATTGGCAAAGGGGTCTTCAGCCAGGGCTGCAGCCTGGCTGGCGGTGGGCTCCAGCAGCGCCTGGCTGCTGTCCTCTTCCGGCGGAAGTTCCGAGCCCATGCTGTCGCCAGGCTCGGCTACTGCATCGCCCTGTGGCAATGGAATCGAGATGCCAGGCGCTGGGGGAGCTTCAAAGGCCGCCTGGTGCAATGCCACCAACCTCGCAATGAAAGCGCTGGCCTTGTCGGCCGGGTAATCAATGGAGCGCAGACCTTGGCGCAACTTCGCCAGCATGTCAGGGATGGCGTGGGTCAGGCGCTCCGGCTCCAGCCGGGTCAGTTCGGGCTGGGCACTCCAAAGAAGCAAGGGCACCAGCGCCAGGTATCCCGAGGGGTCATCTTGCTGCCCTTCGGCGCTCACCTGCGCCAGAGCCACCACGTCTGCCCAAGGGCCCGCAGCAAAATCCAGAATATCGGCAGGCACATTGCCTATGTCGTGCAGCTTGCGAATATCGGCCGCCACACGTTCAGCCAGCATGGCCCGTTGCTCAGCCCGCTGACGTGCCTGCTGCTCTGCCGCTTCCTGGGCTTTCTTGCGCTGCTCCTGGGTGTCCCACGCGGAATACAGTGCCCGCAGAACGGTCTCGAAAGGCGTGGAGTCTTTGATCTGGCTGGCCGCCAAATGGGCCACGCCTTCATTCACCAAGCGCACAAACTGGGCAAAGCCCGGCGCATCTTCGGTAGTGAACGCCAGACTGCGCTGCGTGATCTCATCCAGCAGGCGCCGCGCCGGATGGCCTGCATCCGTGAAGAAACGAGGGTCAAAGCGCACCAATTGTTTGAGCGGCTCCTCCAGCTTCTTTACCGCGAGCTGCATGGGAGGCAGCAGCCGCGCGTCTTGCGCCAGCGTCGCCATCATGTTGGCCACCACGTCGGCCGCCACCGCCGGGGATTCCGTGGGCGCCACAAAAGGAACCGTGTAGATGGGTGGTGCCAACTGCACTGGCGCACGCCAGGCGGACAATGGCGCCGCTGTCTGGGCTCCTCCCGCCAGGCGGTTCACCAGCCGTTCCAGCTGGGCCATGTCTTCCATGGCGTCCACGGCCACGGCAGGAATTGCTGCGTAAGCAGATCCCAATGGGCCAGGTACGCTGGGCATGGCAGCGGGGGCGTTCTCCCAGCGGCTGGCCGGTTGCGCGATCATCTGGGGGGCAACAGCCCCGTAACCGGGCGGATTGAACGGGTCTGCCCCCGCCAGCATCTGGCGCAGAATGCCCACGGTCAGAATGGCTTCCTCCGCCTCTGCCGCCAGGGGGGACTGCTGGGAATCGCCCTGCCACCCGGTAGGCGCACCCATGCCACGGTTGTTGTACCCGGAAGCCCCACCGTATCCGCTGGTGTGCCCGTAGCCCGTGGCATAGCCACCGCCGTAACCCGTGGCCACAGGCTGGGGAGCGCCGTAGCCTGATCGGCCCACCGCACCGCCGGGAGTGCCCAGCACCGCGTATCCCACAGGCTGCACGCCCTGGTCACGCAGCATTTTGGCCATGCGCTGGTACTCACCCTCCAGCAACTTGCCCAATAGGCCTCGCATGTGCTGCATCCAAAGCTGGCGCACCTCAGACGTGGCGCCCGTTTCAGACACAACCCGCTGCAATGCACGGATGTAATTTTCGGGACGCAAGGGGTTGCGCTCGGGCTGCACGCTGCGCAAGCCCTGCGCAGAGCTGACCAGCGTATTGAGTTCTGACAGTACACCCTCGGTGGCATGGGCCGCCAGTTGCTGCGCGCGTGCCAGTTCCACCTGGTCTTGCACTTCGCTGTCGTCCATCAGCGATAGCTCGCCGAAGTCCATGCCAGAGGCATCTGCCGGGCGAACCTTGGCGTTGGCAGGTCCCTCCGCAAAGATCTCCAGCAGCGCCATGGGGTAGCCCTTGAGCAAGGCGGCCTCATGCTGCTTGAGCGCATTCAGCGCATCACTCAGATTGTTGCGCTGCTGGATATTGCGAACCGAGGACTCTTCCTGAGTCAACGCATTGCGCGTGACCTCCACCAGTTTGCCCATGAGCGGCTCGCCTTCGCGCACCGCACTGACAACGCAGGCGCGGAAGACGGTTCTCAGATCGAGCGCTGCCTGGGACATGGTAAGTGAGAGAAAGAGAAGTTTTCGGCTGCAATCCTACTTGACCTGCGGGCGTTGGAGCGCTTACTTGAGCGCCTTGTAACGCATGCGCTTGGGCTTCGCACCTTCTTCGCCCAGGCGCTTTTTCTTGTCGGCTTCGTACTCTTGGTAATTGCCGTCAAAAAACGTCCATTGGCTGTCACCTTCGGCGGCCAGGATGTGCGTGGCAATGCGGTCCAGGAACCAGCGATCGTGGCTGATGACCAACACCGTACCCGCGTATTCCAGCAGGGCATCTTCCAGGGCACGCAGGGTTTCCACGTCCAAGTCGTTCGATGGCTCGTCCAGCAGCAGCACGTTGCCGCCCTGGATCAGCGTTTTGGCCAAGTGCAGACGACCGCGCTCACCACCGGAGAGCATGCCCACCTTCTTTTGCTGATCTCCACCGTTGAAGTTGAAGCGGCCCGCGTAAGCACGGCTGGCCATCTGGAACTTGCCGATGTTGATGATGTCCAGACCGCCGGAGATGTCTTCCCAGACGGTTTTATCGTCCGACAATGAATCACGCGACTGGTCTACGTAGGCCATTTTCACGGTGGAGCCAATGATGACTTCGCCTGCGTCAGGCTGCTCACGGCCTGCAATCAGCTTGAACAGCGTGGATTTACCGGCACCGTTGGGGCCGATGATGCCGACGATGGCGCCTGCAGGGATGTTCATGCTCAGGTTGTCGATCAGGACGCGATCACCAAACGACTTGGTGACGTTCTTGAACTCGATGACCTGGGTGCCCAAGCGGTCGGCCACAGGAATGAAGATTTCCTGCGTTTCGTTGCGCTTTTGGTATTCGAAATCGCTCAATTCCTCGAAGCGGGCAATACGTGCCTTGCTCTTGGCCTGGCGGCCCTTGGCGTTCTGGCGCACCCATTCCAGTTCCTTCTTCAGGGCCTTGGCGCGGGCTTCTTCACCCTTTTGCTCAGACTCCAAACGGGCCTGCTTCTGGTCCAGCCAGGTGCTGTAGTTGCCCTTGTACGGAATGCCGTGACCACGGTCCAGTTCCAGAATCCACTCGGCGGCGTTGTCCAGGAAGTAGCGATCGTGGGTGATGGCCACCACGGTGCCGGGGAAGCGGTGCAGGAACTGTTCCAGCCAGTCCACCGACTCAGCGTCCAAGTGGTTGGTGGGTTCGTCCAGCAGCAGCATGTCAGGCTTGGACAGCAACAGGCGGCACAGCGCAATGCGGCGCTTTTCACCGCCGGAGAGCACGCCCACCTTGGCGTCCCACGGAGGCAGGCGCAGGGCGTCAGCTGCGATTTCCAGTTGGTGCTCGGAATCTGTGCCAGCGGTGGCAATGATGGCCTCCAGACGGGCCTGCTCTGCAGCCAGGGCGTCAAAGTCAGCATCGGGCTCGGCATAGGCGGCGTACACCTCTTCGAGCTTGGCCTTGGCGGCAAAGACCTCACCCATGGCCTCTTCCACGCTTTCACGCACGGTGTGCTCGGGGTTGAGTTGAGGTTCCTGGGGCAGATAGCCAATCTTGATGCCAGGCATCGGGATGGCTTCACCCTCGATCTCCTTGTCCACGCCAGCCATGATCTTGAGCAGCGTTGACTTGCCCGAGCCGTTCAGGCCCAGCACACCAATCTTGGCGCCGGGGAAAAAGCTCAGGGAAATGTCTTTCAAGATCTGGCGCTTGGGGGGCACCGTCTTGCTGACGCGATTCATCGAATAAACGTATTGGGCCATTGCTTGTCTAACCTGCGAAAGTGGGCAGAAATTCTGCGTTCAAACCGAGATTATCGGCCCATGCGACAATAGACGCCGTAATGGGCTCCAGTTGCTCATCACATCAGCAGTTTGCTGGGGACGATGGAATCTCTCTTTCCGGGCTCCCACCTTTGAACCTCATCTGCCTGAGACTGGCTCGGCAACCCTCCCGCGGTTGCGACGACAGGCCGATACCCCGCGCCCCGGACGGGTGCAATCAACGACATGAAATTTGAAGAACTGAATCTGGCCCCTGCCATCCTGAAGGCTGTGCTCGAACAAGGCTATGAGACACCGACCCCCATTCAGGCGCAGGCAATCCCCGCCGTGCTTGAAGGGCATGACCTTCTGGCCGGGGCACAGACCGGCACCGGCAAGACGGCTGCGTTCACCCTGCCGATGCTGCATCGCCTGAGCCAGGGCACAGCCCCCAAGAGCAAATTTGGCGGCAAGGGCATTCGTGCGCTGGTACTCACACCCACCCGTGAACTGGCCGCTCAGGTCGAGGAGTCGGTGCGCGATTACGGAAAATACCTGGACATCAACTCGACCGTGGTGTTTGGTGGTGTGGGCATGAACCCACAGATCGACCGCATCAAGCGCGGGGTGGATGTACTGGTTGCCACACCCGGGCGTTTGCTCGACCTGCAGCAGCAAGGTTTCCTGGATCTTTCCACGGTTGAAATTCTGGTGCTGGACGAAGCGGACCGCATGCTCGACATGGGGTTCATCCATGACGTCAAGAAGGTGCTGGCTTTGGTGCCCAAAGACAAGCAAAGCCTGCTTTTCTCTGCCACGTTCAGCGATGAAATCCGCGAGTTGGCCAACACGCTGCTCAAGAACCCCCAAAGCATCCAGGTCACGCCCAGCAACACCACGGTGCAGCGCATCACCCAGGTGATTCACCCCGTGGGCCGTGGCAAGAAAAAGCAGGTGCTGTTGCACATCATCCAGCAGCACAACTGGAGCCAGGTGCTGGTGTTCACCCGCACCAAATTCGGCGCCAACAATGTGGCTGAGTTCCTCACCAAGAATGGCGTGAGCGCGATGGCGCTGCACGGCAACAAGAGCCAGAGCGCCCGCACCCAGGCATTGGCAGGCTTCAAGAGTGGCGAGATCCGCGCCCTGGTAGCCACAGACATTGCTGCCCGCGGGATCGACATCGACGACCTGCCACACGTCGTGAACTACGAGATTCCCAACGTGTCCGAGGACTACGTTCACCGCATCGGCCGCACGGGCCGGGCGGGCGCCACTGGCGAAGCAGTCAGCCTCGTCTGCATGGACGAGGAAGGCTTCATGATGGACATCGAGCGCTTTACCAAGCAGCAAATTCCCGTCCAGGTCATTGAAGGCTTTGGCCCTGAGCCAGGCGAAAAGGCCGAGCCTATCGCCATGGGCCGCCAGACGATCTGGGGTGGTGCAGGCAAGCCACCGAGCCGCGAAGTGATGCAGGCTGCCGCCAAGGCCGCTCGCTCCGAAATGATGGACCGCATTCGTACCAACAAGGCAGCCCAGGGCCAAGGCGAACGCAGCCCTCGCCAAGGCAATGGCGGCGGTGGACGGTCTGGAAATGGCAGCGGCCCACGCAGCCAAGGCCCGAACGCAGGTGGAAGCCGTGCTGGCCAAGGTGGTGGTGCAGGTCGCGGCAACGCTCAACCGGCATCTGCACGCAGCCGTGGCCCACGCCCCGACAATTCCTCTCGCTACGACGATGCACAGCCTCCACGGGCCAATGCCCATCTGGGAACCCACCTCGGACACAGCAACCCCGTCCATCGCAATGGAGGCCACGGCGCGGGTGGACAACCCGACCCCATGCGTACCAGCGTAGACAGCATGGCCGAACGCGGTCGCCGCGGCGGCGGTGGTGGATACCGTAGCGGCGGAGGCGGCTACGGTGGTGGCGGTGGCGGCGGTGGTGGCGGTGGTGGCGGCGGCGGCCGAGGCAACGGACCACGTGGCTCTGGCGGCCCTCGCGGTTCATTCAATCGCTAACCACTCCTCCTGATCAACGCGCCCAGCTCCCATTTTTGTGTGGGAGTTGGGCGCAGTTACATTGGGAGAGGCTTTCACACCAGTGCACTCAGAGCCTGCCTTCGTTCCACAGCAATCAAATGAAGCCATCCAAACCATGAGGCTCATAGCTGAATGGAGGAGCACAAGATAGTGAAGACGCGCAGCGAGGGCGCGCCCAGCGCCAACAGGTAACATCCACAAAACCATGACGACACCAGCGCCCACAACGGCCCTCGAACCATGACCTTGCGTGATCCCTCCCCCGCCCTCAACCAACAACCCGTCACCAAGGCTCCCTATCGCCTCAGCGCTAGGCGACTCAATGTCATGGCCGCGCTACTCGGGGCGGCGACACTCCTTGGTGCATGCAGCAGTACCCCGCTACCGCCCTGGCCTGCAAACCCTTCGTCGGCTCCGCAAGCCCAGGCCCCCGCACCGCTTCCACGAACAGCAGCGAAGCCCGTCCCACAGCCCTTGGGCGCACCTGCCCGCGTCGCAGAGCCAGTCGCAACGCCCGTTGCACCCACGCCAGTCATCGTCAGCCGCAACGAAGATTCGCTGACGCCGCCGTACAACGCGGCAGTAGCGGCTCGTTTTCCTGAACCGACCATCCAATACAGCACCCCTGGCCTGGGCAAAGACCGCCGCGCTTTCACAACCAATGCCGAATTGGCCCAATGGCTGAAAGACTTGGCTGGCATGCGCCCAGCCAATGAGGCCCGCCCTCACCTGATCAATCTAGGTACCTCCCAACGCGGCACACCCATCCTTGGATTGCTGCTGACGCGAGCCAAAAGTCCCACCCCAGCGGTCCTGGAATCCGCCGGTCGTCCTACGGTGGTACTGGTGGGGCAGCAACACGGCGATGAACCCGCAAGCGCCGAAGCGCTGCTAGTTCTGGCCAGAGAGTTGGCACCAGGCGGTCTGATGGAAACACTGCTGGACAAAATCAATGTGATTGTTGTGCCACGAGCCAACCCTGACGGAAGTGAAGCGGGCACGCGCGTCACCGCCAATGGGATCGACATGAACAGAGACCATCTGCTCTTGCACACACCAGAAGCCAGAGCCATTGCGCGTCTGGTACGCGACTATCGCCCCATACTGGTCATCGACTCGCATGAATACACAGTGGTCGGCCGATTCCTTGAAAAATTCAACGGCATCCAGAAGTACGACGCACTCCTGCAGCACACCACCACAGCCAACTATCCAGAATTCCTGACCAAGGCTTCGCTGGAGTGGTTTCATGGCCCCATGGTTGCTGCATTGAAGGACCAGGGCCTGAGCAGTGAGTGGTACTACACAACCTCCACCAACCGGGACGATAAATCCATCTCCATGGGTGGTACCCAGCCAGATACCGGGCGCAATGTGCATGGTCTGAAAAATACCGTCAGCCTGCTGGTAGAAACGCGGGGAGTAGGCATCGGTCGCCTGCATGCCCAAAGACGTGTGCACGCCCAGGTCGTGGCCATGACCAGTGCTCTGCGCAGTGCTTCAGAAAAAGCGGGGCCCTTGGAACAGGTTCGCTCCTTTGTCGTCAAAGACACATCTGCCCAAGCCTGCCGCGACCAAATCATCGTGAATGCGGCAGCAACACCCACTCAACGTGATCTCACCTTTCTGGATCCCACGTCGGGCGAAGACCGAACTACACGCGTCGATTGGAACTCATCGCTGACGCTGCGAACCCTTCAAGCCAGAGCTCGGCCCTGTGGATACTGGCTCGATGCCAGTGCGACTTCAGCAGTAGAACGCTTCAAGCTTCTGGGCATTCAGGTCATGCGCGTGGCAGAGGCAGGCTCACTTTTAGTTGAAAAATACGAAGAAACTGCCCGTGAAGTGAGCGAACGGCGCGATGTGCGCGGAGGTATCGCTGGAAGCGGCGAAATCATCCGAGTCAAGGTCAACCCGGTGCGCGCAGCGATGGATGTTCCTGCGCAGAGCTACTACATTCCTCTGAATCAGCCCCTTGCAAACCTCGCTGTCGCGGCACTGGAGCCCGACACGCAAAACAGCTATTTCGCCAACCGCCTGGTGGACGACTTGAACCACACTGCCCGCGTGATGGCGACGCCAGCATTGGTGTTTGAGGAAATCGACTGACCGAAAGACTACCAGGCGCAGGTTCAACAACCTGGTGATCCATTGACGGATTGTTTAGGGCTGCGCTTACCGCTGGGCTTGCTTCGGTGGTGCCTGTAGCGGGTTATCATCGCAGCTCACGGCGGTAGAGCAAACTTGCTCCATCTTGGAGGGCTTGGATTATCTCCAAGTCCACCGCCACCTACAGTTCCTGCCATAGCTGAGTATCCGAGGATCGTCCCTATTGCAATTGTCGCTCCTGTGATCAGAGATGTTCTTGCTTCTACGAGAAGAACCCTGGTGATAATCGTGAAATTTCCTGCTCCCATTGCTTTTGCAGCCTCAATCACTCCCTCATCCACTTCTTTAACCGAAGATTCCACCATTCTTGCAATAAACGGCACTGCTGCCACCACCAGTGGAACAATGGTCGCCGATGATCCGTAGCTTTGCCCCACGAGCAATCTCGTGAGCGGTATCACAAGGATCAAAAGGATCAGAAACGGGATGCTTCTCACAATGTTTGAAATAAGATCTAATATCTTATATAACACTGCATTTGGTTTCAAACCGTCTTTATCTGATACTGCCAGGCAGATTCCCATTGGGAGACCAAGGACATATCCCAGAATCGTAGATGCCAGTGTCATATATAAAGTTTCTTTTACTCCATTTAAAATCATTAAGATCACGTCTTCACTCCACATCATCCGTCACCTCCTCCAGTTCAATGCCACATGTTTTTAAATAGTTCTGCATTTCCTCTGCCTGTCTGCTGTCTCCTGCAAACTCCAGAATCATTTCGCCTTTTGCAACACCTCCGATATTTCTTGTGTCTGCTCGCAGAATGTTGACCGGTTCCCGGAACTTTAAGATCATATTAGCGATCACTGGCTGGAACGCCGAATTTTCTGAAAATACAATTCGTAC
>ERZ650302.1362-NODE-1362-length-13615-cov-4.464454_pt1 | contig 13615 bp, 10 predicted proteins | sample MGYA00376238_ERZ650302 | MGnify/ENA primary metagenome ERZ650302 (study PRJEB26733, sample SAMN07839298) | wastewater metagenome | biome: urban; feature: wastewater treatment plant; material: waste water | place: USA: North Carolina | collected 2016-04-28 ... | reverse complement strand
GATCTAATGTATCTGGAATGAATGGTACTGTTAGTAAAGCTACGGCTAATGGATTTAGTATAGATAGCCCATCTGTATTATCTAGAGAAGATGTTATTGTTGGTCCTAGAAAAGTTACTAGAGCTGGTAAGACAAAAGAGAGTAGAATAAAATCTATAGTATCTAATGTTATCAGTGGTGGACAAACAGTACAATTTCCGTTAAACAATTCTGGGTTTCAAATTACTATGACTCATCCTGGCACTAATGAACTTTTTGAATGTAGAAAAACACTAAGAAATTTATCTATAGACAGTGAAGTAAATGTTGGTGGGCTATTATATAACTCCACTAAAACAAGATTAATAAATCATATTATAGATTTTGCCTTAGAGTATATACAAGATACTACTTTAGATTTTGATAAAGGTAATTTAGGTAAAAGAGATTTTAAACAAATAAAAAAATACATAGACCCTATGGACTATCCTTTTATTATTGCTTGTATGGGTATGTCATTAACACCTCAAGGCAATACTACATCTATAACTTGTGTTAATACTACAGTTATTGAAGAGACTAAAGATAGTAAAGGTAAGATAATTAAAAAACCTAAATGTGATTATGTTGCTACTGCTACATTATCTGTAAAAGATACAATAAGATTAAAAGATGAAAGATATACTGAAACTATGTTTGATATTATAAGTAGAGTAAAATCTAAAACTGTTAGTTTAGACGATTTAAAAACATATCAAAAAGAGAGAATGAAAAATATGTCTAAAGATTTAGATAAAATTACTTTTAGCGGTAATGGAGAATCTATTACTTTTAATCTTTATAATCCTAATTATGAAAATTATGAAAAAGTGTCTTTAGCTTACGTAACTAATTTAGAAAATATACTATATGGTTTAGGGGATGCAGATAACGAAGATAGGGATAAAACTTTATCAGATTTATTAGAGTTAAATAAATTATCTGGATTTATACACTATCTTAAAAGTGTTGATATTGGTAGTGATACTATAGATTTAGTTAATTATGTAGATGAAGAAGAGTTTAATAAAAATATTTCCGAAGTAACTGAAATACTATCTGAGTTTAACTCTGATAACCTAACTATGAATATATATTTAGAAAAACTATTTGAATTTATTAGTTATAGTAATATAGCTTCTTTAGCTGTTAATAATTTCCAATGTCCTAAATGTAAAGAGAAACAAAATAAAGATGATGAACTTATTTGGTTGGACCCACTTAACTATTTTTTGGAGATACTGGATTACAGATTTACGAACATTTTAGAATAAGTAATCCAGAAGATTCTTTATTATATAAAGCATTGGGAAAAGAAAAGATAATTAATGTTAATATGTATTTAGATAACTTTAATGGTCACTATATGAAAGAAGAACTATCTAAAAGAATCTTTAAAGATTTTATCTTCTTTAATAGTAAAATAAATATGATAGGAGTAAAAGACTTCTTAAAGTGTGCGTTTTTATTTAGAAGTAATCTATACAATATACAAGAAGTAGATATATTTGGTAGTAGTTTATTAATTCCTTATAAAGGATTAGATATAGATAAACCATTATTATTATGGAGATATACTGAAGCTAAAGTATTAAAACATACTGGAATAATCTTTGAAGTGTTTTTAAATAAAACTAGAGTAGAGCAAGAGGTGTTATTCAATACTTGTATAAATATTGAAATAAACGAAAAAGTGAATATGCAGTCTGTAGTAGACGATATGGAATTAGGAGATTTAAATAATGAATAAATATTTAGAATATAACGATAATAAAACTATTATTAAAAAAGATGATGGTATAGAATCTATAAATAGTACAGTATTTTTAGAAAATTATAACATACTAGAGTATTTAGATGGAATACAATAGAAACATACTTATAGACTTAGATAGTATACTAGACGTTCGTCTAGCTATACTATATTCTTTGTATCCGAATTATATAGATACTATTACAGCTAACTATTTAAAAAGAAAAACAGATACCTTTGGTAATTTACCTTTTACTGTATTTAAAGCTTATTACGATAAAAGAAATAAACATATATTAAATTATGGTATACCTACTAATATATTTGTAATATTAGAAGAAGTTTTAGCTAATCATAATGAACATATTGCTTTTGCTGGCGATGAAGTTACTTTATATATAAATAGCTATCCTTATAATTTAAATAATGATGAAATAAAAGAGTTTAAAGTTAGAATAGAAAATGAATATAAAAATGTAAATATAGTTTTTATAAATTATAGCATGGAAGATTTAACTCCTGAGTTTATAATTAATAATAAGATATATACTATAATCATGTATCATGGTTTAGAGTGGTTAAATAAACAAGTTGGTTTATTAAACATAGTAAAAAATCCATTATTAAATAGAGAACTTATAGTACCCGCATTAGTAGATAACTTAGCTATAGATAAAGCAAATAAAAAACTATTTGAAGAGTTAAGTAAAAGAATGGGAACTATATTGACTTTACAGTTTGTAGATGCTAGATACTTTAGTCCAGAAAGATTAGAAAAATAAAAAAAGATAAGATATATACACATACCTATTAGGTATGTGTATATAATAATTATTTATAACTTATCTTGTTGCATCAAAAATTTGTTTCTTCTTAGCAGCAATAGTTGCTTTAAGACCTCTAATATCAGTAGCTACTTGAACTCTCATTCCTGTGTTATCTGTTCCAGATAATACTGAATGTTCTGTTCTACCACCTTTAATATTAATAGTATTTAATGTTGTACTATAATTAACTTCATGTTTAACAGCATTTTTATCAGATTTATATGCTTCCATAATAGCATCACCAGATGCAACTACTAAATCTTTAATAAAAGTATCGTTAAATTTTTTAACATCTTTTAATGTTTTTTCATCAATACCAACACTGTTTGCTAAATTAACATATGCTTCAGCTGGGAAACTAACTGTAACCACGCCATCTTTAATATTTGTTTCTGGTTCTAAACCAACTATATCTTGAACTTTTACTGCTTCTGCACCCATGGTGACTCCTTGTTTTTTAATATTTAAATATTACTATATAACGTTATACAGTACATAAATAATATGGTATTTAAATTTATAAGTTACTATACTATTCATTTTATAATAGTGTTAAATATTTATTTTAAAATTAATGAATTAATATATACTAATAAGGAGTATATTATGTTAACTAGAAATTTTAATATGGGTACTATAACAGATAAGACTTCAGATATAGTGAGTTTTAGTAATAGTACGTTAGATAGCGCTAAAGATTTATTTAAAAAGAAATATAATTTAGGTGGTATACTACCTTCACCAGATTCACCTGAAGTAAAAAAGGTATTAGGTGCTTTTTGTGATAGTAAGAGAATTAATGGTAATAGTGGTGATTATCTTGGTAGTTTAGATAGAGAATTAAATAGAAATGGCAGACTATCATTATGTTCTGATAGTAAGAAAATGTTAGGTAGTGGTGATACTATTTTATCTATGGTTAGTAAATTAAGAAGTGGTGCTACTTTTAAACCTGATGAGATTGCTAGTAATTTTATTGGTAGTGAATTAAACGCTATGGGATTTCAAGGTAAGGTACCTAGTTGTCTTATGGATAAAGTATTAGAGTCTTTAAAAGGTTCATTTGGTTTACCTGGTGGTCTTATTCCTAAATTAGATATGTCTGATTTATTAGGAGATAAGTGTATAAAAGATAGTATTAATAGTGGTATAAGACAAGTGGATAACATTATGAAAGGTAGTATGGTAAATACTATGATGTCTACTGGTAATAAAAATATGGCTAATAAGTATGTTGATAGTATGTTTAAACTTAATCCAGATGGAACAGTAAGTATAATAGAGAATAACTTAAGTAATAAAAATAGTGTAGGTATAGCAGAACAATTAAAATTAACAGATAGTTATGGTAGCAAAGGATATGTAGATAAAAATATATTAGCTGTTAATGTTAATAAAGAAAATAGTGATAGCTCTGTATTTAAATCTTTAGATAAATATTACACTGATAATAATAGTAGTTACTTTAAAGGTAATAGTAATATATCTAATAGTGCTGGTAGTTATTTAAGTAATATTAAATCAAGTGATAGTTTATCTAGTAGTGTAAAAACTACAAGTCTTAATAGTGCTACATTAAGCAAAATTAGTAATTTATTTATATAACTATATAGACATCTTACGATGTCTATATAGTATACTATTGTGTTGCATTTAATTCACTCATACTAAATCCGTGGTCAGCAACTATACCACCTAACACATTTTCTAACCATAGACCACCTCTTAAACCTACTGATGTAGGTGAAACCATTTGGTCCCATGCCATTAGAAATCTAGATAACCTAATTTTTATTTTAGGTCTCATATACTTATTAGTTAATAAATCTCTACTTGCTATAGTAGCTAGATATTTATTAATAGGTTTATTATCTTCTAGAGCTACTGAGAAGTTTCCAAATATAGAAGCATTAACAGGAGCTGTCATAATGTTAGTTAAATCTGCAACAGTAAATGTTACATCTATCCCTCTATACCTTTTATTTTTATCCATACCTAGATTACTTACACCTCTACTAACAGAAACATTAGTAATTATACCTGGATTAAAATGTGCAACTCCCTTACTAAAGAACTCACATATAAAAGGAGAACTATGAGAAGCTTGTCCTGCAGATAAAGGTAATACTCCACATAATATCATACACAATGGAATAATCTCATCTTTTAGTATACTAAAAGGAGTATTATATAAACTTCTTAAGTTCATAGTGTATGTATGTGTAGGATAAGACATTTCAGACGATTCCCATTTATCTTGGATATCTACATAAGCATTTCCTAATATAGTTTGTACTACAGTAGATGCACCAGCAGTTATTCCTTCTATAAGACCACCAGTAAAATCTTTTACACCTCTAGCAAAATCTTCTACAACACCTGTACCAAAGTTTCCATCCATAAGGTTAAATCTTAAATCTCTTACACCAGCGGCAACACTGTTCATAGTAGTACCTGTAGCTATTTTACCTGTACTGTTACTAAATGATTCTGTACTAGAACCTACATAGTTAACTCTGAATACTGCATAACCACCACCTTCTTTTATTCCAGCATCTGCAGCTTCAGCCATTTTTTTCCAATAACCAGTTTCTGGTCTTAAAACAGAGTCTAGTCCATTATCATCTTTTGCATAACCATTCTTCATTTCGTTTATTAATTTTTCATCTGGTTCAGATGCAGGTTCTTCTTCACTATTAGAAAATAAACCAAATCCAGTTGTCATTCTTTCTAAGAAATTACTAAATGATAAATTATAGTTTAAAAATGGTATTACTCCATTTGAACTATTTGGATCCTTTTGATTAACACCTTCTTTAAATACATAACCCATAAATTTAGCTGGGTTAGCTAGTACTTCAGCATATGCATCTTTTTCGTCTTTATTATCATTATCATATTTTTTATCTCTCTCATACTCAGCATACATTACCCTGTTAGCAACTGTCTGAGGACCACAAGCTATAGCAAAAACATCTATATAATTTTTTTCTGATATAAGTCCAGGTAGATAATCAGAATATGCTCTAAAATCTTCCATATTCATTTTATAGGGTACACCTACCTTATTTAATAAATCTTGTTCACTTGGCATAAGTTCTGGTATTAATATACCTAACTCAGTTGCTGCTGAAGTTACTAATGTATTTACTGCTGTCCAATATAGGTGCATCCTTGGGTCTAAATAATAATATTTAAATTGGTCTGTACCTAATACAACACCACTTATAAGTTTAAGAGACCATATAGTTAATGTTATAAACGGGAAAGCAATTCCACTTATACCAATACCTATCCATTTACCTGCTTCTCTAGCTACTGGAAATTTACCAGTTTTAGCTATATAACTATCTACACTATCTATAGCACTAAATAAAAAATTTGGTATAGAGTTAAATTTTTCTTTACCAAATTGAAACATAACTAGTTGTTGACTATCGTCATAATTTTCACTATAAGCTCTACCCATACCACAATCTAATAATCTACCAGTATGTACAAATCCTGGTTGATATGCTCTGTTACCATGTCTTACATCAGCATTTCTACCAAATTGAGGTGCAGGATTAATACAATAACTTCTACCTAAAGCAGTAGAAGTCATTTTTCTCTTAGCGGTAGTATCAAATCTATTTAATACATCCCTTGGGTGCATGTGCGAATTAGGAGGCATAAATCTTAAATCAAACCATGATGAGTCATAGCTTATATTATTAGGATTAGAAGTAGTATCATCTTTCTGATAATCATCATTAAGACTAACTATACTCCCTATACTTATACCTCTTAATTTACTAGAAGTATCCATTTATTACCAACTATAGAAAATATCTTTCTTTTCAGACATAGATTGACCTATTTCTTCTAGTGTAGATATTATACCTGCTGATTCTGTTGTTACATTATTAGATAGTTCGTGTACTAGATTTTTTAACATAGTACTATCTACTATAAAGTCTGTTAGTCCAGATTCTTTTGTTATATTAGATTTACTATTTATAATAGCTTCCCTGTCACCACCTTTAATAGCGTTCTTAAGTCCTGGTATATCTATTTTATCATAAGTAATCATCTTAGTAATAATTCTAGCAGTTCTTCCTTGGAAACTAACTACTCTACTAAAACATCTAATACTAAATGCAACATTTACATCAGGATTATCTAAATCTGCTTTTAAAGACCTACCTACATCTAAGTCACTAGGTAATATCCATCCCCATATTTCTTTTATCTCTCTACCTAATTCATATTTACCTGTATTAACCAATTCTATTGACATAATTTTATGTGATGTTCTAGCACCATCTATAATAAGGTTTCTAGATAACCAATCATTATCACTATGTCCTTCTCTTATAGGGTGTGTAACTTCACCTTCTAATAAACCAGACTCTAATCTATTAGCTACAGATAGATAACTATTTCTCTCTGTTAATACGTCCATAAAGCCATCATCTAGGTAATACTCACCTTTACTATTAAAAGCATTAAGCTCACCTAGTTTAACTCTATACCAACCTTTATCGTTCTTTTGAACTCTTATATTAAGTCCAACCATCTTATTAGTAAATAATACTTGTGCTTCGTTAACTGACATTTTAAACCTCTTTTCCCATTAATATTGTTTCTACTGATGATACAGTTTTTTCTGGTTTTAAGATTGCTACTCCAACAGCAGCACCATAATACCCACCAATAAGTTTACTAGATGTACTTGGTAAACTATGGTATATATTTTTCATATCTACCCATTGAGGTTTTTGTTTTAAAAACTCGTCTGAGTTTCTATAATAAATAGATTTATTTTTACCTCTAGCTATAACAGATGTTAATATACTAAATACTATTTTATATTTAGCTATACTAGACTTATTAAAAAATTTACTTCTATCGAATATCTTATCTATAGAAGTCTCACCATAATAAGATAAATACCAAGGTATAGCACCTTTTATAAAAAGTATATCTGCTATTTGATATAATTGTGCATCGTCTATAACAAAACTATTATTATCTATAAACACTGTATCCTTATCTATATATAATATTTTATATAGCTGTCCATCTGTACAAGTACTATCTTCTATTTTATCTACTAATAACTTTTGCATACAAGGTGCTAAAGATACAGCATAATTATTGTTATCGTCTATAATGGCATACATACCTATAAGATTTATATAATCTGATATTTCTGCTAAATTTTTATGTAAGAATGCATCCAAGAACATAATTCTTATGTTCTTAGTTGCTATAGTCATATTATTTTTTTTAACGATACAAGATTTTATAGCTTCAGGATTATGCTTTAATAGATTTGTATCTATATGTACCATTATTGTTTCCTAATACATTCTACATCTATTAACATTCTATTTACTAATCTAATAATACTTGCATATAACGCTGCTTCTTTAGCGACACTCTCAGTATCTTTATTATCAGTTTTTAATAAACTATTCATATTTTCTATAAAATCACCAACATCTTTATCTAACATACTAACTATGTTTAATATAACTTTATTAGTATCTAATACTTCATCATTTTTTAAAGATTTTAAATAATTAGTTATTTCTAAATTTTTATCATTAGTAAAACAAATTACTTTACCTTTAATATTAGTAAAATCATTTAGTATCTTAACTGCATATGCTTCCCATTGTTTAGATATAGCATTTATATTATATGTATGGTTAACTACTTTTTCTAAGTTAACTTTTTCTGAATAATAGTTTTTAAGATTAGCGTCTGCTAATATAACATCTTTAATTACTGATTTAGGTAAATTCTCTTTTTTAGATTTAATAGTATAACCAACTATGCTATCTATATCTCCACCATTATCTAAGAAATCTTGATATTGTTCAGAAGCTAAAAATATTTCTACTTTAGAATTTTCTTCTACATAATCTATAAGTAATTGATGTTTACTTTTTTCTATAGTATCCATATATTTAAGAATAAATGTATTTAAAAAATCACTAATATTTATTTTATTAGCATTTAGTACATCTATACTACTAACATAATCTACATCACCTTCTAATATTTTAGTTAAAGCTAATGTTAATAAAACTAAGTCATCTAGTTTTCTATAGTTTAATGTAAATAGTGTATGCATAGCACTATTTTCAAATCCAATATTTAACATATACTTATTCCAGAATAATAATAATTCTTCGTTAGATTTACTTTCTAAAAAAGATTGAGTGATAGAATTAATTTCACTATTACTAGTAATAAATCTACTTCTAATATAATCTTGATTATTAGACACATCATTATGATTAATAGGGAAACCTAAATTTAAATTAGGTGGTATTGCACCATTACCTATAACTCTTAACAAATTATTATCTTGTAGGTAATCGAATAGTTCCACATTATCTAATAACTTAATATTATAATTTGTACCAGTAACTTTTTGTTTAGCTTCTTTATCTACATTAAAAGTTTCTATTAATCCTGTAATAACAGGTCTAACTAGATTTTTTAATTCAGATATAAAAATATTTCCCTCGTTACTATATAGTTTAACTATATTTGTAATATCTTCTTCCTTTGCCGTATTAACTAAAGAGTTAATCATACCTAAAGCACTACCCGCTTTAAATCTTAATTGGTAACCTTTATCTTCTAATACATTTATATCACTAACTTCTGGATTGAAAACATGTTTATTTACAATATTATTAACTATAAATTTTATTCTTTCTATATCTCCAGAAGATAAGTCACCATTACTTATAGATACAATATCTTCAGCATATCTAAATGCTACTTTTTTTAATATGTTGATATTGTTTTCTGTTAGGTTGTTACCTAACAGATTCACTTCAGTATTTACTTCTAATTCCATATTTTTATCCTTAAATTAACCTAAATAAGGTACTTATATTGTTTCATTTAACTTCCAAAATAGATAGCAAGAGCCTTTTCTTCTATATGTTTAGCACCAGATGATAATAATCCCATCTTAGGTAAAGATGGTGTAATACGTTTTTCAAAACTTGTAGTACTAAATGTAGCATCTACTGGCTTTTTATCATCATAACTAATAATCTTATAGAAAATGTCTCCTACCGTACATTTAAGTTGGTTACCATATATAGCTTTATCTGCTATACCCATATCATCTAGTATAGATACATATATCTTTACTTCTACGCTACCTACTTCCATAGGTGTACCTTTAATACTATAACTAGCATTAACTCTACCTGTAAAACCTGTAGTTTCTTTTAATTTTTTATCAGATGCAATAGCTAAAGCTCTTAGTGACTCTGACATATCTTCTAATTCACAATTATATAATACTTCTATATTATCTACCGTACCATTATATTTTGCTCTTAATGTACTATTATTAGTATCGTTAATTAAATCAATTTCATCTTGACTTAAATCTGACATATCTACAAATTGATTAGACAGTGTTAACATAGCTTGTTCTGGTATAACCTTTTCACCTATTTTAACTATTGTAACTACATTATCAGTTGCTTCACATACAGTATTACCTATCTTAATATTTTCTATTTCCATTTTTTTAGAAAATTCTTTAGACATGGCAGTACTATCTTCATAAGTAGTTAAGTCTTCCATAAACGCCATTCTACATATTCTATGTTGTAAATATATAACTCTTGTTTTATCATATGGGTCTGGTGTAAAGAATGTATTAATGTATCCTATTACAAAATCTTTACTTATTTTATCACCATTAGTAACATTAGCTACCATAGTATGTTTATAACAAGTATTAGATTCTACTTTAGTATACCAACTACCTAACTTATAAGTAGTATCTTTTTCTTCATCTTTATACTTAACTATAACTTTATTTTTATCTACTAATTTCACTATTCCGTCACCTTTAGATATTATAGCAAATTTACTACTTAATCTATTAGCTATTAAAGTCTCATAACCAGTTCTTACATATGGTATATCCATATTTATAGTTGGTACTACGTGTTCATTTTGTATACCTGAGAATACTAATCTTTTAGTATCATCGTTAATAGCAAATGGAGCTAACATAGCACTAGTAGATAACAATTGTGCCCAGCTAGTATTTTCACCTACATCTACATTTTCTAATAATCCTAAACTATTTACTATAGATGGGGAGGCAGTTAAGAATGATGTAATACCTACATCACCACTATCTTTATTAGCTTCTGATAATATACCTATATCGTCATCATCATATCCTCTAGTTTTTCTAGATAATGATTCTTTACTTCTACCACCACTACCAAGATAAGTAACATCTTCATATTGTTTTAAAGCTGATATTGGATTTAAATCATTTACTAATAATGTAGTACTATCCTCATTTAGTTTCTTAATAACATTGTATGGATTTAATGTTACTGTTGCTTTACTAAACTCAGACTTATTTCTTTGTTCTCTTAATGCTAATGATATCTCTTTATACATCATACTAGAGAATCTATCATAACCTTTAAATACTGTATCTGTAATAGCTTTAGGATTCTTATAACTATCGTCTTCTAACATATCTACAGCTTTAAATAATAATCCTCTAAATGTTAAAGGTAATTTTAATATTTTTAATAATTCAAAAGTAACTGGTGAAATAAATAATTCATCTAGATTAGAAACTTCATTTCTAACTAATAAACTATATTCCATAAGATTGAAAATGATATCAAAATCATTTTTACTATTTAATCTTCTTAAGAACATACTATTTTCTTTTAATGTTAATAATCCACTAAATAAAATATCTGTTATCTTAGTTCTTTCTATAACTAACCTATCTTCTGATAATTTTATAACTAAATATTTATTATTATCTATTCTAGATTTAGTATCGTCGTAATAATACTCTATCTTATAATGTTCTAATAACTTCTCTATACCATAGTAATAACCTAATAATAAAATTAAAGGTACTTGAGTTTTAAATATCTTTATAGTTATAGTTTCATATGGAGAATTATCTACTATATCTAATAGTTCGTATATACTACCTATCTCTTCAAATTCATCTTTTTTATATTCGTATAGTATATTATCATATCTTAATACTATATAATTATTTTTTCTTTTACCAACTATAACACCATCTTCTTCTAAAATTTCTTTTAGTTCTATAGGTACATCTTTATCCCTAGTATAATAATCAAAATTAAATACATAATCTTGATAGTTAAATAATTTTATATACTTAGCTATAAGAGTATAGTCTTCTGGTAATTTTACATCTTCTATTTCTAATACATTAATATTAGTAACATAGTTACTTATTACATCATTATTATATAATTTAAGTAATTGATTTCTTAACCAATAACCTCTATCATTTGATTTATTAGCACCTCTAGTTATAAATAGTTTTCCATAATCACTATTTAAAGAAACTTCATTATGACTTATTTTTCTTATAGGTAAATCATTTCTTTGTTTTCTCATAATGTAAGTATTTTTACTTAACTTATATGTTCCTTCTTCTTTATCTATATTTGGCATAATAATTGGGAAGCTAGATTTATTACCATCTAATCCTATAAGTTCTACTTTATATTCATTACTACTTCCTAGTATAGACTCATTAGTTTTTATCTCTATATTAGATACTATAAAGTTAGTATTTTCTATAGACATTAATGTTTTTATTAATAACTTTTCATGGTTATTTTTTAAATAGTTTTTCATATTTGCTATAGAAGTATTTTTAAGAGTTTCTTTATCAGTAACTACTTTACTCTCTACTATAGAGATATCTTTACTATCTACATCATGAGATAACTCTTCATCTACTATATCAGATATTTTTACTGGCTTACCATTTACTAATAATTTTCTATTTCTATTGTTTTCAAAAGCTTCTATAAGTTTAGCTGCTTTTCCTTTAGTAATAATTTTATTTTCTTGTAGGTTATTTATCTTAGTTAAAATCTTATCACCTATCTTAGGAACACCATTTATATCTTCTTCTATGTTATAATCATTTTCTATATTAGAGTTAATGTCTGAACTATTAATATTATCATCTACATCTTCTTCTGTAAACTCTATATTAGTCTCTTCCTCTATATCTTGTACGTCTTCTCCGAATGCGTCAAGTATTTCATCTAGTGTTTTATCTGCTACATTATCTATCTCTATTTCCGAACTATCTTCTGGTTCTTCTTTAGTAGCTATTATATTATTATCAATAGATTTTTTAGTTAGTCCTTGATTTTTAGTTTTAGTTGGAGCAACAGGAATAACAGTTTCAGTTGGTTCCTCTTTAGTAAGAACTTTAAATATTTTAGTATCTTTTGCTTCTCCACTTATATTACTAGATATCTCTATAGCAGATGCTTTTAATTTATTACACATTATATATAGTAGTTTACCAATTACTTTTTCTGGTAGTTTATTTAGTTTTTTAAATACACCAGATTCATTAGTTAAGTCTTCTTCTGTATTAAAAGTAAATTTATCTGACTCTTCTTTATAGTACATATCCATTTCAAATTTTAATTCTTCTATAGATTCATTAACAACTTCTTCTGTAAATATACTATTTAACATAGGTATAGCAGATTCTAAAGATAGTTCTTCTCTACTAGCAGATACATTTAATAAAACTGCAAAGTTAATTATAACTGTTCTATTGCCTATATGGAACATAAGATTTACTTTTTTAAACTTATCTGGTTTAATATTGTTAAATAAACTTGATTCTTTTCTATCTTTAAAAAATAGTTTCCAAATTTCAAACATTAATAAAACATTATTACTAGGTAAATTTCTTAATAAACCAGAAGTTATTTTCAAGAGTGGGTTATCCTATTTATGTACCACCTTATGCAGTTTTTACAAATGTTACTTCAGGAGTTTCATACTATTATGATTCAAATAAAACTTTGAAACTTACAAGTTTAGATAATGTTCTTAAATTAGTTGAAGGTGAAATTGCTACTTTTTCACACCAATCAATGGGTGATGAACTTGAAAGAATATACATAGAATCTAATGCAATCGCAAATAATAG
>ERZ650302.1355-NODE-1355-length-13666-cov-5.013886_pt1 | contig 13666 bp, 8 predicted proteins | sample MGYA00376238_ERZ650302 | MGnify/ENA primary metagenome ERZ650302 (study PRJEB26733, sample SAMN07839298) | wastewater metagenome | biome: urban; feature: wastewater treatment plant; material: waste water | place: USA: North Carolina | collected 2016-04-28 ... | reverse complement strand
GCAGTCAGCTCACATAAATTGAAGTCTGGGGATAGACTGTTTCAGCTCAACAACTCGAAACGAAAAATTGTTGACGAACTCTTTTTAGACTGGTCGAGTTCTTTCCCACTCCCAGTCTACATGGAAATCAATTCGGTCTATCTATCCTGAACGAAAAATGTTTTTAAATTTTCTTTTTTCAATGAAATAACTGAATAAGTTTAACTTGAGTCAGTTGAGTGTAGGCATTTACTTTCAAAAACAAATATTAAGGATATACCACAAGGAGGTGTGCTATGCTCTATTTGTATTTAATGATAAATAAGAATGAAATGATTGAACAGTTGATTAAGGACCATGTTGAACATTTGAAGCAACTGGATGCGGAAAATAAGCTTGTTCTATGTGGATTTCTTCATGATTATCCTGGTGGTATGGTTGTTTTTAACGCAGACTGTTATGATCAGGCTATTTTGATTGCTGAAAGTGACCCGTTTATCCATTCTGGTTGTAAAACCTATGAATTAAGAAGTTTAGAAGTTGCCAACAAAGATAATCATTATCTACTTTGAAGGTGTAGATGTATCAATAGTCAGTTTGATGGGTGGTCAAGCAAATGTCTAGCATTTTAATTACCTCTTTCATCCGTTATTGGTCGGTGTTCCAATGCTCTCCTCTATTAACTTTTGGCAATTAAAAATCTGATACTAAAAACAAAAAACGGATATAAATCATTGGTATATTTATATGCTAAATGATATACTATGAGTGTTGGAGAAAGTAAGTGATGGAAAGTTTTGTTCACTCCTCATTTGCTATCCAATTTTTAATATATCCTTATATGTCATTGTTTTCAAAGGATTCCTATGATTATGAAAAAGATACGAATTATTTGCCTACTTATTTTAGTCTTTGTTTTTTCTGGTATTCCAGTCCATGCTAATCAAACGAATATTGATTACCCAAGTCTTAACTTGCTTACCTTTAAAAAGGAAAAACAGCTGGTTCTTGGAGAGTTTGATAGTCTAGGTAGAGCTACATCAGCTCACATTCAGTTACAAGATAAAGATGAGCCTAAAAAACGGAGAGAACCCAAAATAAAACACAATCCCGTCGGTTGGCATAACTATAAACTAGCTTATGGGAATCAAGGCAAGAAGTCATGGTTATTTAATAGGGGCCACCTGATAGGATATCAGTTTAGTGGCCTGACAGATGAGGGGAAAAATCTGGTTCCGTTGACTGCTTGGACCAATAGCGGTCATTATAAGGGAACGGATTCCAATAATAGTGAAGGAATGCTCTACTATGAGAAACGTCTGGACAGTTGGCTGGCGACTCATCCCAATTTTTGGTTAGACTATCAAGTAAAACCGATTTATACTGGAAATGAATTGATACCGCGTCAAGTAGTTCTTCAGTATGTTGGTCTTGATGAGTCAGGGAATCTGATCAATATTCAACTCGGCGGTTCAAAAGAATCTGTAGATAGCAACGGAATTACTACGGTCGTTTTAGAGAATTACTCTAAAAATGCCATAATTGATTACTTGAAAGGAACCGCAACACCGTCCCTGGTTCCAACTGAGGAGAGTAGTCAGTCATCCTCTTCTAGCTCAGCGGTTGAATCGCAACCAAGTGAGAGTGTAGAAGCATCACAACCAGCCACTCAGCTGGCAACTGTTGTGTATATTGCTAGGAACGGAAGTGCAGATGTCTATTGGTATTCAAAAGAAAATATGCCATCCAATACAAATTTGTCAAAAGTTATTGAGATGTCAGAAGAGGAAGCACTCAGTCTAGGAAAACGTCATACGACGAAAGAATAGTTAAACTCTTGTACTGATAGAATTTGTAAAAAGAACTAAAGATATATAAAAAACGCATAAAATTGATGTGATTGAAACATGATTTTATGCGTTTTATGATGTTGAGTGTTTTGTAGTCTTATATTCAATGAAAATCAAAATCAGAATAGGCGACGTAGATGTAAATAGAACCGAAGTACATCAAATCAAGTCAAAAGCGTTTGATTTTGGTTTTCGAAGACTATTATTGATTCTCAAAGAGTAAGAAGATATTTATTCGAGTCGTTCCTTACTATTCCTTGACCTACAGTTCCGTTTTAAATATACTGATCATCTAGTAGAAAGAAATTTGGAAGGTTATTTGTGAGAGTGTGATTCACTCGCAAGTATCGCTGTGAATGCTATTTTTCCAAGTTTATAGGAAGGGTTGTCAATGTAAAAATTTTTAAGAAATATTTATTTTTCTTAATCATGCTTGCCAATCCGTAAATGATACAATAGAATAGAGATAAATCAGTGTGGAGGAACAAATTTGTGATTGAAAAACGTTTTGGCAACAATAATGAGCTGAGCTGGATTATTATCCATTCAGAAAGAGAAATGATAGACAAACAATTAGTCGAAGACTATGGATTAGATAAAGAATTGGTCTCATATGCATTAGACAAAAATGAAAGGGCTCATTTAAAATACAATGTAAAACTCGATCGATTGTTATTGATTTTTAATCTATTAGATATAACAAAAGAGGATAATTATTATGAAACAACACCGATGGCCTTTATCGTGCAACAGAATCAATTTATCACAATTTTTAATGCAAGAAATGCCTATTTCCTGGAAAAATTAGAAAAGTACTTGATGGACCATTCCGTTATGTCCTGTTTTCAATTTCTTTTTGCAGCCCTTACCTTAACTTCTAAAGAATATTTTCCCATACTAGATCAATTGGAAAGTGATAAAGAGATTCTTAATTCCAAACTAAGGAAGAGAACAACTAAGCAACTGCTATTTGAATTATCGGACTTAGAAACAGGTTCAGTCTATTTACTGACAGCGGCAAACCAAAATGTTCTGCTTTTAGAACAATTGAGAAACTATCCGCATATTCAGAAGCTTGGTAGTATCGAACTTGAACAATTAGATGATGCATTGATTGAAGCGGAGCAATTGTCAGCCATGACACAATTGGATTCTCAGATTCTACGACAACTTTCTGGTGCCTACAATAATATCTTGAACAATAACTTGAATGACAACCTTACCATTCTAACAATCATCTCCATTTTACTCGCTGTTTTAGCTGTAATAACAGGATTCTTTGGAATGAACGTTCAGCTACCATGGCAAAACGATCCACTGGCATGGATTTGGATTGTAATAATGTCTTTGGTACTGCTCTTCATTATTACAACACTATTAAACTGGATAATGTCAAGAAGAAATTAGCTTAACTAGATAAGTATGCACATCAAAAGTGGAATTCACCGATAATTCAAATATGAAAAGCAAAAGACAAAAAAGCGAACGATACAGAACTTTCGGAGTAGTTAGTCCTGTACCGGTCGCTATTTTCATTTTAAGTAATCTTGATCGTAATAACTTAACCAACAAATACGTTGATTTCTTTTTCAATATTGGCGATTTTTTCTTCTGCTTCAGCCAGTGTTTCACCGACAGTCGCAATATAGAATTTGATTTTTGGTTCTGTTCCAGAAGGACGTACTGCAAACCATGAATCATCAGCCAAGGTATATTTCAAAACATCAGATGGAGGAGTAGTGAGTTTTTCAACATTTCCATCTTTGTCAGTCTTGGTTTGAAGGGCAAAGTCTTCAAAGACTGCGATATCTGTGGCGTTAAATTGTTCTGGTGAGTTATCACGGAATTTAGCCATGATAGCCTTGATTTGTTCTGCACCATCTTTACCAGAAAGAGTAACTGAAATAGTTTTCTCAGCAAAGTAGCCATATTCTTTGAAGATTTCATCAATACCATCAGCTAAGGTCATGCCACGAGAACGATAGTAGGCAGCAATCTCAGCAACGATTAAAACGGCTTGGATAGCGTCTTTATCACGTACAAATGGCTTGATAAGGTAACCAAAGCTTTCTTCAAAACCAAACATGTAAGTGTAGTTGTGTTTTTCTTCAAATTCTTGAATTTTTTCGGCAATGAATTTGAAACCTGTCAAGACGTTGAACATGGTTGCGCCGTAGCTTTCAGCAATCTTAGTAACCAACTCTGTTGATACGATTGATTTAGCAAGGGCAGCGTTTGCAGGAAGTGTACCCGCTTGCTTGTTAGCTTCTAAAATATATTTGGCGATAATAGCACCAATTTGGTTACCAGAAAGGTTCCAGTAAGAACCATCTGCTTGGCGTACTTCAACACCAACACGGTCCGCATCAGGGTCTGTTGCAAGAAGAACGTCAGCATCTACTTCACGACCTAATTCTTCTGCCAATGCAAAAGCAGCTTGGCTTTCTGGGTTTGGAGAAGCGACAGTTGAGAAATCAGGATCTGGAGTCGCTTGAGCTTCTACGACTTGCACAGATTCAAAACCAGCTTGTGCAAGAGCACGACGAGCCAACATTTCCCCAGTACCATGAAGAGGTGTGTAGACAATCTTCATATCTTTACCATATTCAGCAATCAAATCAGGATTGATACTCAAATCTTTTAATTCTTCAAGGTATTTTACGTCTGTTTCTTCACCAAGAACGGTGATTAAACCATTTTCTTTACTTGCTTTAAGATCAGCCAATTCAACAGTAAATGGATTCTCAATGTCACGGATATAGTCGGTCAAAGCAGCAGCGTCTGCTGGTGGCATTTGTCCGCCGTCTTCACCATATACTTTGTAACCGTTGAATTCTTTCGGGTTGTGGCTGGCAGTCACCATGATACCTGCGATAGCATTATAATGACGAACTGCAAATGAGAGTTCGGGAGTTGGACGAAGGCTTTCAAAGACGTATGATTTGATACCATGTGCTGCCAAAACTTGAGCAGATTCAAAGGCAAATTCTGGCGAGAAGTGACGTGAGTCATAAGCAATTGCAACACCACGTTTTTTAGCTTCTTCACCTTTGGATTCTACCAACTTGGCCAAACCTTCAGTAGCTTGACGAACAACAAATACGTTAATGCGGTTAGTACCAGCACCGATATAACCACGCATACCAGCAGTACCAAATTCAAGGTTTGTGTAAAATGCATCTTCCTTTGTCTTTTCATCCATTGCAACTAATTCTTCACGCAAATAGTCAGGTAGATCAGCAAAGTCGAGCCAAGTTTGATAGGATTCTTGATAAGTCATTGTAGTGTCTCCTTAAAATTTTTCTATTAAACGCTTTCAGTATACCATTTTTGAAAGAAAAAATCACGCTTTCACGTGATTTTCTGATATTTATTTTTGGATTTTCTGTAAAGTTGGAACAAGCGCTGCAGTTAATACAGAAGAAATGATCATTTCTGCAATTGAATTGGTACCTAAAACGGTTGCTAACATTGCTTGAATATTTCCATCAAAGACAGAGGAGAAGAGGAAGAAAATACCCCCAAGTACAAAAATAGTATTGGTCATTGAACCAACTGCACCAGCAATGAACAAACCTTTGCGATTTTTTATCCATTTGTATATGAAATAAGGTGTAATTCCGATTAATATACGAGGGACAACTGCAATGATGATTGAATAAACATTACCATTCTCAACAAATGGCGAGAAAAGATAGCTGGTTGGTAGTAAGATGATAGTATTATGGGTCATACTCATCAAGCCCATGAGAGCCCCTAAGCAAGCCCCAACCCGTGGGCCGTATATAATAGAAGCAATAATGACTGGAATATGTACGATGGTGGGTTTTATTGGAACAGGCAATATATTAAAAATAATTGAACTCAATATATTGATGACAATCATGACAGCAAAGAAGATTGCAATTGTAGCAATTTGATTTGATTTATTTTTTTTCATCAAGGGTGTTACTCACTTTCTCTAAAATATCAGTTACCTCAGCCAAGGCCCCAGTTCCAAAATCTCCACAGGCGAGTAGTGCTTCCCGTGGCTTGACCTCGTCAAATCCATACTCTTCTAAGGTATTCAAATTCTTCTGAGTTGCAGGATTGAGGTACATATTAGTATTCATAGCGGGGGCAATCAATTTTGGGATTCCAATTGGCAAAGCCAGTGCTGTGGCTGTAACAATATTGTCAGCCATACCGTGGGCCAATTTTGCAATGGTATTGGCTGAAGCAGGCGCAACTAGGAATAAATCCGTTTCTTTTGCAATATCAATGTGTTTAATGAGACTGGGATCTTCTTCCACCATGACATCAGTATGGACAAGATTTTTGGAAAGGGATTGAAGTGTAAGTGGAGTAATGAAGTCCATAGCAGAGCGACTCATGAGCACGGTCACCTTATGGCCAAGTTTTGTTAATTGACTGGTCAAATCAGCAGCCTTATAGGCTGAAATAGAGCCTGTCACGGCAAGTGTTATATTAGCCATTTTGTTCACCTTTTTCTAGTGTATCTAAAATCAGCTGGGCAATGTCTTCCTTTGTGTTTGCCTGCAATTCTGTAGTCGGACTCACTAAAAATCCAATATGCTGATTTTCGCTGATGTCGTTCAAATCATTTGCAAGGATAAAATCAGCACCATTACGAGCAATACTCTGACGTGCCACCGCAAATAATTCTTCTTTTGGAACACCAACTAAAAGCTTAAATCCTATCAGCGTGATAGTCGGATTCCATTCCTTAACATAGGATATAACCTTGGGTGTTTTTTTCAGAAAAAGAACTTGATACTCATCGTTGGAGGAAATCTTGCTTTCTGTATTTTGTTTATCCAGCAAGCTAGCAATGTCATCCGTATTTTTAAGTTCATCTAATCCAGTCATGTAAACAGGTGTATAGTCAGAAACAGCCATACTATGGATGAGAGCCTGGTGTGTATTGACCAAAGGTTCTAATGTAGCTTTCAAACTTTCTACATTTGTAATCTGGACAATGGTTAACCGCTCATGAGGCGCTGGCTTTACAGCCTGCTTCGTCGTAACCAGAGTAACCTCGTGCCCTGCATCCAAGGCTTTTTCAGCAATCAATTTTCCTAAATGACCAGAGGCGTGGTTTGTTATGGCGCGGACTTGATCGATGGCTTCACTAGTCCCACCAGAAGTAATCAATAATTTCATATTCATATTTTACTAAAATTTCTATTTTTAGTAAAGTTTTAGAGACCGTTTTCAATTAGGAAATTGCCAAATAAATCATTTATATTGGAAATAAGACTAGTAAAATACGTACGTTTTGATCCAATGATATTGAAATAATACATGATTTACGAAATCTATGCTATACTATATCTATATAAAAGGGATATAGGAGCAGTTATGAAGTCAGATATCGAAATTGCACAAAGTGTAACTTTGAAACCAATCACAGAAATCGTTGAAAAAGTTGGTATCAGCTTTGATGATATTGAACTTTACGGAAAATACAAGGCAAAATTGTCTTTCGATAAAATCTATGCAGTCAAGGAAAATGCGCCTGGTAAGTTGATTTTAGTAACAGCTATCAGCCCAACGCCAGCTGGTGAAGGTAAGTCGACCATTACCATCGGTTTGGCTGATGCTCTTTCTAAAATTGGAAAGAAAACCATGATTGCATTACGCGAGCCTTCATTGGGTCCAGTGATGGGGATCAAGGGTGGCGCTGCAGGTGGAGGATTTGCGCAGGTCTTGCCGATGGAAGACATCAACTTGCACTTTACTGGCGATATGCATGCCATTACGACGGCTAACAATGCTCTTTCAGCCTTGATTGATAACCATCTCCATCAGGGAAATGCATTAGGTATTGACCAACGCCGTATCATCTGGAAACGCGTTGTTGATTTAAATGACCGCGCTCTTCGTAAGGTAACTGTTGGCTTGGGTGGTCCGCTCAATGGTATTCCTCGTGAAGATGGATTTGATATTACCGTAGCTTCTGAAATCATGGCAATTTTGTGTTTGGCGACAGACATCAATGACTTGAAAGAACGGTTGGCAAATATTGTTATTGGTTATCGTTTCGATCGCAGTCCTGTCTACGTGCGTGATTTGGCGGTGGAAGGTGCTTTGACCCTCATTTTGAAAGACGCTATCAAGCCAAACTTAGTCCAAACGATCTATGGCACGCCAGCTTTTGTTCATGGTGGACCCTTTGCGAATATTGCTCATGGCTGTAACTCAGTTCTTGCAACTACAACAGCTCTGCGCTTGGCAGACTATACTGTGACTGAGGCAGGCTTCGGTGCAGACCTTGGCGCAGAAAAATTCTTAGATATCAAAGTTCCAAATCTTCCAAAAGCACCTGATGCTGTGGTAATTGTAGCGACACTTCGTGCCCTTAAAATGCATGGTGGTGTAGCTAAGTCAGATCTTTCTGCTGAAAACGTAGAGGCTGTGAAAGCTGGTTTTGCAAATTTGAAACGCCACGTTGAAAATATTAAGAAATTTGGTATTCCAGCAATTGTAGCAATTAATGAATTTGTATCAGATACTGCTGATGAGATTGCAACCTTGAAAGAACTGTGTGCTGAAATCGGTGTACCAGTTGAATTGGCAAGTGTTTGGGCAAATGGTGCTGATGGTGGTGTTGAGTTGGCTGAGACAGTTGTTGCAACAATTGAAAATCAGGTTGCAAACTACCAACGCCTTTACAAATCAGAAGATAGCCTAGAAGAGAAAGTGACTAAGATTGTCACAGAAATCTACGGTGGTACAGGTGTTGTCTTTGAGAAGAAAGCACGAAATCAATTGGCTGAATTTGCCAAGAATGGATGGGATCAATTACCAGTCTGCATGGCCAAGACCCAATACAGTTTTTCAGATAATCAATTTGCACTGGGTGCTCCAACTGGATTTGCAATCACCGTTCGTGAATTTGTTCCAAAATTGGGAGCTGGCTTCATTGTTGCCTTAACTGGTGACGTCATGACCATGCCAGGCTTACCAAAGGCACCTGCCGCACTTAATATGGATGTAGCAGAAGACGGCACTGCAATTGGATTGTTCTAAGATGAAACAAAAGATCCGCTTTTTACGCGGATTTCAGATTGAAGAAAAAGTCCATTTTGGACAATTTTCTTCAATCTTTTTCTTTGTGTAGAAAATAAAAGCTCTCAGAAACATTGAAATATCAACATTTATGAGAGTTCAATAACTTGTCATCTTTTACAAACTTCTCCAATTTTTTATATTTTTAGGAGTTTGTCTACGTTCTGTAACCGTCCAATAGGGCGGTTTTTTGTCGGTGAGCACTTGTAAATATGGTATAATGATTGTTAAGAAAAGACTAGGAGATCTGTATGATAAGAAAGGAACACAATGAGTTTACAAGAGTTCAGTTGCCAGCTGCTTTGCATTTGACTCGTCTTGGATATGACTATCTTTCGGCTACAAGTGAAGAAATAAAAAACAGAGACTATTCAACCAATATCCTTCTATCGATTTTTAAGCGACAGTTTTTAACATTCAATAATTACGCAAGTGAAGCTGATTTTGAAAGAGAATTTGAGAATATCCGTTTAGAACTAGAACAAGATGATATCGGGTTTAGTTTTTTCAACCGTGTCCATGCAGACTCTGGCTACACCTATATCAATTGGGATAATATAGAGGAGAATACCTTTCATATAGCCTTAGAAGTCACCTGTCAAAATGGTGAGGAAGAGTTCCGGCCTGATATCACCGTTTTTATCAACGGCCTCCCTCTCAGTTATATCGAAGTCAAGCAACCAGATGCTATTCGTGATGGAAAAACAGGAATTAACTCTGAAAAAGAACGTACCAAGCTCCGCTTTGAAAATAAAAAATTCAGACGCTTTAATAATATCACTCAACTCATCGCTATTTCAGACAATCTGCCCTACGATGATAGTCAAGGTCAGCAGTTCCAAGGGTCATTTTACTGTACTAATGCCTATTCTGGTACCAAGTTCAACTCTTTCAAGGAAGAGCAGGAGAGACAAGTACAGTCTAGCCTGTCTAGCTTAACAGAAGAGATGATTGATTTGGTTCTCAAAGATGTCAATCGCTTTGCATTAAAGTCACAGGCAGAGTTTCGAACCAACTTAGAATCAGCTAGCCCATGTAACTCATTCCTGACCTCGCTGTATCAGAAAGAACGACTCTTTTTCATGCTTCGTTATGGTTTAGTCTATGTAGAGGAACGGGATAAAAAGGGGCAAATTCAACTTCAAAAGCATGCTATGCGCTATCCTCAATATTTTGCGACCAAGGCGATTGAGCGAAGATTAGAAGACGGGATCAAGAAAGGAGTTATCTGGCATACGCAAGGTTCTGGTAAAACCGCTCTAGCATTTTTCAATATCCGATACTTACGAGACTTTTATGCTAAAAGAGGTGTTGTCCCGCAGTTTTACTTTGTGGTAGACCGATTGGATTTGGCTGATCAAGCCTATAAGGAATTTACCAAACGTGGCCTGAAGGTAAAACGCATTAACAAGCCGAGTGAGTTAAATCAGATTCAAGACCAATTCGATATCTCGGTTGTCAACATCCAAAAATTCAAAGAATCCTCTGATCTAACAGACCATTCAGGCTATGACTTGAATCGGCAAAATATCTACTTCATTGATGAGGCTCACCGTTCTTACAATGAAAAAGGTTCCTATCTGCCAAATCTGTATAATGCTGATAAAGAAGCTGTTAAGATTGCACTGACAGGAACGCCTTTGATTGCGACAAAGGCTGACGGAAAAACCAAGGAAACAGCTGCGACGACCCGTGATATATTTGGAAATTATATCCATAAATACTACTACAATCAATCCATTGCTGACGGTTTTACCCTGCGACTGATACGAGAAGATATCGAAACCTCCTATAAAGAAACCTTACAAGTGGTGCATGAGGAGATTCAAAAGGGGACGCTGGATAAGAAATCCATATTTGCTCACCCACGTTATGTCTCACCAATGCTAGACTTTATTCTTGATGATTTTACAAGAGCACGAGAGATCATATTTGGCGACCAGTCCATCGGTGGAATGGTGGTCTGTGATTCTTCAGAACAAGCACGAGAATTGCACAAACAGTTAGAAGAACGCAGAAAAGCAGGGCTTACATCGTTTACTTCAACCTTGATTTTACATGATGCAGGGGATAAGGAATACAAGAAAGAAGAAGTGGATAAATTCAAGGACGGTCTGACAGATTTTGTCATCGTCTACTCCATGCTCTTGACTGGTTTTGATGCACCAAGGCTGAAACGGCTCTATCTTGGACGGAAAATCAAGGCCCATAATCTCTTGCAGACTTTGACCCGTGTCAACCGTCCGTACAAGGATTATGCTTTTGGCTATATCATTGATTTTGCGGACATTTCCAAGGAATTTGACAAGACCAATAAAGCCTATCTGGAAGAACTCAATCGGGAATACCAGGCAGCTTTGACAGAAGAAGACGGAGATAATCCTTTTGGAACTATTTTTGTGTCCCCAGAAGAAGTCCAGGAACAGCTAGCGAGCTCTAACCGAGTTCTAATGAACTATCCGACAGATAACTTAGAATTTTTCGGAAGAGCCATCGATGAAGTCAAGGATAGGAAAGAGTTAATCGCCCTCCGAAAATCTCTTGAAACCATTCGTCAATACTACAACATGGCACGTTTGCATGGCTACCACGATATTGTCGAACAGGTCAATATGGGAGAAATTGCTAGCCTTTTAAATATGCTGTCCCGCCGCCTCTTGACTTTGAGCTTGTTGGAAAAACCAGATAGTTTTTCTAGTCAGCAACTATTGAATCTAGCCATGTCTGAAACTAGCTTTAGTTTTACCAAGATAAAGGAAGAGGAACTACGACTGGCAGCCAATGATTTGGACGATATCCGCCGCCGTGTGGCCAATGGTATCAATTTGCGGAGGGATGAAAAAGATCCAGAATGGGTAAGTCTTTATGAAGAGTTTCAACGCATCCTAAACAAGCACATGACACAGGAAGTAGAAGGATATAGTCTCTCAACCATTAACGAAACCAAACAAGCCTATCAAAGTTTATTCGATTCAGTAGAAGACTATAAAACAAGAATGAATCGCTTGGCCATGAACTTTGGTGGAGATACCATGTCTGCCCGTGCCTTTAAGCACATTACCCAATCAACAGTTGTCAGTGACTTCCCAGCTATTTACCAGGTTCTAAAAGGTGCCAAACCTCTGATTGATTATAAAATCGGTCTTAATCAAGGCATTCTTGAAAACGAAGCCTATTTGGTAGCGCAGATCAGGCAACTGGCCCGTCAAGAAATGATGAAAACAGAAGTAGGGAAGCAACTCAAACGAGTCGATTATGATAAGTTGATTCGTTCCCTAATGGAAGTCTATGAAGGAGAATATTAAGTAAATGGAAGAACATTATATCGTACAGGTGCAGAGTCAAGTCCAAGGCTTGGTGGATGACCTAAAAGCAGTCTTTACCCATGCAGGACTTGCAGGAGAGGCAGCGGAGTATAAGCTTCTGACCCAGTCCTTCCTTTACAAATTTTTGAATGATAAGTTTTTGTACGAAGCCCTGAACATTGACGAATCCTATGATTACCAAGGTCTTTTGAACTTGTCTGAAGAAGATTATGACTGGTTTTTAGATGATATTGGAACCAAAACTGCTCATCTAAAACCTGAACAATTGATTGAAAGCCTACACCGTCAACAGAACCAAGCAGATTTTGCTGAGATTTTTGAACAGACTCTCAATCAGATTGCCATTGACAACAATGCTATTTTCTCTGTCCATACGGATGGTGGAACAGATATTCGCCTCTTCGATCAACGTTTGATTACGGATACGATTTCAGATACCAGCAAGCGAAATGAAGTGGCAGCTTCTATTATCAATCTCTTGGCGCGTGTTAAATTTGACCAGCAGATTTTTTCACAGGGTTTTGACTTTTTCTCCACCTTGTTTGAGTACATGATTAAGGACTATAACAAAGACGGTGGTGGAAAGTATGCGGAATACTACACTCCCCACTCCGTTGCTAAAATCATTGCGGCGATTTTGGTGGGAAATGACCAGCCAAGTAACGTAAAAATCTATGATCCTTCTGCTGGTTCGGGGACTCTCTTGATGAACCTGGCCAGTCAGATTGGTACCGACCGTACCAGCGTTTACAGTCAGGACATTTCTCAAAAATCCTCCAATCTCTTGCGTCTCAACTTGATTCTCAATGGCTTGCAGCATTCCATTCACAATATCGTACAGGGAAATACTATTCTCAACAATCGCCATGTGGAGAAGATGGACTATATCGTATCCAATCCTCCGTTCAAACTAGATTTTTCTGAGTGGCGAGATCAGGTAGAAAGCCTGCCAAATAGTAGTGAACGCTTCTTTGCAGGTGTGCCAAAGATTCCCAACAAGAAAAAAGAGAGTATGGCTATCTACCAACTCTTTATCCAGCATATTATCCATAGTTTGAAGGAAGACGGGCAGGCAGCTATTGTCTTGCCTACGGGCTTTATCACTGCCCAGTCAGGTATTGACAAGAAAATCCGTCAGCACCTGGTCGATGAGAAGATGCTAGCAGGGGTTGTGTCCATGCCGTCCAATATCTTTGCGACGACCGGTACCAACGTCTCCATCCTCTTTATCGATAAGAAAAATAAGGGTGATGTCGTCCTTATCGATGCCTCAAATCTCGGAACCAAGGTCAAGGAAGGCAAGAACCAAAAGACCGTGCTATCTCCTGAGGAAGAGCAGAAAATCGTCGAGACCTTTATCAAGAAAGAGGCCGTCGAGGACTTTTCTGTCACCGTCTCTTATGAGGACATCAAGGAGAAAAACTACTCTCTCAGCGCAGG
>ERZ650302.1352-NODE-1352-length-13683-cov-6.643601_pt1 | contig 13683 bp, 12 predicted proteins | sample MGYA00376238_ERZ650302 | MGnify/ENA primary metagenome ERZ650302 (study PRJEB26733, sample SAMN07839298) | wastewater metagenome | biome: urban; feature: wastewater treatment plant; material: waste water | place: USA: North Carolina | collected 2016-04-28 ... | reverse complement strand
CCCACAGCGGAAGCAATTCTCAGACATTATTGTGATGCGCATGGTTTAAATGTATCTGTCGATTCGGCGGGTACGAGCAATTACCACCCAAACAAGGCACCTGATGCGCGAAGCCAGAAACATGCGCTACAGCGTGGCTATGATTTATCGGGCTTACGTGCCAGACAAATTCGTCTTGAGGATTTTATTGAGTTTGATCTGATTCTGGCGATGGACCATGAGAATTTTGACGATATTCAGTCCCTCATGTCGAAAGCGGTACGCCAGTTTGGTGCGGAACAGATTCGCGCCAAAATCGCATTGATGAGTGAGCATGATCCTCATTTTAACCAGCAGGCAGTGCCTGACCCCTACTATGGTGGAGCAGATGGCTTTGATCGGGTTTTGGATCAATGCGAATCAAGCAGTCAGGCATGGATCAACATTCTTAAAAAGCAAATGCAGGCAGGGCAATAGGATTTTTCAACATGCATGTACAACAGCAGGTTCAACTCAAAAGTTTAAACACGCTCAATTTAAATGCCACTGTTTCGCATTATGCCCAGATCAATCATCCTGATGATGTGGTTAAGGCATTGGCATTTGCTGAACAGCAGCAGCTTAATGTCATGATTTTATCGGGTGGAAGCAACCTGTTATTACCACAGCATATTCAGGCATTGGCAATTCATTTAAATATTCAGGGCATTGAAGTTGTTGCTGAGGATGACCAAACCATCACAGTTAAAGTAGGTGCGGGACAGGTCTGGCATGATTTTGTTTTATACAGCACCCAGCAGAACTGGTTCGGTCTGCAAAATCTGGCCCTCATCCCAGGTTTGGTTGGGGCATCACCTGTACAGAATATTGGTGCCTATGGTGTTGAGGTGGGTGAGTTTATTGAGTCGGTACAGGTGTATGACCGTGAACTGAAATGCTTTGACTCCATTTTAGCTCAGGATTGTCATTTTGCTTACCGTCATAGTATTTTTAAAGACTTTCCTGATCGTTACATCATCATTAGTGTAACCTTTAAGCTGTTAAAACATGCCAGTTTAAAACTGAGTTATGGTGATTTAAAGCAGGCGGTTGGAGATGAACAAACGGCTGAGAACCTGCAAAATCAGGTGATACAGATTCGTCAAAGTAAATTGCCTGATCCCAAAGCGTTTCCGAATGTGGGCAGTTTCTTTAAAAATCCCGTTCTGACTCAGGCTGAATTTGAAAAACTTTCTCAACACTTTCCCAACATTCCGCATTATCCCCAAGCCAACGACAATGTTAAGGTGGCTGCTGGATGGTTGATTGATCAGGCGGGCTGGAAAGGCAGGCAACTGGGCTGTGTCGGCATGTTCCATAAACAGGCACTGGTTTTGGTTAATTATGCCGATGCAACGCTGCAAGATGTGAAAAACACCTATAGCGCTGTACAAAATGATGTAAAACAAAAGTTTAGTATTCAGCTTGAACCTGAACCTGTGTTATATAGTGAGCAAGGTTTGATTCAACCCCATACTGTATAAGGAGTGATATGGCACAAGTACACTGGATGGTCAGTTTAGTGCGGATAGCCACCATACTATTTGTGCTATTCGGCTGCTTTGTGCTTTTTTTATATTCTCCATTTTACTCACAGCTTGTGGTGAAAGGGTTAAATTATTTTGTACCTGTTGATGTCAATGAGGTGGCCGCTGAAAGCCAGAAAGCAGCGGCTTTAAGTGAGCATGAGAATCTGGAACCTGGTTCCAACTTATGGATTGCGCGTCAGGCCTATTTAAAGCTGATGGAAAAAACCTTTGAGTCAGAAAAGCCTGAAGATTTAAGGTTGATACAGGCACGCTATAAATTGCTGCAACAAACCATTATTGATGAACAGGAAAAGGAAGAGCAAAAAGAGAAGAAAAACAATATTCCATTGCTAAACCAAAAAGCCGAGCAGGATCAGGACAGTTCAGCCGTTGTGATCAGTTCTCCAACGGATTTCTTACAAGGCAATACACCTGATAATCAGGCGCTCATGGGCAAGTATCTGGCATTTTTAGAAACCTATCCTGTTGCATTGCCTGTAAATGAGGACGAAAAGGATGAGACCAATAAAGACCTGGTTGAACTTAAAAAGAATAAAGATGATGGTTTTGAGCCTAAAAATACCTCACAGCCTTATGCAATTGTGGTGCTCGGTGGAGGGTTAACCCTTGCTGAAAATGGTAAAGATATTGTGGTGAACAACTACACACGCTTACGTCTGGAAAAGACCTTGAGTGTGGAAAAAAAGTATAACTTGCCAATTGTGTTAAGTGGTGTGGAAGCACCGTATATGCAGGCATGGTTAAAAGAGCGTGGTATTGAGGCCAAGCTACTTGAGAATAGAAGCATGAATACCTGTGAGAATTCCAGATTCAGCTCTTTGCTGTTGCAAAAGAAAGGCGGTGCGCCTACCGTGATCCTGATTACCGATGAGTATCATATGCCACGGACACGCCGTTTATTTGCCTTGAATGGTATTGAAACCGTTCCTGTGTTTGCACCCATGCCAACCAGCTTGACCCGTTGGCGACCTAGCCAACAAAATTATGACCATAGTCGCCGTGCCAATTATGAAATGCTGGCTACGGTTCGTGATATGTTATTTGGCTCTAGTGATTGTCGGGAGATACCATAATGTCCAATATTCCTTTTTTAAATCCGACAATACTCAAACAACTGGATTTACCTGTTCCGAATCGTGAAACCACACCACAGGTTTTGGAACCACTGGATTTATCAACCACAACTGAACCCTCTAAACCTTTACAGGCCTATCGTAAGCTTTATGGCTTACACTTGCTGGACTGTGAGCATTGGCAGGGTTATGTGGAAATGCCGTTGTTCCGTTTGCATGTGCAGGTATTTCAGCCAAGACAACAAAAGATTCAGGGGACAGTCTGCCTGCTGCATGGCTATTTGGAACATAGTGGAATCTATCAGCCGATTATCCAGGAAATCCTGGATCAGGGATTTAGTGTGATTACCTATGATCTTCCTGGGCACGGTTTAAGTAATGGTTCACCTGCCAGTATCCAGAACTTTGATCATTACCAACAGGTTCTACATGCAGTATATGACGCGGTCCGTGGGGCTAAACAGTTGCCTAGACCGTGGTTAGGCATTGGCCAAAGTACAGGTGGTGCAATCTGGATGCATCATTTACTGGAGTTTGCAGAACGCCGTGAAGATCCAATTGTTGATCGGGTTCTGTTGTTGTCACCGTTGATTCGTCCCGCTAAAACCGCCTGGTGGCACAACTCAGTTGGTTTGGGTATTATTCGGCGCATTAAAACCCAAGTGCCACGACATTTTCGCCGTAATAACCATAACCCAGAATTTTTGCGTTTTGTACGCTTAAAAGACCCATTACAACCGCGTATGATGGGTATGGACTGGATTCTGGCCATGTCGAAATGGATGCTGAAAATGGAACAGCGTCCAGCCTGTCGTATTCCAGTTTGGTTGGCGCAAGGTGCACTCGATCAAACAGTCGATTGGCGCTATAACATTGAATATATTCGCCGTAAGTTTAGGTTGCAGACTTTATTGATGCTGGAAGAAGGATCACATCAATTGATCAATGAACGTGCTGATATACGTGCTGCACTGACAGGTTTGATTCCTGCTTTTTTACATGCGAAGCCAAATCACCACTATTATTAGTGGTGATTTGTTATTTAAATTCTTCTGTTAAAAACGATCTGCATCCGCGCCAATCAGAACCCGAAAAGTGGATGGATCGGCAGGTGGGCAGGGTGTCATCGAATGCACAATAAAACGATAGTTGGCTTGATAGACATCAATGATTGAACCAAAGGGTTTGTCTGCATTTTCATTTTTTGCACGCTGATAAACCAAGCTGCGTTGCATTCTGGAAAAGGGCAATGCATCCTGATCGGCTTCAATAAAATACTGGCGAATTTCGGGGCGCACATCCTCAAAAATAAAACGGAAATGTCCCAGAATTGGATAATTTCTTAAAATTGCATGCTTTTTCTGGAGCAGGTCATATAAGCCAAGCACACTGAGCAGGCTTGTCACCAGCCAAAGCCCATTCAATAAAGTGTCGGAAATAAAATAATAAATGCTATGTGGTGTATAAATGACCTTGAACCAGCTAATCGTCAGCGTGATCAAGATACAAACGAACCAAACCGAATGTCTTGAAAAGAAAGTATTGAGTAGTTTATGTCTTATAGCTTGTGCAGGGCTAGCCATAGGCAGGAGATTCCTATAATTCAGCAATCCACAAACCATGCCAAGAACCGTCTTTAACCACAAGTAATGAATTGTTAGACTTGAGAATTATTCTCTTAAATCAGTTAAAATTCAGTTCAACCTATCTGGATAAATTTTCCGATTTTTTCCAATATACATTTGTTGATAAGGCCCTTAATTTGTTGCACTCCCTGAATATCCAGACCCGTTTGGGTGGTTTCTACCTGTTCTACTATTCCATAGTGGGAACGTTTATGCCTTATTGGAACCTTTATCTGCAAGATCAGGGTTTTAATTATAAGCAAATTGGAATTTTATCTTCGATTGCAATTATTACCCGTTTTTTCGCGCCGTTGATCTGGGGCTGGATTGCAGATAAATCAGGCAAGCGGATGCTACTGGTACGAATCGCAACATGGATGGAAGCCTGTATCTGGTTTGCAATTTTTATCATTCCGAATAGCTTTCAATCGATTGCCTTATTGATGCTGGTTTTCAGCTTTTTCCAGAATGCGATTCTGGCACAGTTTGAGGGAGTGACTTTATTCTGGCTGGGTGAAAAGCGGGCTGAGTTATATGGCAAGGTTCGGAAATGGGGTTCAGTCGGCTTTATTGTTGGGGTATTTGCCATAGGCGCGTTATTGGAAATCATTCCAATTTCAATGTTACCTATTCTATTGTTATCAGTCTCATTTTTGGCCTTTTTATGGTCATTTAGTATTAAAGAGCCTGAACATGCGCCAAGCTCGCAAAAGAGGCTGGAACCTTTATTACCAATTTTAAAAAGGCCAATGGTGGCTGCCTTTTTTGGTATTGAGTTTATTTTACTGTTTTCACAGGCACCTTTTTATAGCTTCTATAGCAATTTCCTGAAAGAAATCGGTTTTAGTACCATGCAGATTGGAACTTTATGGGCGACAGGTGTGATTGCTGAGATTGTGATGTTTGCAGTGGCGCAAAAAGTCTTTTTTATCCGCTTTTCCTGGAGAACATTGGTTGCTGCCTGTTTGATCCTGACCAGTTTACGCTGGTTGTTGGTGGGTATGTTAAATACGCATTTTATTGGGCAGCTTTTAGCACAATGCCTGCATGCATTTAGTTTTGGGCTTTTTCACCTGATTGCAATGAAAGTCATCTTCCAGAATTTCTCTGCCGAACAACAAGGTCGTGGGCAGGCACTTTATAGTACCATGTGGGGGCTTGGTGTGGCATCGGGAAGTTTATTGGCAGGGCATTACTGGCAAATTCTATCAGGTGCCACCATTTTCTTATGTGCCAGTGTGGTTGTTCTTCTAGGCTTGATTTTGGTGGTCTGGCTGCCGAATCAAATTGAAACGACAGCGTCTAAGTTAAATCAAAGCTGAATATTTTTATATTGTGGCATCCACGGTTGTGCCTGCTCAAGCTGTGCAGCGAGTTGAAGTAAACGGTCTTCACGCCCAAATGGTGCAATAAACTGACTGCCCAAAGGCAAGCCATTTTTATTCCAGTATAAAGGCACAGACATGGCTGGTAAGCCTGTGACATTCGCCAATTGGGTAAAAGGCACCCAGCTTAAGTTCTCTTGCACCATTTTTTCGACCAGTTTACCTTGTGCAAGATAATGGGCTTTTCCAACTTTTAATAAGCCTTTTAGGATAGGTTTTTGCCAGCTAGGCATTGCAACTTCACCATTTTTGGGTGCAACTGATGCGGTGGTTGGGGTTAGGTAAAGATCATATTTTTCAAAGAAGATATTCATTTGGGTACTATACATTCCCCAATTCTCCAGGGTGTGAATATAATCTGTTGCTGTGGTTTTCGCGCCAAAGGCTGCCAGGGCATTGGAGTCAAGCTCAAAATCCTCATCGGTCGCACCTGACATGTGTTTAATTTGTGCCTGCATGTAGGAAAACTGGCTAAACCATGTGGTGATAAAGTCTTTAGCCAGTTCGAGGCCATTTATTTGCGGACGGTCTTCAACCACGATATGTCCAAGTGACTCTAGAAGTTTGGCTGTTTGCTGAACCGCTTGAATCGCATCTTTGGAAACTTTGGTGCCAATCGGTGACTGGGTATTAAATGCGATTGTTAATTTTTTCGGCATTTGCTGGATAACGTCCAGATATTTCTGGGTTGGGGATTGAATGATAAAAAGTGAGGCTTGTTCTGGACCTTGAACCGCATCCAGCATGGCGGCACTGTCCCGAACGGTTTTACAGAGTACATGTTGCATGGCCGCACCATGCATGGCTTCACTAAACTGTGGTCCCCACGGTGTACGTCCTCGACTCGGTTTAAGTCCAAACAGCCCACAATAGGAGGCAGGGATACGGATTGAGCCGCCGCCATCACCCGCGCCAGCAACAGGAACCAGACCGCCAGCCACTGCTGAGGCAGACCCGCCCGAAGAGCCACCACTATTATGCTTTAAGTTCCACGGGTTATGACATGCACCCCAGGCATCAGGCTCAGTAATGCCCTTGATGCCAAACTCAGGTGTATTGGTACGGCCAAAAGTCACAATTCCTGCTTTTTCCCAGCGATTGACAATTTCTGCATTAAAGTCAGGTGTGTAATTGATTCTTTTCAGTGCATTGCTGCCATAGGATGTGGGTACACCTTGATATTCCTGAAACAGGTCCTTGACCAAAAAGGGAACACCTGCAAATGTGCCCGTAAGGGGTTGCTGGGCACGCTGTTTAGCCTGTTCATACATCGGGATAATGATGGCATTCAGTTTTGGATTGGCTTTGTGGGTATGTTCCAATGCCACCTGTAACAGTTCAGATGGGTGAACTTCCTTGTCCTTGACCAATTTGGCCAAACCGAGTCCGTCATATTGAATGTATTCAGAAAATTTCATGGCTTTTATCCCTAAAGCTAAACCGTTAATAAAATGGAAAATTTTAACTGTGATTCTGGATAAGAATACCTGAAAAAAATGCACAACAATCAAATAAATTGCATACTAAAAATATTGTGTTTATATGCTGTTATGATTGCGGGATTTTCTTTAAAAATATGCTAAGTTAAGCCACTGCAACGTTTAGATTACGACTTAATTAAATCTATGAAAAATATTTATATTATTGGATTGTTATGGGCTTGCTCAACATGGACTATGGCAGATACGGTTGTGAATGCGAAAACAGTGACACCCCAGCAAATTGCAAAAGCAAATGCAATTCGTGTCACCAGCCGCCCAGAAATTATGGGTTTATGGGGAATGGAAATTACCAATAACAAGAAATGTATCGAATATTATAACTTCCGTGGCATGAGTGATGTGGTGATAAAAAGTGGTCAGGAATGGTCTTATGGCCTGTATGATTACCAGCCCTCTGAAGATCACAAGGAACGTTTGCCTGCACTGATCTTACAGATTAAGTATGACAATAATCAGATGGACTGTTCTGGTCAGCAACAGGATCAAACAGGTGAGGTTTCACAATATTTTGTGAAATGGACGAATGACAATACCATTGATTTTTGTGCCAATGAAAAAGGCGAAAAGTGCTTTGCAACCTTACGCCGTGTTTTACCATAAAGAATCAAGATCAATAAAAAACCTCTTATAATTTTATAAGAGGTTTTTTATTTAAGCAGTTTCGGCCTGTTGTGCCAACTGTTTTAATAAATGCTTCTCAAGATAATGGATATCCATTGCCTGTTCACAGAAATTGGCATCCTGCAAAATCAGGTCTTTATGCAGTGGAATATTGGTTTTGATTCCTGTCAAAATCATTTCATCCAGCGCCTGACGCATACGGGCCAACGATGTTTCGCGATCTTTGCCATGTGCAATCAGTTTGGCAATCATGGAATCATAGTAAGGCGGAATGCTATAACCTTGATAAATATGAGAGTCTAGACGGATACCTGCGCCACCTGGTGCATAGAAAGTTTCAATTTTTCCAGGGGATGGCAAGAACGTGGTTGGGTCTTCTGCATTGATACGACATTCAATGGCATGACCTTTAACCTCAATTTCATCCTGTTCAAGGTTTAGACCTAAACCCGCAGCAATACGAAGCTGCTGTTCAATAATGTCCACACCCGTGACCATTTCAGTGACAGGGTGTTCAACCTGTACCCGTGTATTCATTTCAATGAAGAAAAATTCGCCTTCTTCAAATAAAAACTCGAAAGTACCAGCACCACGATACTGCATCAATTTACAGGCATTGACACAGGCTTCCAGAATATCTGCACGTGCCTGTTCTGGCAGATTTGGCGCAGGTGCCTCTTCCAGAACCTTTTGATGACGGCGCTGTAGCGAACAGTCACGGTCATACAAATGGATTGCATGGCCATTGCCATCGCCAAGGATCTGAACCTCAACATGACGGGGTTTTTGCAGGAAACGTTCCATGTAGACGGTATCATCGCCGAACCACATTTCTGCATCACGCTGGGCAGCCTGCACAGATTCAAGCAAGGTATCGACACGCTCGACAATACGCATACCACGACCACCACCGCCAGCCGCAGCCTTGACAATCAATGGAAAGCCAATTTGTTTGGCTTCTGCAAGTGCGTTGTTGGGTGTTACCGCATGGGCAGAACCTGGCACAGTTGGCACCCCAGATTTCTTCATTGCCATGATTGCTGAAACCTTGTTACCCATCAGGCGGATATGTTCAGGACGTGGGCCAATGAAAATGAAGCCAGAGTTTTCAACAATTTCAGCAAACTCGGCATTTTCCGACAGGAAGCCATAACCAGGATGAATGGCATCCGCGCCTGTAATCTCTGCGGCGGTAATAATGGCAGGAATATTCAAGTAGCTTTCACTGCTTGCACCTGGGCCAATGCAGACCGCTTCATCAACAAAGCGTAGATGCATTAAATCCTTGTCGGCATCGGAATAAATTCCAACGGTTTTAATGCCAAGAGTTTTACAAGCCCGCGTAATTCGTAAAGCAATTTCACCACGGTTTGCAATGAGTACTTTTTGCAACATAGGAATCCCCAGACTCATTAGGCACGGTAGCGGAAAAGCGCTTGACCGAATTGAATCACTTCACCATTCTTAACCAAAATTTCTTCAATCACACCACTTTGAGTTGCCTCAATTGGATTCATGATTTTCATGGCTTCAATAATACCCAGAGTTTCACCCGCAGAAACTGTTTGGCCTACATTGACAAATGGGGGTTCACCTGGACTTGGTGCTGAATAGAAAACGCCAACCATCGGAGAGGTCTCAACCGCACCACGTGGTGTTTTTGCAGCTGGAGCTGCTGGCGCTGAAGTGATTGGTGCTGCAACAGGAGCCGCTGTGTATACAGGCGTTGGACGAGTCAGTGAAATGGATTGGTCGCCTTCCTTAACTTCTATCGCTTGTAAGTCAGATTCAATCATCAGGTCGATGAGTTTCTTGATTTTACGGATATCCATGACTGAGCATTCCTAAATGTGTAAATTAGTTAGAAGATTGAATTTTTTCGATGGCATAATCGAGTGCAAAGGAATAACCCCTGGCACCTAGTCCACAGATCACGCCAATAGCTTTATCTGACAGGTATGAGTGATGACGAAATGCTTCACGGGCGTGAACATTTGACAAATGCACCTCAATAAATGGGATGGCAACACCAAGTAGGGCATCACGTAAGGCCACAGAAGTGTGGGTAAGGGCGGCAGGGTTGATAATGATAAATTTTATATTTTCATTTTGTGCCTGATGGATGCGATCCACAATTGCGCCTTCCCAGTTACTTTGAAAGGTATCCAGTGTCAATGACGAATTTTTAGCCTGAGCAGTGAGTTGCTGGTTAATATCCTCTAGGGTGAGATAACCATAGACTTCTGGTTCGCGCTTTCCTAGCAAGTTTAAATTCGGTCCATGAATCACCAAAATGGTTGAGCTCATTCAGCCTGCTCCAATTCTAAAACTGCAAATATGTTTTGCAAGATGTCTGCAAAGTTTGCTTATTATGGCACAAAATTCTGCAATTTTTTTATAATTTATTTTAATCTATGAAGAAAGTTGCATACCAAGCATGCTGCATATAATGAAAACTTTGCAAGGAATTGGCAATGTTAAAATATGACAAATTTTAGGGTGTTGTGCTTTTTCATTATTTTAAACTGAATTGCCACTTTTCGTTCATGGGATTTGTGTAACTCAATGGTCAAAATCGCCAAATGATGATTTTTAAACTACATGCAAACTCATCATAAATTTCAACCAGCATGTACGATTTTGATTCAATAAGGATTAATTTTTATCTTAATTTATTGTTTTTATTTATTTTAGTTGAAATATATTGTTTTGGATTAATTTATATGGATAGCATCTGTATTAGGTTTGGAACAGGCACAAAAGGTTTTAAAAAAAGTGATTGTTCGTTGTATAGCTTTAAAAAATTTAGAGTTGGCAAAAATGATGATTTTTTCATTTCGGGATGGCTGCTAATGACATAAAAATGTCCGAAAAAGATAACCCTTGTTGATTAAGATGGTGAGTACTTAAGAGATTACTTTTGATTGGCGTAATCTCTTATGGGTCTTTCAATGCTGTCTTTAATTTTAAAGACAGCTTTTTTTGCCTATTGTTTGATGGTCTGTAATGCGATGTGATGTATATCAAGCAACAAACAGTTTTGAGCCTGATGATTAACAAACATCACGTCCTGATCAGAACCATTCCATTTCTGCATTTGTTGAAACAGCCATTCAAAGTCACTGAGCTTGGGTTCAGCACTGTCTTGGACAAAATTCCGAACAATATTTTGAATGGTATAGTATTTTTCGACATGCACTTCTGTAGAGCAGTTGAACTGAATCACATCAAACTCAATCAGTAATTGCCATATAGGTGCAAAATCATCTAGTTCCCGAAGTTCCTGCTGTGCTTTTAGAATGGTAGCTGTTAATACAACTAAAGTATTTGGATGTTGTTGTGCCCATTCCTGAGTCACAGCTAAAACCTTATCTGCCACATTTGGAATAATATTCTGGCTTGAACAGACAATATGGCTTAGTCCTTGCAGCTCAGCTTGTGTATTCCACGGTTCTCCCACGCAGAAACCATCAATCAGATGATTGCTCAAGGCTTCAACCATATACGGTGGGGGGAGTGTTTTCATTGAAATTGACTGGGCCAGTTCTGGATCGGCCAGTGCCAGCCATTCCCTTAAACAATAATGATGAATGGAATGTTTAAACACATGGGCTAAGGCAACCGTATGATTCTGTTTGATATGACTGAGCAGTTTTTTTGCAGATGTCTCTGCGGAATCATGTTGTTGAATATCAAGCTCATAACAGAGTTTTTGGCTTAAACTAATAAATGCGCGGTTTTCGCTCAGTACTAAAGGGGTTTGTAAGGCGATACCAGTTTGATCAGCACCTGCGGCTGCGGCTGGTAGCATGGCTGATAAACAATGCGCTGCATCCAAAAGTCCAAAGGCAAGACGGTCACGTAAACTTGCCCAGGATGCTTCTTTCACTAGTGTGACATCCAGTCCAGCATCATCAAAAAAACCACGATGTTTTGCCCAAAGCAGTGCAATACAATCCAGCAAAGGAATATAGCCAAGTTGCAGTTTAGTTTTTTCCACTTTCTTTAATTCGACTAAATGACTCATCTATTCATCCTTTAGCTGGCTATTTAATTGATTACTTAAAAGTTGTTGTGCATCGAGTAAACGGCGTGCCATTTCCCCAATAGTCATGCGATGGCTCATGGCGTTTTTGCGCAGTAATTGAAAGGCGGTATCTTCCGTTAAGCCATGCAACTGCATCAGCAATACTTTGGCCTTTTCGATATCCTTGCGGTCAGCAAGTTTGGTTTTGGCATCCTTAAGGTCACATTCCAGTTTTTTGTGCTTTTTATATTGTTCAATTGAAATATCCAGAATGGTATGCAGGCGGCTAGGATCAATACCATCTACAATATAGGCGGTAATGCCTGCATCAATGGCCTGTTTAATAGTGTCTTTATCAGTATTTTTGGTAAACAGGACAGTGGGCAGGTCAAAATTACTGACACAACTCTCAATCACATCACGGTGGGGATGGTCCATATCCAGCAGAATCACATCTGCCTGTAGATGTTCGAGTTTAAAAATATTCAGGTGATCAAGTGTAAAGCAGGCAATCACATCGAAGTCGTGTTCAATCAAACACGTTTTGATGTACTCAGCCCGAGCCTGATCATCGTCAATGAGTGCAATTTTAAGTTTCGGCATAAGTGTACAGGGTCAACAGTAGATAGTTGCACATTTTAGGTCGTGCTAGGAGTAGATCTTATGGGCATTTCAACTGCGAAATATGAAAGATCCTATAATTTTTTAAGCAAAATTAATGCCATAAAGTATGTTTTTAATTGTCTTATTCGGTGCAATTGCTCTCTAACTTATATGGTTTATGCGCTTTATTGTATCGCTACCTCTCTATTCAAGAAATGAAAATCTGTATTTAGCTATGGAAAATAAGTTTGTGTTCGTTTTTAGTGCATAAAAAGAGTTATTTTAAAGCAGGGTGAATTGTGCTTTAAAACAGGTCAGTGCCTGCTAAGACGGTATGAGAATCGATTGGTCTATCTACCGATATTTATTTTACATCTATAAAGTTTATAAAAAACAAAGGTTAATAGTAATTATGTAAATGTGTTGTGTAAGTTGGCACAGCATTTGCTAATTATTCTGTAAGTCGAAGATGACTTTTTAAAATTGTAAGACGGCCAACGATGTCCGATCTGATCGGTTTGTTTACACAAGTGAATTGTGTCAGCAAAGCAATATACGTTCAGTATGGGAGATGGCAATGTCTTTAGATTTATCGGCAAAAAAAGCCACATCAATAAAGTTATTTAACTTTTCTGCACCAGCGATGCGGGCATTCCACATGAGTTGGCTTGCTTTCTTCGTTTGTTTCTTTGCTTGGTTTGCATGTGCACCTTTAATGCCAGTCATTGCAGGTGAATTTCATCTGACTAAAGATCAAATCGCAAATATCAATATCGCAGCAGTCGCAATTACCATCTTAGTCCGTTTGATCGTTGGTCCTTTATGTGACAAGTACGGACCACGTAAAACATATACCGCTTTGTTGATTATCGGCAGTATCCCCGTTTTTGGTGTCGCTTCTGCAAATAGTTATGAATCATTTCTGTTCTTTCGCTTATTAATTGGTGCAATTGGTGCGAGTTTTGTGATTACGCAATACCACACTAGCATCATGTTTGCTCCAAATGTCGTGGGAACTGCAAACGCAGCCTCAGCTGGTTGGGGTAATGCTGGTGGTGGGGCAACACAAGCACTCATGCCGTTATTACTATCTGCATTGGTGATGTTTGGTGTTGAGCAAGCATTTGGTTGGAGACTCGCACTAATCGTTCCAGGTGTCATGATGGTGATCGTAGGTTTCCTTTACTGGAAGTTTACTCAAGATTGTCCTCAAGGTGATTTCAAAGAGTTACGTGCTCAAGGTGTGGTTGTTGGTAGCGATAAAAAAGGTGGTCTAGCA
>ERZ650302.1346-NODE-1346-length-13709-cov-8.770763_pt1 | contig 13709 bp, 9 predicted proteins | sample MGYA00376238_ERZ650302 | MGnify/ENA primary metagenome ERZ650302 (study PRJEB26733, sample SAMN07839298) | wastewater metagenome | biome: urban; feature: wastewater treatment plant; material: waste water | place: USA: North Carolina | collected 2016-04-28 ... | reverse complement strand
AAAACATAGAACAAATTGTTTTAAAATCTTCAAAAGAGACACCAATTCATATAAATACAGATAAAAATTCTAAATTTGAATCATTTGTACAAGTTCTTGATATGTTGAAAAAACATAGTTATTCAAATGTTTCTATTGTGACTAAGAAATGAATAGATATTTTAGTTCGTTTTTTATCACAACTATTTTGTATTTAATAGGAACAATTTTTTTATTTTATACTTTTGCAGATATTTTAATAATTGAAGAAAAAAAACAAGAAGAATTGAAAATATCACTTAATCATGTAATGGTTCAGCAAGAACAAACTTCTACTCAAACTATTTCAGAACCTAGTATTGAACCTGAGCCTTTATCACAAGTTCCAACACCAATTAAAAAGAAAATTGAAAAACCTAAAAAAGAAAATATTCAGAAAAAAGTTGTAAAAGAGCCGATTATTGAAAAAAATCAGAATCTCTTAGAGCCAAAGCAAAATACATTAGTAGAAGAAAAACAGCTTACTACAAAGCCACAAATTGATGAAAAAAAAGAGTATTTAGATAAAAACCTAGCATTAATTAGAAGCTTAATAAATGAAAACGTAAAGTATCCTTCAAAGGCAAAAAAACTATCTATTGAAGGAATTGTAGTAGTAAAATTTAAAATTTTAGAAGATGGCAGTGTTGAAAATATACAAATTATAGATGGTCATGCTCTTTTAAGAAGTTCAACTATTGAAGCTATTGAAGAGGCTTCAAAAAGCTTTCCAAAAAGTGAAATGTCAATAGAAATTCAAATACCTATCGAATACAAATTAATTTAATTATTGAATATTGCAATTAATATTAAGTATTATTATTAATTAAGTATTGTTTGTATAATATTCTTTTGCAACTTTGTTGCATTTGTATAATATAAGGAAAAAAATGAAAAAAAGAAATTTATTTTTAATTATGACTTCTTTTATATCTTTACCAATTCAAGTATTCTCATCGGATATAAAATCGAATGATAAAGTTGTTTTAGAAGCAATTACTGTAGAGAATAATTCATCTATTAGTGAAGATGAATACTCTTATTACAAAACAAAATCTACTTCAGCAACAAAAACAGATACTCCACTAAGAGAAACTGCACAATCTGTTCAAATTGTAAATAGAGAAGTAATAGATGATGTTAATGCTGTTACTTTAAAAGATACATTAAGTTATGTAAGTGGCATATCTCAACAAAATAACTTTGGTGGAATGTGGGATAATTTCTCAATTCGAGGTTTTTCAGGACATGAAAATACAGGAATGAGTCTATTAAAAAATGGATTTTCAGATAATAGAGGCTATAACGCGCCAAGAGATACTGCAAACATTGAAAGTATAGAGTTTTTAAAAGGTCCATCAGCTGCTCTTTATGGAAATAGTGAACCAGGTGGAACAATAAATATAAATACTAAACAACCAAAATTTAAGCCTGAATATTCAATTGAAACATCTGCTGGTAGTTATGACTTTTATAGAACTTCAACAGATTTAACAGGACCTATTAATGAATCTGTTGCATTTAGATTAAACGCAGCTATTCAAAAAGATGGAAATTTCCGAAATTATGTGGAAAGTAATCGAAATGTTGTAGCACCTTCATTGGTTTGGAGTGTAAATGATAATACATTCTTAACTTATAATGGTGAATATATAGAACAAAAAGCTCCACTTGATAGGGGTATAGTTGCAATAAATGGAGATTTAAAAGCAATAGATTCTAAAACATTTTTTGGAAATCCAAATGATGGAGATATGAATCTTAAAAACTATACACATCAAATGAAACTTGAACACTATTTTTCAGATAGTTGGAGTTCAAATGCTGGTATTGCATATAAAGATAATAGTTTAAAAGGTTATGGCTCAGAAGTTAAACCATTTGCAAATGTGACAAGTGATAGTGTATTACTTAGAACAAGATACAGGGATTATACTTCTGATGATATATCTTTTCAAGCCGATGTAAAAAATGTTTCAAATATTGCAAATATGAAAAATACTTTTTTATTAGGAACAGAAGCTTATAAATTTGAATCAGATACTATAATGTACAACTTAAATAATTCTGTAAGAGTTTCAAATATTTATTCAAATCCTACATACACAACTTTAGCAACGGGAAAAGGTACTTTATCAACTGACCGAAGTGAAGAACACAATGCAATTGCTTTATTTTCACAAGATGAAATTGAAGTTGGTAAATTTAGATTTTTAACAGGTGTTAGATATGACCAAATAGATATTGATTCTACAAATAATATAAATAAAAAAACTACTACTCAAAACGACTATGCAGTATCTCCAAGGCTTGGAGTTACATATCTTTTAGATGAACAATGGTCTGTTTATACAACAACTGGAAAATCATTTAGACCAAATACAGGCGTTGATATAAATGGAGATACTTTTGAAGCAGAAGAGGGTGTTTCTTTAGAAACAGGTCTTAAATTTGAATCTTTAAATAAAAGATTTGGTGGAACTTTATCTTTATATCAAATAGACAAACAGAATGTTTTAACAGGTTCAGACCCTAGTGGTAACTATTCAATAGCAGCAGGTGAAGTAAGAAGTAAAGGTATAGAATTAGATATTAATGGAAAAGTTACTGATAATGTAAAAATTAGTACAAATTATGCTTATACAAATACAGAAATCACAAAAGATAGTGGAGGAGCCGTTGATTATTCAACAGGAAATGTTGTAAATTTAGAAGGAAAAGAGCTTTCAAATGTGCCAAAACATAGTGGAGGAGTTCTTGCAATGTGGGAAGATTCACTTTCAAGTAGTAGTTCTTATGGTATTGGAAGTGGAATTTCTTATGTTGGAAAAAGAGAAGGAAACTATATAAATAGTTTTACATTGCCTGATTACACAACTGTTAAATTTGTTTCTTATTGGAAAGCAGATAAAAACTTAACATATAAATTTAATATCGACAATCTTTTTGATAAAGAATATATCGTAAGCAGTTATGACAGATCATGGTTAACTCCAAGTGATCCTAGAAACTTTACACTATCAATGAATTATAAATTTTAATTAAAGGAAAAAAATGAGAAATATTTTAAAACTATTTATTATGGTTACTCTTGGAACAACTGCTTATGCTCATAATCTTTGGGTAAAAGGAGTTAATGAAGATGTTTTTAAAGCAGAAATGATTTATGGAGATGATTTCCCAAATGCTGAACAAATAGCAAAAGAAAGAGAGGCAATATTTGAACCTATAACTCTTTATAGTCAAAAAGCAGAAATAGCACTTACTCAAAAAGAGGAATTTTATAGATATTATGCAAATGAAAAACTGCAAGATGGTACATACATAATAAAAGCAAAATATAAACCTACATCTTGGATTAAAAATAAAGATGGAAAATGGGAGATGAATAAAACTAGAAAAGATAGTAAAAATGTAAAAGAGTGTGGAGTTTACTCAATGCTTGGAAAATCGATTTTAGTTGCAGGACAAGATGATGGAGAATTTGCTAAAAAACCTTTAGGTAATGAATTTGAAATTACTCCGTTAGTAAAAGCAGCAGAGATAAAAGAGGGAGCTTTAATAAAATTTAAAGTAACAAAAGATGGAAAACCTCTAAAATCTATTGATATTTATGGAAGTATCGAAGGATTTTTAGAAGAGCATCATGAACATCATAACCATGATGAAGTAGAAGCAATGGCATTTTATGCAAAAACAGATTCTAATGGAGAATTTGTTTTCAAAGCTTTAGAAAAAGGTTTTTGGTATTTAAAAGCTGATTATAAACAAGATAGTAAAAATAAAGATTGTGAAATTGTTGCAGATAAAACTACTTTATCTTTTGAGGTTAAATAATAGTTCACAATTAGTGATTATAATTTTAAATAGAAAAGATTAATTAATCTTTTCTATTCTCAAATATTCGCTCTGTAAATTGGGCAAATTTACCACGAACTGCTTTTTCAAGTTCTATTGCAAACATTTTAAGTTCAGGATGAAATTCATTTGTTTGTTTTAAAAGAGTTGTTAATCCATTGTTGTATTTGTTTAAATACAAATTATCGATTTGTCTATTTGAACCAATAACTATTGCCATACAACTTTCATCAAGTCTTGAAAGTATTAGTTGAGTTGTTTTTTCACTTGAGTTTTGCCATTCGTCCATTATCACAATTGAAGCTGATAATGTTCTTCCCCTTGCTTCTCCTGGCCAAAGTGTTTCTATACAGTATTTTGATTTTAATTCATCAATTTTTGACTCTATTGATTCTTGATTTTCTCTATTTTCACTTTTCTTTAACTGTTTTTTTGCAACAAATTCTAATGTATCGCTAAGTGCCATATTGTAGATTCTAAATTTTTCATCATTTCCAGCTAAATATCCTATATCTGCACCTTTATCAAGGGATTCAATAGAGTTTCTTACATATACTATTTTGTCATAAAATCCTAAATCTATTAGTCTCATAGCACTTACAATTGACATCAAAGTTTTTCCACTTCCAGCTTTTGCATCAATTACCAATAAATCATACATATTTGATAAAATTGCTTTTGTGAATAACTTTTGTTTCAAATTTACTGGTTTTACATTCAATGCTTTAAAATCATTTTCCTTTAAAACATCAATTTTACCATTTACAATTATTGCATATTCAGTGTTTCCATCACCACTTTCAAAACTATATGCAAAATTCTCAGGTTCATGCTCTTTATCAACTAAAGTAATATCTTTATTTTCAATACTATTAAACATTGATGAATCAAGTTCTAAACTTTTTACAAAGTTGAATTTTGGAACAGTTGATTTATCATCATGTAGAGTTTCTGTTTTTATACTTTTAAAAAGTGCAAAGGTTCTTGCATATACATCTAAAGATAAAAAGATTGTTTGACAACCTTTATAATATTCTTGAGCAATTGAAGCTACTTCTATAATTCTTTTATCATTTGATTCTGAAATATGAATTTGTTCAATTTCAGTGTCATATTTATCTTTTGAAATAATATCAAGATTTAATTCTTCATTAAAAAGTTTCACAACTTTAAAGCCAAGTTTATAATCAACTTCTTTTATTTTCATCTTTGCTAATAATCTTGCAAACTCTCTTGAATAATACCCAAGTTCATTAACTAACTTCTTTTTATCCTCTAATTCAAGAAGTACAGTTTCAGGTACTACGATGTGGTTAGTTTTATTGTCGGAAATTTTGTAGAGATTTTGAAGATTTTGTAAGATGATGTTTGTGTCAAGGACATATACTTTTTCTTTCATATGAAATTATGACATAAAAATTATTACATATTAGAAACAAAAATGTATAGAAAATAATTATTCTTTTAAAGGAAGAATTAAGCTAAGAATATGTTAGAATAATGAACTTTCTTATCTATTTTAAATAGAAATTTAAAAGGGTATTTATTGAATATATTTTTATATGAAATTATATTTTTTATCTCTACAATTATACTAATAGTATATTTTTTCATTAAATTAAATGCAAAATTAAAAATCGAAAATCATATTTTAAAACAATACAAAAAAGCAATAGATGAGAGTAATATAGTCTCTATTGGTGATTTAGATGGCAATATTAAATATGTAAATGATAAATTTTGTGAAGCGACACAATATTCAAAAGAAGAAGTTTTAGGTAAACCTCATAGTATATTAAGAGGTGAAACCTCAGATCAAATTTTCAAAGATTTATGGGAAGTAATTAAAAATAAAGAAACATGGCATGGTGTCTTAAAAAATAAAAAGAAGAATGGAGATTTGTATTATGTAAATAGTACAATTATGCCTATTTTAAATGAAAATAATGAAATTATAGAATATATAGGAATAAGACATGAAATAACTGAATTAGTCCATAAAACAGAAGATTTAGAAAAAAATTTAAAAGAAGATTTTTTAACAAAAAAAGGAAATAGATTCAAATTATTAGAAGATATTTCAAAAGCTTCACAGCCTTATTTAGCACTAATAGATATAAATAGATTTAGTGAAATAAATGATTTTTATGGACATGATGTTGGGGATGAAGTTTTACAAACTCTTGCTAGAATGATAAAAGAGTTTTTATTTAATACGAATTATATTTTATATAGGGTTCACTCTGATGAGTTTGCAATACTTGCTGATAATGAGAAAAAAGAGAATTTTATAAAAAATATAAAGTATATCTCTGAACACATTTCCTCTCAACCTTTAATGATAAATGACAAAGAACTTTATATTCAAACTACATATAGTATTTCATTTGAAGAAAAAGAAAATTTAATTGAAACTGCGAACATAACAAAAAAATATTCTAAAACAAATAAAAATATAGTTGTTTATGATAAATCTTTAGAGTTAGAAAAAATTTATGAGAAAAATATTCTTTGGACTTTAAAAATAAAAAAAGCATTAGAAGAAGATAGAATTATTCCTTATTATCAGGCAATATTTAATTTAAAAACAAATAGAATTGAGAAATATGAGTCTCTAATTAGGTTAATTGATGAAAATAATTTACCAATTTCACCATACTATTTTTTAGAGATTTCAAAAAAATCAAAGCAATATTTAAAACTAACAAAAAGAATTATTGCAAAATCTTTTGAATATTTTAAAGATAAAAACTCTGAATTCTCAGTAAATCTAACAATAAAAGATATAAAAAATCAAGAAGTTTCATCATTTATTATAGAAAAAATAAAAGAATATAATATTGCTTCTAAACTTGTATTTGAAATAGTTGAATCTGAAGGAATAGATAATTTTGAAGAGATAAATAGCTTTATAGATAAAGTAAAAGATTTAGGTTGTAAAATTGCTATTGATGATTTTGGTTCAGGATATTCAAATTTTGAATACTTGATAAAATTGAATGCAGATTATATAAAAATTGATGGTTCACTAATAAAAGATATTTTAGTAAATAAAAATAATCAAGAAATTGTAATAACTATTATTGATTTTGCAAAAAGACAAGGCTTTAAAACAATAGCTGAGTTTGTGTCAAATAAAGAGATATTTGATAAAGTAAAAGAGTTGGGGATTGATTATGCCCAAGGATATTATATTTCTGAGCCAAAATCTGATATTTTGATAGAAGCTTAAGAGTGTTTTCTTAAGCTTTTGATAATTTCACAAGATTATTAATCATTGAAATAGCAGTTTCTTCATTTAATGGTTTTTCATAAGTTGTTAAAATTTCTCTTGCAAGAATGTTTGCACCTAAATGTTGAAACATTATTCTCATTGCTTGAAGTCCTTTTGCACCACCTCCACCACTGTGAGTAGCAAGGGCAACAGTTTTTTCATTAAATGCATCTCTCCAATCTTTTGTAGCTCTTGAAGTCCAAGCCATAGCATTATTTAAAACAGGAGGCATAACTCCATTATATTCAGGAGCTACAATAATAAAGGCTTTTAAGTCTAAAATTTTTGAAGCTAAATCAAGTACATTTTCTGGAATTCCATTTTCTTGTTCTTCAAGAGTACTGTACAAAGGTAGTTTTAAATCAACTAAATTAATTAATTCAGTATCGTAGTTTAGAGTTAATGCTAGTTCTTTAAGTTTTAATCCTAATTTTAAATTATTATTTGAACTTGCTACTAATATTCCTATTTTTGGCATATTTATCCTTATATTTTGTATTATTTTTTTAAGTCTGGATTATAGCTAAGGAATACTTTTAACTAATATAAGATGAAAAAGATTATTTTCTTGTCAATAAATAATAAAATAAGTTTAATTTATAAAAAAAATTGATACAATTGGCGCATATAAATTTAAAAATTAAGTAGTAAAATGAAAATAGAAAAAGAAGAACAATTTTTAAAAATAATTAAATTTACTCCACCTATATTTGTAGTAATTATCTCATTTTTTATGATTTTATTTTTATATTTTGAAAGTAAAAAAACATTTAATGAAGAAAAAACTGGCATAGAACAAAAATATATTTTAAAAAACAAAGAACAGATAAAAGAAGAAGTAAACAGAGTTTCTGAATACATAAATTATTTACAAAAAACTACTGAAGAAGAACTAAAAAAAAGTGTTAAATCAAGGGTTTATGAAGCCCATGCAATCGCAACTGGCATTTATGAAAAATATAAAGATACAAAAACAAAAGAAGAAATTTTTGAGCTAATAAAAGTTTCACTAAGTAGTATTAGATTTAATGATGGACGAGGATATTTTTTCATGGATGATGTCTATGGAAATAAATTATCTCATCCCATAGATACAAGTATAGAAGGAAAAAATTTCTTAAATTTTGCAGATGTTAAGGGATATAAATTTTTTGAATCTATTGTAAATGTAATAAAAAATAAAACTGAAAAATTTGATGAATATTATTGGAATAAACCAAATACAAATAATGAAATAGCAAGAAAAATATCATTTTTTAAATATTTTGAACCATTAAATATTGCAATTGGAACAGGTGAATATTTTGATGATTTTGAAAAAGGAATACAAAAAAAAGCTTTAGATTATATCAATCTAATTAGATTTGGAAAGTCAGGATATATTTTTGTTTTAAATTATGATGGAATGTATTTAGCTCATATTAAAAAGAACTATATAGGTAAAAGTTATATTGAAAATAATGATGCAGCAGATAATCGGAATGTTATTGAAAATTTAATTAAAATTTCAAAAGCTGGAAATGGCTTTTATTCTTATGTTCAAAATCAGAAACCTGATAATAAAATATCAACAAATAAAATTAGTTATGTTCAAGGACTTAATGAATGGCAATGGCTTATTGGTACAGGTTTTTATGAAGATGATATAAAAGATGATATTATTGAAGCAAAAAAAAGAATAGATGAAAAATATGATAATTATATGAAAAATATATTATTTATTGGATTGATTCTTATGATTATATTATTACTTATTTCTAAATATATTTCTACATTTATAGAACAAAAATTTAATCAATATAAAATTGAATTAAACAAAAAACAAACTATTTTACATCAACAATCAAAAATGGCAGCAATGGGTGAAATGATTGGAAATATTGCACATCAATGGCGACAACCATTATCTACTATCACAACTGCATCAACTGGAATGATTTTACAAAAAGAAATGGGGATTTTAAATGATGAATTTTTCTTTGAAGCAACAAAGAAGATAAATTCATCAGCACAACATTTATCTAAGACAATTGATGATTTTAGAAACTTTTTTAGTCCAAATAAAATAAAATCAAATATTCATCTTGAAAATTTATTTGCAATTACATTTGATTTAATATCTGCTCAGTTTAGTGCAAAAGATATAAAAATAATAAAAAATATAGAAAACATAGAACTTTATACTTATGAAAATGAATTGCTTCAAGCTTTAATAAATATATTAAATAATGCAAGGGATGAATTAATAAAACTTCCTAATGATGAAGAAAAATTTATATTTATTGATGCTTTTAAAAGTGGTACAAATAAATTAGAAATTACTATAAAAGATAATGCAGGTGGAATAAAAGAAGAAAATTTAGAAAAAGTTTTTGAACCATATTTTAGTACCAAACACAAAGCACAAGGTACAGGAATTGGATTATATATGACCGAAGAGATTATAACAAAACATTTAAATGGACAAATTTTTGTTGAAAATAAAGAGTTTGTTTATGATAATAAGACATATTTTGGAGCACAATTTACAATTGAACTTAATTTATCAATAGAAGATTAAAAAGTTAAAATAGTATAAGTTTAATATCTAGGGATTTAATTGTAAAACAGCGATGAATGAGTGAGATTTTTTTGGTACACTTTTTGTATATTAAAAAATAAACACAAAGGAATCATATGGTTTGTAAATTTCAAGAGATAAGCGATTTTTTTCATAAGTACTCACAACTTTTAGGAAGTATTGAAGAGCAAGAGTTAAAAGAGCTATTGGAAACATTTCCACATGCATGTAAATTTGTAAAAACACTTGATGAAGATATTGTTAATTGTGATGATTTAGAATTAGTATCACAAAAAACTTTGGAGTTACTTGATAATGCATATGAACATGAATATACAAAAGATGATATTTTAAATTTTGCAGGTGCAACATGTAAAATATTTGATATTGTGAGTGCACCTAAATACCATGTTCCATTTATTTTAGTTATGATATCTAAACTTTAATAGTTAAAACATTATTCGTACAATTTTGGAACAGTTTAAAAATTCTGTGATTATAAAGCTTATAAAATGAGGATTTGTTTTACAGTGGTGCGAATGGGAATTTAAAAACCTTTATATCCTCATACAAGCCCCATATATAGGTATATTTTTTTAAAAAAATTGAAAATTTTAATTTTAAATTGAATTCGCGGTTGAACCTAAAAAGGTTAAAACGTGAAAAAAACAAGATATTTAATAAAAAAAAGTAATGGTTATTACTTTAAAAGAAAAATTCCCAACACAAAAAAGAACATTACAATTTCTTTAAAAACAGATAGTTTATCAATAGCTAAATATATTATAAATGTGATAAACTTTAAATTCACAAAATTAAATTTATTATGTTTGGGCAACATGGGTAAACAACCAATAGAAGAAAAAAATGAAGTTATAGAGTATGTTAGAACTCTTCTTAAAAAATATGTTTCAGAAGCTATACTTGAATATGGAGAATTAGAAGAATTAAGACATAATGATTTTACATATACAAATGAAGATGGCGTTGAGCTTGACGGTGGACATCCTTTTTCTATTGAAAAAGCAAAAAAAGAGATAGAACTTGGAATTCATAACGAGGATATAAGAGAAAATCTTTACAATCGTATAATAAAAAGAACCCATATAACAGATAAAGAAATAAATCATATTGCTAAAAGCCAACAAAAGATTTTAAAATATAAGCTGTTAAAAGCAGAAAATGAAATTCTAATGTATGATAACGCAAGAAATAACAATATCTTACAAGTTCCAAATCTTTTAAAAGAGGAATTTAGAGAATTTACAAATACTGATTTTCAAATATCTTATGAAGAAAAACAACAACTATTTCAAAACGCTCTAAAATCAAAACAAATACAAACAATAAACCATAATGAAATTTACTATACAAAAACTCTTTTAGAATTAAAAAATGAATATCTTGATAGAAAAAGAAAAGAAAAATTAAAAGATTTAAAAAGATATGAAACTGATATTCAAATGCTAATAGACATTACAGAAAAAGAGTATGCTATTGATATTACACAAAATGACATGAAAGAGTTTGTAAAAATTTTAGAATATCTACCAAATAAAAATGAATACAATGAATTATATGAAACACACACATATAAAGATATATTTGAATTATATGAAAAAACAAAATGGGAAAAAAATTCATTATCAACAGTAAATAATAAAATTATTAGAGTATCTGCTTTTTTAAACTGGTGTGTTGAAGATGAATATTTAGATATGAACCGACTTGCTAACAAAAAAACAAAAATCATTAATAAGAAAAAAGCTAAAAAATGGGAAAGACAATCTTATACAAGTGAAGATTTAGATAGATTGTTTAAATCTTCTTGGTATACAAATAAATTAGTCCTAAATTTAAAAGAACATCCTGATAAAATTTTTGCTCCTTTGCTTGGACTATATCAAGGATTTAGAGTAAATGAGCTTTGTTCACTTTATATAAAAGATATTATCACAGTTAAAAATATTAGCTGTATCAATATTGAAGAAGACGAACCTGATAAACATATCAAAGGGGACGCATCAGAAAGAATTGTTCCTATTCACCCAAAATTGATTGAATTAGGATTTTTAGAATTTGTAGCACATCAGAAAAAACAAGGTTATAAAAGAATTTTTCAAAATCTATATTACACAGTAGGGAAAGGTTATGGACAAGCCTTTTCTAAAAAATTCAATAACAGAAATTTTAAAAGAGAGTTCATAGACAAAGAATTTTTAGAAATAGGGGCTAAAAGAAGAAAAGATTTTCACAGTTTTAGACATACTTTTACAGAAAATTTAAAAGATGTCGAGGGAGTTCAAGACGGGGCATTAGATTATATAAATGGACACTATTCAAGTTCACATTCTCAAAAAACTTATGGAAAAAGAAACATGGAAAGAATATATCAAATCATTAGCAAACTTGAATATGAATTTGATATATCAAAAATCAAAAACGCTATTAAAAAATATTTAGAAGATTAGTTAAGTATTTCTATACTTTTTACTTTCTGATAGTTTGTATAATAAATAAGATAAAGGGCAACAGAAAAATGGCTATGCCATTTTCCTTTATGCCAACTATTTATTTATCCAACTTCTAAAATATTTAATCATAGATGATTGAATATCTTGACTTAAAAAAGGAGTTTGAAGAAGTATCTTTTCACTTGATAACCCATCTTTAAAAATAACACGACCTTTTGGAAAATCCTGAACTCTTGTTCTTGTAATTTCTTCTATTTCCTCTTGTAATCCAATACTATTATTTATATTAAACTGGCTTGATGTTCTTAATAAATAAGAACTTTGAAGATTTGTTAAAACATTGGTCGGTATATTAGTGCTGTCTATCTTTTGGGAAAATATTAAAAGTATAACTTTTGAAGCTCTGCCTTTCTGACCCAATTCTATAAGATTATTAAAAATCTGTTCTTTTAGTTTCTTATCATGATGGGTTGCTATTGTTCCAATCTCATCGATAAGGCAAATCCTATATTTACCATCATAAACTAAATCGCCCTTATGTTTCATTTCAGCAAATCTCTTATTCATTTCATTTTTAAGCTCTTCAAGAAGTTTATTTGTTTCTTCAAGATTATCTGTAAAACTGGTATTATTTAGCTTATATCTGCTTAATTCTACGCCTTTGAGGTCTATAAAATGTAAATGTTCAATATAAGAAGAATTATGTAATAAAGAGAAGATAAGCATATTTAAGAAATTAGATTTTCCAGCTCCACTTTCTCCACAACAAATAGTAGAAGTTAAATTTTTTAGAGGTAAAAAATATCTTCCATTTTTATCGTGTCCTAAATAAATATGTTCAAGTTTTAAATAATATGTATTCCATTCAAAATAAGTTGGGAGTTCATAAGTTCTAATAGCCACTTCTTTGGTTTTGTGGGCTTCTATTTCTATTTCAATTTCTTTTTTATCTTCATAACCTAATAAATGAATAATTCTATCTTTTAAATCTATGTAAGCTTTTTTATCTATTGATAATCTATTTTTAAAAAAATATGTATTACTTTTTTTATCATATTTTTTACGAAAAATATGGCGTATTTCAGCAATCAAATCGGAATGGCGAATTTCCGCCGATAAGGCAATGGCATTATCATTCAGCACTTTTGGTTTTTTGGCAGTCATACTCACTAAATTCGTTAAATCATACGACGTCTTTAGCTTTCTACAGTTAAAATCGTCAAAAAATAAGTCGCTAAACTGCGATGTTAATAAACCTGCGGTATTCTCTGTGCCTTGCATAATACCGACCATGGTTTGGTCAATGCTAACCTTCTCCAGTAACTCCCAGTGATAACTAGCATTATTCAACAAAAATTTTAACCCTATCTCCGCAAATAAATGCTCAGGCAGTACAGGCTCTAAAACCTGCAAGACTAATTCCTCTATATCAGTTTCTACCAGTCGTTCTCGAACATCATTGGGTATTTGCCTAGCTGTTAAGAGCCACATCTGACTGACTAAATCGACGCAAATCTGCTGTGAG
>ERZ650302.1345-NODE-1345-length-13715-cov-6.879502_pt1 | contig 13715 bp, 19 predicted proteins | sample MGYA00376238_ERZ650302 | MGnify/ENA primary metagenome ERZ650302 (study PRJEB26733, sample SAMN07839298) | wastewater metagenome | biome: urban; feature: wastewater treatment plant; material: waste water | place: USA: North Carolina | collected 2016-04-28 ... | reverse complement strand
TAAATGGCATCTTTGAAATAGAAGTATTGATGGGCTTCTTTATATGCATTAACGTCTGGTACATAAATAGCTTCTGGATTCGTACCTCCACTTCCTCCATTTCCAAATACATTTGAACCAAATATAGGGGGAGGACATTTGAAAACTAAAGTCTTCAAATTATATAAATTTATTAATGACCAATCCCCTATATTTACAACGCCTGCACCAATAACAAGTTTTTTAACAGCTTCACAGTTGCCAAACGCTTGTCCACCAATAGTTTGTACAGAATCTGGAATAACGACTTCAAGCAATGATTTACAACTCTCAAATGAATAAGAACCAATATTCTGTAAGTCTGAGTTAAATATCACTTTCTTAAGATTTTCCCAATACCTAAAAGCCATATAACCAATGTTTTTTACAGTTGTATTGAAAACAAGTTCTGTTGCAGAAGAACGATAAGCTGTATTTCGACTTTCACTTTGCTCAACGTTCTCACCAGTAACTTCATAGACCCAGTTACCATTCACTAGATATTTAATGTCCCATTGCTCAATGATCGCACCTCCGCTTGTGGCTTTCCCAAGCATTGCACATCCACAACACGGTTAGTCTTAATTGCAGCAGTGATCATTCGACCAGCTTCACTATCTGCACCATAGATTTGATCGGCTTTTGCTTTGTCATAAATTGAAATCGGCATCGCATTACCACTCTCAGGTTCTGGTTGATTGTCATTTGTAATAAACAAAACCTTATGAATATTTGCAGGCAAGCCAGTACGCTGCGTGTTGATATTTACACCGAGGTATGTGCCAGGTGTTTTCCGATTAGGAATTGGCATTGCTTAATTTTCCTGTAATTCAATTAAGTCAGACTCATCTTTAAAACCATCGTTTGGTTCAAAGTAGTAGTCAACGTTAATACGGTGGATATATGCATCAGTCGCTTCCTCTTCACGGTCACGGTCTGAAGCAGTGATGGTGTATTGAGTCGTGAACTCTTGAGAAAGAACGTTGATTGACTGGTTACGGGTTTTAGTATTGAAAATGGTTTTAGTGCGACCCAGTTCCAGCGGATCAAGACCAACCACACCGACTGAAGACAGGTCATTACCGATCAGAAGCTTTTGAACATGCTTGAGCATTAAAAAAGTACCAATGTCACGACCAGCACCATGCCGCTGCGCCTCTTCATTTCGCATGGAACGAGCACCGACTAAAACAACAAAGGTCACTGGATACTCAGTCTTGTTATGGCTGGTTTTCTTGGGTGTGCCAGAACCCTGAAAAGTTACCCATATCGCTGGAAATGTATCAACCCAAGCCAGAGTGTCATCATCAAACTCACCGCCATAGGTCTTGATTTCACGTATCCACGTCCAGATTTTTTGCTGAACCTGTCGAGCCAAGACATCTTTAATGCCTTGCTCAACAATTGCGAGGTCTAGGTCTACCATGAACGACCTCCAAAATCACGACGGCCAACAACAAGGATCACATTGTTCGATGATGACTCTGTTGGAACAGACTCACCAGCTGGCGTACCGCCCAAACCCATTTCACCCTTTGAAATTGATTTAAGTTTTTTACAGGCATCGTCATAGCGAATCCTGATTGGACTATTTTCAGCAATAGCCTGAGTGCAGGCATGATAACGAGCCATGTGACAAGCAATATTGACCAAAAAAGGAGGAATGACTTGTAACGGCAGCTTATAACGACCTTGCAACCAACCGTCGATTTCACTATTTGCCTCTTCAATAGCAGCATTCAGCTTGTCATGGTTAATTACATCCTGATAAGGTGCCTCATTATCAGTGAGCTGGATAATTTCACGCTCACCAAACTTGGCGATCATCGCATCTGCCGTTACATACATGCCTTATGCTCCCGTAGAACCTACAGCCATTTGCCACAGGCCATAACCTGCTGCACCACGCGCTTCAGCACCGTATTTAAACTTTTTACGCATAAATACAGAATCGCTGGAAGTATCAGTTTGCTGTACAAAAACTGGCTTTTTACGAGGCTGAAAAATAATGGCTTTCACTGGTTTGGATGCATCATGCAAATGCCATTCGGTATCGGTTTTTAACCAACCAACAACCAGAACTTTTGCCGTACCCTTATATGGATTTGGCTTTCCATCTTCCAGACGATCCACTGTCATCAACGCATTCGCGGTGTCTTCCAGTGCAGGGGGAACGATGAGCAAATTCGGATTCAGGTTCAGTGGACGACCTTCTTCATCACGCATACTGCGCAGCATGGTACGTGCAGCACCATAACTTGCTTTGGCGGCAGCCAATGTATCGGCGCTTAAAGGTACATTCAGGCGGTTTGAAACCAGCTTTTTATTTTTACCCTCACCAACCTCATGATTAGTCGCATAGAACGTTTTACCGTCATAGCACTTTTCATCAAAACCATTTGTCAAGGTAGTGAAGACAAGGTCATCCGCCCATTGTTTTGAAGATTCACCAGCCATCTGTGTTTGTGGCTTGTAGATGCCTAAATTGTCGTCTTCAATATCGTTACGGTCAATTTCGACAGTTGCTTCAAAATCGTCATTGTTGATGGTGTAGGCATGTGCTGACAGTTGTTTGACAACCTTGTCTCCAACCCATTTCCGTAACTTTGGAAACTTGTCAATCCATGCGTAGGTATTGGATGCACCGCTACTCGGCACCTCCATAGCAACCTGATCCCACTGGCTCGGCGCTGCCTCAAATGCATCATCGAACACTTTCTTGAGACTGGTTTTAAGGTTGTTCAGCACACGCTGTGCTGTTTGTTCATTAAAAAGCATTGCTTAAATCTCCACCCAGACGCAATCATCAAATTGCGTATCAAAACCCATAAAACGACCAGCGAGCGAACGAGTACCTGCACCATCCGTTTTTGCAATGGTTTGGTTATCCTCGACATAAACCTGAATACCAAAGTCCGCCTGAGTGACTGGATCAACTGTAGAGTTGCGCACCAAAAACTGCTTGTTGCGACGCACAAAACCCAATAGATCACCATTTGCACCCGTATTCTCAGCACTGTGATCCCAAATGCCTAAACAGATTTGGTCTGCACCACCAACATCATCCGATGCGATACCATGTCCAGTGCCATCAACCACTGCAAACGTGCCTTGTAAAATGACTGCTGCCGCCAACAACGGGATGGGCATCAGTTCTCCGTCACGAATCTCCGTGACGATTGCAATTTCAGTTTTAGCCATTGGCTGCTCCTTAAATTCCTAGTTGCGCGTCAATTGAGACCGCAATGTCATCGGGCTGGCTTTGTTGGTACTGTTGACCACCAGAAAGATTTACTGTGCTCGTCTGGCGTTGGGACAAGGCGGCGATTTTTGGCAAGCTTTCAATATGGGTTTTAATAAAATCAGGATTGGTTTTTGCCTGATCCTTTGCCCAGTTGATGGTTGCCTCACCAGTCAAGCGCCCATCACTACAAGCCGCCAGAATGAGATCATCAATCTCTTTGGCCTTGGCCTGAGCTGCTGATGTACTGGCCTGATTTACCGCTTCCTGATAGACAGCCATCGGTACATACTGTGTGAGATCAGGTGTGGCCTGACTGTTTGCCGCCAGCTTAAGCTGTTCAATTGCAGCAATTGCGTCAAAAAGGTTTTGACTATTGGCAGCGAGAGCCACACCTGTTTTTTCTTTAATTTGCTGCTGAAGCTTGCCAAGCTCTGCCAAGATGTCTTCCGCAGTTGCGGATAAAGGCAGGTTCAGCATCCAGCGCAATTGTTCTAATAACTCATCCATTTCGGAATCCTGTGGTAAATTTTGGGCAAAAAACTCCTGTGCTGCCGCAGCAAGCTTGGCTTCGGGCAACTGGTCTAATGCAGGGGTATTGGTAAGGGCGACATTAATCAGAGTGGTGATTTCACCAGTGCTGTCATATAAAAACACGGGTGAAATATATTTATATTCTCTGGCCTCAATATGGGCCTTGGCCTTATCAAGCCATTCAAAGTTAGTACTACATAATCCAACTCCTTCAATGTAGGTGAATCCAGCAGATTTTAACCATCCAGCAGCAGGCGCAGGTTCACCAGTCGTTTTAGACTTCAATGTCGCGTGCTCATAATCGATAACCATGTCGATTTGACGCTGATTTAAAGCAGCAACAATCTGGCGACCACGCTCTGGAGTCAATTTCCAGTGTGGCGCGTCATAAGGGCGACCATCAATCTCACTACGAAAGACACCTTCAGGAATCAATACAAAGTGATCTGATAATGCGGATAAGTCGAATGAGCACGAAGCTGCGAGTAAGGTCTTTTTCATGCTGGCAATATCGCATCACCAGCTTTTTATTATTAGGCGGAAAGACTTCCGTTTAATTTAAGAAGTCTCCACCCGATAAGGGGGAGATTTAGAGGGGGTTAGGGATTAAATATTTTATTCCAATAATAATCAGCAGCAACCTCAACAGCACGTTCGGCTTCGGGTTGTAGAAAACCATTTTCATCAATTGGCAAATACGGTCGAGCAGGAATTTTGACTTTACGTCCACGACCAGCCATGCCACCAAACTGATGAATCGCTGCATAGTTCTTACTCTGACCAGAACCAGCCATGACTGTTGCCGAATCCCGATCATGATCACCCTGAATACTGGCTTTCAATCCAGCAGGTGAACGCTGCAAAATACCTTGAGGTGTAATGCCTTGCTTGCGATAAATTTCAAGCGTTACGGGTGACAATCCAGCCCAAGCAGGACGGCCATTGGCATGAAAATTCTGCAACGTTTGACTGACGAGCACCCGTTCAAGTGTAGAGGTCAACTCAAGCGGATTTTGCAGCCGAGATGCAACAAGCTGTAGCCTTTTTCGCAGCTCCTCATCATTTAAGAAAATACCTGACATATTGCACCTGCTTAAAATTCAAACTAAACTAAAACAAAGAGTGGGCTGAAGTAGCTGACGGGAAAGCATCGGAGTTTATACTTCGTCTATTTGGGTTCGAGTCCCAAACCAGCTCACTTTTTACTTCCAAGAAATTCATAACGCTTACCATTGGTCAAATTGACCAGCTCCTCAATCACAATCGTCCGTATCAAATTTCCTGTGATTTTCTGCTTGCTGCCAGTCTGATCCCTGGCATTGAGTGCCTTGTTGATCTGAAGTACAAGCTTGTAGACATGACCATCACGCTCTACATCAAATACCAGCAAAGGCGTATTGGTTTCTACATCCAGATACAAATCATGCCGACCATTCAAGTGATCAACAATATTTTCCACCCATTCACGGTCATGCTTTTTACGCTCCTTATCAAGATGACCCAGCGTGTACTTGTCATGCACAACCAGAGCAGCACTATCCAGCGCAATATTTCGACTAGATAGAACCTTTACAAACTCAGGATCAAGTGTCCCAACAATACGCATTTCATTATTGGCACGCTTTGGATCAACGCTTTGAATCCATTGCTTGACCTCATCATTGTATTGACTTGCTACAGGCTTATTCTGAAGAACCTGCTTAACCACATTCGATGCGAGTTTAGGCTCAGCCACCGCAGCCTTGTCCATGAGTTGCCGTGTTGGTAGCAACTGGGGGCGACCCACCCAGCCAGCATCAGTCTTAAAAGCTGGCAGGTCAGGAAAATCAAGCCGTGCAATCTTGGCAATACCGCCATTGCCTACATCAACATCATCTACCCGAAAATAGCCATTGCTACTGCGCACCTTTAAACCTTGCGACTGAACATCAGCATCCATTAACTCAATAGTGGTGCAACGGCAGTTATAACCATTTTTGGGTGCTATCGCAGCCCATGCAGGATCAGACTTACGCATGACAACGCCATGCAAGGCTCGATGCCGTGGACGGGTTTTATTGTCCAGAATCGCGCTGTACATCACATACGGAAACAGCTCATTGTCATCCCACATGACCGACTGCCGACCAGCTTCATAGGCCTGAGCCATATTGGTCTGGTAAATGGTTTTAAGCCGATATGGACTGCCAAGCTGAACCTCACGGGTACCAGCTTCAGTGGTGATTTCTTTTTTCCCCCACCAGCCCTTGGCTTTCATCTTGGGTTCAATATGGGCAGCCCACTGCTTTAAATCCCAGCCATTCTTTTGGGCCTCAATCAGTGATTTACGCACATCTTCAAGCAGGTCAAGCTGGGTCATGTGGGCTACAACAAAGGCATGGTTATGGGCATTGCCTTGTACACGCCACCAATCCTCAGATGGCATGAGCTGTTTTTGCTGCAAATATTCAATGGCACGCTGGGGCGGTTGCCCAAACAGCATATTCAGTAAGGGTTTATCCACGCTTGCGTCCCTCATGGGTAGACAAACGCCCCAATACATCACTGGCAAAAATCAAGGTTTCCAGATCATCTTGTAGACTTTGCAGGTCACGATCAGGGAATGCCTCTGTCAGCATTGCCAAGGCACCCTCAATGTCATCTGCCTGTCCTAGACGTTCAATTAACTGGGGTAACAATGTCTCAGCCTGCTGTTGCACATGCTGGTTATCCAGTCTTTGCTGCACTTGCTCATCCAACAGATTCTGAAAATAGATGGCAGACAATTCGGCTGGATGTGCTGAGCTGACAGGATTCTGATTCAATGCTGCAAGATACTGGGCAGGCAGTGCCATGCGATTAACTGCAAGCTGGGCTTGTTGCACAACTGCAAGCACAGGTTCCTTATCATCCGCAGGCTCAGGAATGCCCAGCTTTTTATGTCCCCAAGCACGCGGAATTTGAAAGCCGATTTCAACCAGCTTTGGCAATGCCTCACTAAAGACTTCCATATCTTCAGTATCAGTCGTGTCAAAATAAAATGACGGATAGCGATCAGGTGCAATCTCAGGATGGTTCAACTGCATCAGATACTTGATCAGGCAGTCATTGATTGAACGTGCAAGCTGTTTTGCATCAGACTTGACCAGCTTCTCAAACTGAACCTCATGGGTTTGACTCTGGGCATTGGTTGAAGTCTTGCCATCGGCTTGACTGAGCAACGTGCCACCCACAATGACCTTTGACTCTGTCTGCTCACACCACTTCACCAGATCAAAATGGTTCTTGGTATCACCATCGGTTGCCGCTTCAAAATCAATGCTCATACCATGCGGGATGATGCCACCCGCATTGCGCCCAATACTCATCACGGCACGCAGCAAAGTCATTTTTTCTTTTTCGGTTGCACCGCTTGGATATTTACCAATCTTGCTTGGCAGGCCGTATGTCTCCAAGAACTCCATGACATCACGGATGCCATAATTCTTGAAGAGGAACGGCCACGCCAGCACGCGGTGCAAACCTGATCTGGCGATATAACCAGACTTGGCCTTATGGCGGTGAATAAACCAGCCGAAATCCCAGAAGTCAGCGCCCTCATGCGATCCATCATTCAGGCGCAGCTCATTCGGCTGGTCATAAGAGGTCATAAAATTACGGGGGTTTACATACTCAAAACTTTTAGGCAGCCACAAGCTACCCATTTGATGCCACTCAACCTCTTGGCAGGAGTAGCCATGACCGACAGCATCCATTGCATCGAACAGGAACATCTCAAAATCTTTGATGTCGTCAATCCATTCAGCAACTTCTTCAGCAATTTTTCTTTCTGCCTCAGATGCATTCTTTGGCGGATTGACTCCCCACGCTAGACCATTGATGCCTTTCTTACGCTTGTCCATTTCACTAAAGATGTGGCCGTCACGCTCTTCCATATCACAGAAGAGGTCGGCCTGTGCCTGTAAATTACCCTGTTCGGCATTGGTCAGGAGCTGGTGAAGCCGTTGTGGAGTCAGGCCAACAACGGGATGCTCTTGCCACTGGTTCGCCAGCCATGCCACATCAGCAGTCTGGTTCTGCTCAAGTGCTGAACGATCCTGAGTTTTGGATTTAGGTTTTTTCTTAGCCATAGCGCAAATACAGTTTGAGGATTTTGCACCATTATTGTTTTTTGACTTATTTAAAATTAGGCGGAAAGACTTCCATTTATTTTTAGAATTTTTAAATCGCTCAGAAAGCGCGATTTTAGCGACTTAAAATCAAATACGACTCATTGTTGCTGAAATGACTTTAAATCGCTAAAAACCGTTTTATAAAACAAACTAGGGCTATTAAATTACATGCACCCAACATCACTGTACCAACTATCATAATCATCTGTATTCATTTCAATTTCAGCACGTGTTGGCAATGCTGTAAATTCAATAGGCGCACTTGGATTTTTAGCAGCATAATCCGCAAGTAAATGTGCTATCGCACTGTCACCATGTCGATCTTTATTATTTGAGTTAGATTTCCCCATTGCTGGAATACGAGCAACACCATTGATTAAGACAAATGCTCGGTGATCTTCCATGACGTCCTGATCCGCTGGCATATTCTCAATATCACCATCTTCCAAAGATGCTTTGAAATGTGGTGTATGTTCTCGATACCATGCTTCAGTCAGCATAACTGCTTCAATTCGATCACCATACAGCACTTGCATTGCTTCAGCTAAGAAACCACCGTTACCACCAGCATCGTGCGCACCTTTACTGAAGTTAGGAAGCTTGGCAACAATGAGTCGTAAAAATTCCTCTTGTTGCTTGTAGGGGACTTTAAACATCTCAAAAAGAAATGGGATTTTCTTCTTGGTATTTTGCTGTTCAATCAACGGCCAGAAAGAACATGCGTTTTTCTTACGTGCGAAATCTAGTCCATAAAAACTGTTTGCTTTGGCTGGAAACTTTTCCAATACTGGCAATAAATTTTCCTCAAAGAACTCTTTAACCTCAGCATTCCGAGTCTCTTCACTGACACTATTAAAGTCATCCCAACCTTTTGGGGCATCAAACCGAATGACTGGAACAGAAGAATCCTTTTTGCCCTCAAGTAAAGATAATGGCAACCAGCGTCCACCACCTTTACTTGGAATAACATCCAGTTCTTCATCAGCTGCATCACCATAGAACTTGTAAGTATCTTCAACCCAAAGTTGTTCTTCAGATTTTTTATATTTAATTTTCTTACGCAAGCAAACACGCTTATATAGACCTTGTTCAACAGCCTCACGGAAAGTTGTGCGATGTACTGTACCTTTACGCTTTCCAGAACGAATTTCTTTAATCAGGTCATTAAACTCATTGTCTTCGCCATCATGTGTACTGATCACACGAACACATCCACCCCAGATCAGTAGTGCTATAGCTGCCTTCAAAAGCTCAGATTTCTTTTCATGGAAACCATACTCATCGAGAATCACACGACCTTGGCGACCACGTAAGTTGGATGGACGTGAAGTTAAAGCTTCAATTCGACGACCAGACTTTGGAAAGCGAATCGTATAAGTCTGGATATGCTTATCACCATCCTCCCAAAGACCTTCTTCAACATCACTGCAAGCCGCATCAAATGCTTTTGCCCACATCGCACAAGCCTGAATAAATTCGACGGTCATGTCCTTGTTATAACCAAGGTAATAACAATTCTGCCCAGCATCACTTGCAGCATCTAATACCGAATCCGCAGCTTCAGCCCAAGTCAAACCAATACGCCGAGATTTTTCAGCCACTTTCAATGGACTCTTATCAGCAATCCATTCTTGTTGATATGGCAACAAAACAGCAGGCACATCTTCATAGCCAGCGGAGTTAAGAATCTCTCTTGGATCAATGACAGCTTGTTCACTCATAATCCAATAATTCCTAAAATTTCTTTTTTCACTTCGTCAACTGTATCTTTAGACATGCCGCCTTTTTTAACGATTTTTTCAACCGCTTTGGCAGCAGCTTGAACACGCTCTTTAACTTCAGACTCCCATTTTTTCTGATTGACTGAAGCTTTGGCAATTTCTGCAATTCCTTTGCCTGCTTTAGCCATGAGCATGATTCGATCTGCTGGGTCTGCATCTTCATTATCAGCTTCTTGCAAGGCAACCAATGCATTGAATAACTCGGTCTGTACTAATGACAAAACAGCAGAGCTTCGCATATCACTATCATCTGGAGCAGCATCTGCAATCATCATTGCAGCCTGTGTACTGGCCTGAACCGCAGCAAGCTTTTGTTCAACTTTTTGACCATAGCGGTGCACACTGGACTTGCTGACGTTATAACCACGCTCTTGCAGAATTGCGGCGATTTCCTCATAGCCACAAAAACCCTTATCAATAAAGCGTTTATCTAGCCAAGTTTTATCATCATTACTTAACTGGTCAATTGAGGATTCACGCGCCATGATTCACCTCAGTTCCAATACTTTTCTGGACGTGCAATACCAGCTTGGCAATCAATGGTGTATTCGACCATATCAATTCCTAACCGATCAAGTTTGCTATGCCAGTGACCATCTGGTTGTTTTGTAATTTCAACCAGTTTTCGTTCTTCTAAATAGTCCAACTGAACATGTAATTCTTGTGGTGTTGTATCAGGGTACAAAGCACGCATTACGTCTAACAGCAATGTATCCATCGCACCTAGTGGACGAGCTTTATCTAAAGCATTAAGTAAGTGCCAACGCATACCTTCACGACGGATTTTTTGAAAATCGAAACTCATGGTTTAATTCCTTGCTTAATCTGAACTTTCTCAAGCTTTTCAGCCAAGGCATCAAGCTTTGCTTCAATAACGGTTTGACCACGAATATAGTCATCACGGGCAATGTAACGAAAAGGCATATCAGCTTTAAATTCCAGAAATTTACGTTCCAGTTCACGGACTTCTTCTTGCCCCTTAACCGCTTGACGAGAAACTTCTTCAATTTTTTGATTGGTAGATTCAAAGTTTTGTTGAATGTTTTTATTAATCTGACTACCCATCATTTTGATCATGCCAGCGACTGCGCTAAGCACAGCCGACAGAATGAGAAATACTTGATAGGCTTCAAGCTGGATGGTCATGTGTGCTCCTTAATTTCATCAGAAGCAGGTGGCAACGGCTTAGGTTTACTTTGATTAATAAAGCGACCCATAAAGCCGAGCAATGCCAGAGCAGCGGTGACTTTTGATTGGGATGCTTCAGGAACTAATGCAAGAACTTCTGGGGGGATACCGTAGAGGGAAACATAGCCAATAGCTGCAAACGCCCAAGTGGATAACCATTTCCATGCTGTATGCCAGTTTTGGACAATCAGACCTGTGTGTACCGTTTCATCAAAAAAACCTGTCACATAATCAGGAATAATTGGAACCTGAGCTTTTAGCTCATCCACACGCTTCTGATGACGTTTGGCTTGATCCAGCAGCTGAGCTTTTTGCTCTTCGATTTTTGGTTTGCAAACTGCGTTTGTGTCACGAACACCAGTTTCATAACCATCTTTCCATGTGTAATCCAACTTATCGTTAAAATCATCATGAGCGCGTTCCAAGAAGTGGGCGATTTGCTCATTCTTGGCAATCCATTTTTCAGCTTTAACTAGCTGACTTAAAGAACTCTTTTTCATCGCATATCATCCGCAGCATATTTAAGGTTTCCAGAAACACGACTCATCCAGCCTTTACCAAAAGTGTTAAAGGTTGAGATACGCGTATAAAATTGGATTCGAGAAGCGTTAAATAAATTGATCAAAGCAAACTGGGGCTGTTTGCGAATCTCATTGAGTGTGATTGCACCAATAATGCCGTCATCCTTAACGCCTACGGCTCGTTGTAGAATTTTTCGGGCATTGGGCAAGCCATGATTGACTGCTGCATCAAACAACTGAAATGCGACAGCAAAGGGAAAGTTGTCACAGCTCATTGCATCCCAATACTGGTTCTTATAGATTTTTTCGACCACATCAGCAGGGATATTCCGCATTGAACCGCTATAGCCATAATTTCTGGCAACAGCTTTAGTAATCCCGAAATTGGTTTCACCACCTGGGTCTGATGGATGGTCTACATAACCACCCTCATGTTGAAGTACTCGTTTTAGAGCATCCTGAAAAGTTTTAGCCACAACAAAAAACCTCATCAAATGATGAGGTCATAATGCTGATTTAACTATTTTTATATTAGGCGGAAAGGCTTCCGTTTATTTTAAAGACATTTATCCGTCATAAGGATGTAGTTAAACATTTTCACTTTTTCCTCATCCTCAAGCTGACTATATAGTTTTCCAGCTCTATAAGCTGCGCTGCATATTTTATCGTGATTGAGAGAACCAGCACTTAGCAAGAAATAGTTTTTTTCAGCTTCTTGAGCTTTTTTTAGTAACTCATCACGAGTTGGAAATAAAAACTGTAATACAAGCATCACAATCAAAGTAACACACATGCCTGCCAAAAAACCTCGACCAAAAGGCTGTGTGTGATTATTCTTTTTATAATAGATACCTGATCCAATCCACGCACCAACCCAAACTGCAAACATTAAAAACAGCATAAGTCCGCCTGACATTTTAACCCCCAATACCATTCAATATTTTTTAATTAGTTTAAATTCTTTCTGTTTAAATTCGCATGATAAACATCAACAATATTTAAACGTACACGCTCCATCGTTTCATCATCAAACTGATTAAAAATAGTTAGCAGCTCATCGTAAAGCTGTTGGCGTTTATTTAAAACTTTAGCACCATCTTCCATCATTTTAAAAACATGCTGATCCAAGTCAGAATCGCCAGCCGTAAGCATTGCGGTAGCACGTTGTTTATCAATATCAGTAGCTTGTATACCTGTTAATAAAAATTGCCCATCAGCACCAAGTTGTACAAATGCCTTAAAGACAGAATCACCCATCGTCATTTTTTCATTCTCGTACTTATTCCAACTAATACGATCAACACCACATTTCTCAGCTAAATCAGCTTGTGTTTTAAACCCGAGTCGTTTTCGTTCGCTCTTAATGCGGTCGCCAGAGATTTTACTGGTTAAAAAAGATGCTTTAGACATTACATACCTCTTGACATGTAGCGTTAAACGTTACATTATTATATAAACCAAGTTAAGACATTAAATAACCAGTCTAGCTTATCACACAAAAGGAAATCCGAAATGACCACAGCATCTATCGACCGTGACGCAGTACATGACGCACTGATCAAACAGGGTTACATGACCCTCAAATCATGGGTAGAAGAAAAAGGACTGGACTACAACTATGCCTGCCAAGTGGTTAGTGGTCGCTACAAAGGCTCTCGTGGCAAAAGTCGCATCATCCTGCAACACCTACAACGCCTTGTCGCTGAATCAGCTTAACCAACCCAAATTTGGGTACGTCAAAAATTGGAATACCACTATGAACTTCACTCAACAAGAAATCCAAAATGCACGTTTAAAGATGTGTATGGAACGCCTTGCATCCTTGAACGTTACTCAAATTGAGCAACGCCTAGAAACATGGAAAAAACAGCTTGAAATATTGAAGCCACATGAACGCCTAGAAAGTCTATTGAACTTCCTTTCAGTCAGTAATGAAGAGTTTAACTGGGTTGTTAAAAACTCACTTCCACAACACCACTAAATCAAGTTAATTGGAGTACAACCCATGAACAATTTTTTATTCCCAACCAACATGCTTGTAGCAGTTGATGCCAATGGCAACCCATACACCACCTCTTTAGTTTTGGCTAAAAAATTTAAGAAACAGCATAAAGATGTTTTACATGCTATTCGTAAAGAGATTGAACATATTGGCAACATAAAAATATCCACTCTGGATGAAATTGCTGCCGCCACTGGTTATGAATTAGACCTAGACGGACGGCGGAATTTTACGCCGTCCTCATATGCCAATGAGCAAAATAAACAACAACCAATGTAC
>ERZ650302.1343-NODE-1343-length-13743-cov-25.893849_pt1 | contig 13743 bp, 15 predicted proteins | sample MGYA00376238_ERZ650302 | MGnify/ENA primary metagenome ERZ650302 (study PRJEB26733, sample SAMN07839298) | wastewater metagenome | biome: urban; feature: wastewater treatment plant; material: waste water | place: USA: North Carolina | collected 2016-04-28 ... | reverse complement strand
CACGTTGGTGAAAAAAACTTTTATGGGCTACTGTTTAACAACTGCCACGATTTCTCTACTCGCTGTTTACAAGCATCTACCTACACGCCGACACGTTGGGAAAGGGCAAAAAACCGCTTTTTTTCAACCTTTGACCTAGAATGGGAACCCACCATTCGCAGGCTTAAACAAGAATCTCGCAACAAAATCGGCGCGACCAAATGGCGACTTTGGGACTTGCAACAAGATGGACAACAAGAACCCGAACCCGATTGGAATGCTCAGCAAGATTTTTTTAAACAACACGCCTTAACCCCAGAGTTTATCCAGCAATTACGCCTACAATCGGACGATACGCTTGATTATCTCGATGAAATCAGTGATGAAAATATTCCCCCAGATATTGTACAAAAATTAAAAACCTTTCAAGCCACTTTGCAAAAGGTCAGCGATAAATATGACGAAATGGCGGAATTTTTAGCACTTTGTCCAGACGCTGGTTTTAACTATGAACAACTAGAGAGCCTACAGCGACAAGGTACAGACTTTATCAGCCTTGCTAAACAACTACAACATAACCAAGCCATCAAAGACCTTGCCAAAAAAATGGGGCGAAATTACATCGCCGAAGAGAAAAAACGCCAAATCAAAATTCCGCAAGCCAGTAAAAGCGAAGTCCACGGCACACACCGCAGTGATGACCTGATGCGACTATTGCCAAGCGAATTGGCAAACCTAGAAGATGAAGATTTGGAAATGCTATTTTATGCCAAATTGCTCGAAAAAAATCTCATCACCTATCAGCTATCAGGCATTACCAACGTTACCCAAGACGAAAGTTACCAACAACCCAAAACCACAGGTCCTGTGGTGGCGTGTCTTGATACGTCAGGCAGTATGGGTGGTGAACCAATTAATAAAGCCAAAGCCTTACTATTCGCCATAGCCAACATCTTAAAACAAGAAAAACGCTCGCTGTATGTCATTTTATTTGGCTCAAGTGGCCAGCTAAAAGAATATCGCCTTGATGGGGCAGAAGATTTGGCAGGGCTGTTACATTTTCTTGAACAGGGTTTCGGTGGTGGTACAGACTTTAAAACGCCTTTACAACGTTCAATGCAAATCATTGGCTCGCAAGACACCTACATTAAAGCCGATATCTTAATGTTATCCGATGGCGATTGTCAGTTATCGAGCGGTTTTGCACAAAAGTTCCAATCGCAAAAACAAAAACTTGATTGCATGGTGTATTCGGTACTGTGTAATGGACAAAGGGTAAGTGATAACTTTAGTGATGAAGTGACGGTACTGTAAGAATATAAGTATTAATCACAGGTGAAAAGGTGGTAGTTTGGCTCATGTCTGCCTTTGACATAAAGCCTGCATTTCGTCTTGCTATCGTCAGTGATAACGCCACACGCCGAAAAACCGAAATCGAAAAAGAAACCAGTTTTCGCCAAGAATGGTATCCATGGAGCTATCGACCTGCCAATAGGTTGGTAGTACATTTACAATTTCATCTACGCAATGAGGTGTTTACCATCCTACTAACATTGGCATTGATATCACGCTGCACATCTGCTATTAACGCCTTATGAATCGGATAATCATCGATGATCGCTAACAGATGCTCAGCGGTAATCACGACTTGCTCTACTATTGCTTTAGCATGGCTAGTCTTAATATCCGCCAATTTGGCAAGATTCAACAAATTAGAAAGCGTAGGATTTTGAGCCTCGCCACATACATCCATCTGGTGATAACCGTTAATGCCTGTATTGTAAGTCACATCATACACGGGGGCAAGTGACCATTTGCCATCTTTATCCATTATGAATGAAAAGTTTTTGCTATGATCGTCTTTACTATTCATCACCACATTAAACACAACGTGGCGATACGCCTGCTCAACCTGTGCTTGTGATTGTGTCATCATTCGTACACATCGTAAATATGACAAATAATCCAATGAGGGTAGACGAAAATCTAGGTCAAGCAAACCAGCCAGTGTATGAATATGTACCCGCTCAAGAGTTGAGATTCTTTGATGATCTTTTTCATTACCTTGGCTTGATATTGTATTTGACACCCTGTCAAACCGCTCTACGCCAAATGCCGCATGGTTGCTATCAATATTAAAATAATGATGTTTAGGTATGACCAGCCCTGCTTGGGTCGCCATATCGGCATAAAGTGCCTCAAGCAGACACACGCTTTTATCTTCATGCTGTGCAGGAAACTTGATGAGCCAAGGTGTGGCGTGATTCGTGTCATCTGGATGCGTATCATGTTGATACGCTTGTTTCAAATCAGTGCTGATAGTTTGCGTGTTTATATCAAACATCACTAGGCCTTTAGATCTTGCGCCTTGTGGTGAACCGCCAACCACGATTAACTCAGCTAAAATCTCGCTATCTTGACCAGATAAAATCTTCTCATTCGCTTGAGCAATTTGACTTAGACTTAGTTCAGCATCATCGGTGGTACTATGATGTATAGGTCTAAAACCGAGTGCCCCCATGGCTCTATCACCTATGTATGCCAACCGATGCAAGACATTCACATCATTAACCGCTACAGAAATTTCTTTGCGAAAAAAACGATCCATCAACAACATACCCCAACCATCAGGTAAACTATCAGCAATCAAGCCACATAAATATTGCGAGGAGTGATGTTTACCTTGGTAAAGTTTGGATTGTAACCGCATCTCAATGGGCGATAACTCATAACCCGATGCCAGCCATGACGGGTCATAACCAAATACAGGTCGATTGTTTTGTAAGATGACGTAACCAATTAAACGGTGTTCACCAAACCCATCGTAATAAACCTCAATGGCATCTATTGGTGATTGAACGATTTTCTGAATAGCCATATCCTTTCACTTCCTCTCACATCTCGTGGCTAAATACCAAATTGTAGTCTAATATTCATGTCACTTACGATTTGCTTGAAGCGCGTTTGCGTGACGTTTTTTGTGCTATCACTTCATCAATCGTCTTAGGGTTATTTGCAAACAGGTCGGCAAATTCATTCACTAGCCCTACCGACATGGCATAGCGGATAACGTTATCGAGCGTTCCTCCTTCTCCTGACTCAATACGAGAAACGGTACTTAGTCCAATGCCAGCCCTTTGGGCAAGTTCAACCTGCGTCAGATTCTGGTACAAACGCTGCTGTTTTAAGCGTTTGCCCAGTGACTTACTAATTTCTGAGGGTGTATAGAAGTCAAATCGCATACTAAGTTATTATCTCGTAATTATTCATTTTTGATATTTTAATGGCTATTTTAACATTTAATCATTCAATTATGAATTATTTATATGAACTGGGAGCATGGGAGGCTTCAATATTTAGGAGTATACCGTCATGCAAGCAAAATAATATTAAGAAGGGATTAATAGTACAAATGCCTGTAATTTAATCGATACAAAATATAAAAATAAAATTATTTTGTTGCATAATTTTTTGAAATATCTATTTTGTTGCATTTATTACTAATTTTCTGCACAATCCTTTTTAAATAAATACTATGTTGCAATGGTTAGTTATGCGTTTTCTTAAAGAATCGTATCATTCGATCAAAAATCCAATTGGCGCAGTCTGGCTTATTCAATATTTTAACATTAAGTTGGCGTTCCCATTGTATTTAGTAAGCCGTCTAGGGGGGCGCCGAGAAAGCCATCTAGAAGATGATTTTAGAGAAGAAGTTTATCAGTTTAGCAAACAACCAGCCGACACTGTGATCGCTCATTTGCAATTTTATCTACGTCATGAAATTCCGCACTATGAGCTAATGTATCGACTATTTCATCAAGTCGATGGTTCTCTATTGGTTGACTGGATAACTAATGAGCCCACCGGACAATATGCCAGACGTGCAGGCTTTTTATACGAATGGTTTACGGGGAATACTTTAACCATTACTGCCAATATTAGTGGCAACTATGTTGATGCGCTAGATGATGCTAAGGTAGTCACCGCATCGCCCGATAAAGTCACTAAAAATAGTCGTTGGCGTATTAATAATAATTTGGCAGGTACGCCAGATTTTTGCCCAATGGTGGTAAAAACCACGCAAGTTGAACAAGCTGCACAACTTGATATCGTACAAATGCTGCAGTCGCTTAATCATGAATTTGGTGAAGATTTACTATTACGCTCAGCAGTATGGTTAACATTACGGGAAAGTAAAGCCAGTTTTATAATTGAAGGGGAGGGTAAACAGACCAAACGCATTGAGCGCTTTGCCCAAGTGATCGCTCAGCGGACGGGAAAAGGCGACCTACCTATAACCGATAGTGAAATAACGCAGTTACAACAGGCGATTTTAGGCGAGAAGACCGCATTACCGCAATTGGGAATTCGAAAGTCTCCAGTATTTATTGGACAGATCGAGCAGCGCACCTTTACCCCAATAGTCCACTACATTGCGCCGCCTTTTGAGCAAGTTGTCAACATGTTGGCAGGGTTACAGAGTTTTTTTGATGTTACGCAAGGGCAACCTTCTATTATGCGAGCAGCGGTGTTAAGTTTTGCCTTTGTGTATATTCATCCATTAGCCGATGGTAATGGCCGAGTGCATCGGTTTTTAGTCAATGATTTACTATACCGAGATGGAATATTAAGTGAACCGATGATTTTGCCGATTTCATCTGCCATCAGTGACAGCACACAACATCGCCGTGATTATGACAAAATACTAGATACCGTCTCTAAGCCGCTAATGGCACAATTGATCGGTGAATATCAATTTGAGACCACGCAAATCTTTGAAGATGGTATCAAGTCTAACTTGCACTTGGGTAATGTTGACAATGCATTGCCGATTTGGCGTTTTTTGGATTTGACGCCGCACGTGCTGTATTTAGCCAAGCTTGTATCCCGTGTCATTCAAGATGATTTATATCAAGAAAGCCATTATTTGTATCAACACAATCAAGCACGTGATGCGATAAAAGAGCTGATGGATATGCCAAATGATTATGCCGATAGAATCATCCGTAGCATCAGGGATAATCAGGGTGAACGAAGCCAAAAACTGGTGAAAGAAATGCCTTTTTTAGCAGATGATACATTATGGCAACAGCTATTTAAAGCAGTTACGAAAGCTTTCAAAAACTAGCCTTGTCAATCAAAAATCGCTAAATATGATTTACAAGCTATTTTGTCAATCATTCATGAGTGATAACTTTCTTTGTCAATCAAAATTCTTAAAAAGTGATTTACAACATAATCACAATGCTTAATCTTGACCAAGCTATCCACTACCATGAAGGTAAATTTCCACCGCAAGGTATTGCTCTCGATAGAATCATGAATATATTATTGAGAACAACGATCTCTATAAATCATACATTTAATTTAATTCCAATGCACCAATTACCGCTTTGCCCCAACTTGGTAACTCTTGACTAATCGAATACCAAATCCAAGTGCCTTTACGCTCACTTTTTAAAATACCGATTTGCTTTAATTGGTTTAAATGCCGTGAGATAGTTGGCTGTGGTTGGTGTAACTCGCTGATGATGTCACACACGCATAATGCTTGCTTCTGATTAAGTAGTTGCACAATTTTTAATCTGGTGGGGTCGCTTAACGCCTTAAGAAAGTCTGTTTTATTCATATATTTACATATCCAAATATATAGATTATAGTATATATCAATTTTAACAGGTTTCTATAGGCAGTCAATGATTACCGCATTACTCATTTTTCTAGTGACTTTGATAGTTGTAATATGGCAACCTAAAGGCTTGGGTATTGGTTGGACTGCCAGTATCGGGGCTGGGATAGCTTTGCTATTAGGGGTAATAACGGTTGCCGATATTCCTGTAGTGTGGAATATTGTTTGGAACGCTACCTTTGCCTTTATTGCCATCATCATTATTAGTCTGTTACTTGATGAAGCAGGCTTTTTCCGCTATATCGCCTTGCACGTTGCAATATTAGCAAAAGGTAGCGGTAATCGGTTGTTTGCGTTTATTGTGCTACTTGGGGCGGTGGTATCGGCATTGTTTGCCAATGATGGTGTGGCTTTGATATTAACACCTATTGTGATTGCGATTTTAACCACGTTACGCTTTTCCCCTGCAACTACCCTTGCTTTTATTATGACAGCAGGGTTTATCGCTGATACCGCCAGTATTCCGCTGGTGGTGTCTAATTTGGTAAATATTGTGTCGGCTGACTTTTTCGTCATTATGTAGCACTTGCACAAAACAAAAGTTTATTTGCATTTATCATCATATATGGTAATACGCTCAAATATTTGAGTATTAGTGTTGGATAAATATTGGGCTAAATTAATACTATTCCCACTATAAGCTATATAATTAGCCCCTAAAAGTAATTGTTCTACATCTAAAGCCCCACCTACAACACCTGTGCGTGTATAAATATCTTGCAAGCTGATATTGGCATTGCTATTAAACACCGAGCTTACGAATAGAAAAAAGAAATTCTTAATCTCACTAGGAAAACTTAACCACCACTCATTACTATTAATCGCTTTATCTCTTTTTTTATTTTCTTCAATATAACGCACCATTTTATCTCTTTCAGAAATAGGAAAGTTAAATCCATCTTTGTAGGCTTTAGCATCTATAATGATGCCCCAATTATTATTGACACCTTGATACCAACTAATGCAGTCAGGTTTTGAAACACCGCCCAAATGTAGCGAGCCAAAACCATAGCATTTTTTCAATATTTCGCTAACTTTCATTTCAAAAATTCGACTTTGGCTTTTATCACGACTTATTTCAACTAATTCCACCCATTCAGAATTTATATATGGCAGTTTTTCAAGTAGTAAACGTTTGTATAATTCTAGGTTTTCATTTTTAGGTTTTATATGATAATCAACATCTTTTGGTGGTTTAAAACTAACAAAATCTGAAATTAGTTTAATGTTATCCTGTCTATCCCAAGCAATATCTAACCCCATTCCTTGCAAACCAAATAAGTCTTTTTTGATAACAAAAACCGTTTCATCCCCCATTCCAACAACTTTATTCACATACTCCGTAATTGACTGTATTGACACAAAATTAGACTTGCTTTTTAGAAACTCTAGGATTGCAAACCTACGATTGCGTAAGTAGTCTTTATTTTCAGCGTTAGTCGCCAACATATACCATGACACTCTTTTAGTTATCATAGTGTGACGACTTTTTCCCTCTAATTCATTAAGTTTACGCAGACCTTGAAGTGTGATTTTGAAACAATGACCAAAAGACACCATTCTATTTAGTTTACTGTTGGCTACTTGTGCTTCAACTTTCTCAACCCAACCCATATTGCACAACCAACCACATATCATGCGAGCGTATTTATCGCTACTACCCTCAATATCTGTGTGTATTTTTTTAATTTCTTCTTTATCTATTTCTCTAGCTAACTGTTCAAACACTAATTCATGCGAAATAGATGTGAAACCCGACTCACCCATAAAACCTAATTGCGAGCCAATTTGAAATTTAGAAAGAGGTTGAGGTTGATGGTCTTTTAGTAATTTTAATATTCTATGGACTGGAGGGTAACGTAACAAACCCAGTTCTAAAGATTGGTTTTGCGAAAAATCGTTGTTATCTATTACAAACTGATAACCTAGTTCCGTTAATATAAAACCATCGAAATCCTCTTTATAGTCAATAAAACCAAGTGCCTCTGCCCATCGTATAAAACCATCTGCTGACCAGTTATCTATATAAGGTTTTGATTTTTTTTGACTAGGAATAATCGCTTGTACCAAAGCATCACAGGGTGCAGAACCTCTAGGTAAATAAGACCTACCAACTAGGTCAAGATAATTAAAAGCATTTGAACTGCTAGTAGCCAATGATAGTAAGTGTGACCTTATAGTGTCATCTTTAAAGTTAAAGTGTTCGTTATTCAAATTAACCAATAACTCTTTATGATAGGCTGAATCTGGTATAAACACGCTTACAGTCCGTTTTAGATTTTCAAAAGATGATGGGTTTTGAATCCAACCAAAAGTGCGTTTTGCCATATAAACAACCATTAATAATTTTGAAATTTATTGACTATATCAGATTAATAATATACATTATAAGTAGGATGTAATTGGATGTATAAAATGAGATATATTGGTGGTAAGACAAGAATATTACCTTACTTAGAAAGTTTTTTATTAAATAAAATTAATTTAGTTTGTTCAGATACCTTAAGTTTTTTAGATTTATTTGCAGGAACAGGGGCGGTGGCTCGCCACTTTAAATCTAATTTCCAAGTAATTACTAATGATAATTTGTATTTTTCCTATTTATTGTCCAAAGGGTCGGTAACACCTAATACACCGCCTTTATTTTTAGGTCTTAAAAACAAAAGCATCAAAGACCCCTTGGATTACTTGAATAACATAAGTGGTATTAAAGGATTCATCGCCAATAATTATGCCTGCCAAAATAATGATGGGCGTATGTATTTTACCTTAGAAAACGCCATGAGGATTGATGCTATTCGTTTGCAATTAAATGATTGGTTTGGTGATAATTGGATAACCCAAGATGAGTTTGAATACCTATTAGCCACCCTAATTGAAGCTGCGCCATTCGTATCTAACACGACAGGTACTTATGGGGCATATTTAAAGCATTGGGATAAAAGAGCGTTTAAAGAACTAACATTGGTACACCCTATTTTATACGATAACCAACAACAAAATAGAGCATTTAACCAAACAGCAGAATCGCTTACGCAATCTATCGTCACTGATATTTGTTATATCGACCCACCTTATAATGGACGACAATACACATCAAATTACCATGTGCTTGAAACGATTGCTAAATATGATAACCCCACAATTAAAGGGCTTACAGGCATACGAGAATTTAATAGCAAACAGTCGTCCAACTTTTGTAAAAAAAGCAAAGTATTTGATGCTTTTGAGCAGGTAATAAAGCAAGTGAGTTGCACTCATTTGTTTATTAGTTATAGTTCAGATGGTCTGTTGTCTAAACAACAAATCGAAGAGTTGTTGAAAGAGCATGGCATTGCTGATACTTATGACTTTAAAGTCATTGATTATAATACCTATAAATCAAAAATTGTTTTAAGACCTAAAGTCGATGAATATTTATTTTATATTAAAAAGGCGAATTAATGGGTAAGATAAACACGATTGTTAATAATACGATTATTGCAAGTCCAATGAATTACATTGGGGGTAAGGCAAAACTTTTGCCACAAATCCTACCAAATTTCCCGACAAAGATTAATACATTTTATGATGTATTTGCGGGTGGGGCAAACGTTGCTGTCAATATCAATGCTGAAAATATAAAGATTAATGACTTGAACCATTACGTTATTGATATTCTTAAAGTATTTTATGAAAAAGACATCGATATTTTACTCAATCAAATTTACCGATTAATTGGAGAATACGACCTATCTAAAACCAATGAACAAGGTTTTAAAGCGTTTAGAGATGCTTACAATAAAAAGCAAGACCCTGTTATGTTATATACTTTGATTTGCTATTCATTTAATTATCAGTTCCGTTTCAATAATAATATGCAATACAACAATCCTTTTGGGCGTGAACGTAGCCAATTCTCTCAAAAATTAGCAGATAAATTGGTTCGGTTTTCGACTAAACTTAAAGAAAAAAACATTGAATTTTCATGCTTAAACTTTGAGGATTTTTTAGCTATTCAAGATTATCAAACCGATGATTTCGTTTATCTTGACCCCCCTTATTTAATCACTACAGGTAGTTACAACGATGGTAATAGAGGTTTTAAGCATTGGACTAAATCCCAAGAATTATTATTGCTAGATTTCCTTGAAAAGTTAGATAAGCAAGGGGTGCAATTTGCCCTTTCTAATGTACTTGAACATAAGGGTAAAACAAATGATATTCTTAAGTCATTTTCGCAAAAATATCGAATTATAGAACTAGATAAGCATTATAATAACAGTTGCTATAATACCCAAAAAACTGGCTCAAACGAAATACTACTGGTTAATTACTGATTTTATCGTTAAGTTCGGGAACGTCTTTAAACGAATCAACTGACCGTAAGATAATACGTTTACCAACATCATTACTGGCACGATAAACTGATAATATGGCTTGCTCGTCATCATCTATGTGGTTGTAATCGTGGATAAAATGCTCACCCTCACCAGTTAAAAGCCAGTTGATATTTACACGCAAATGCGTACATATTGTTTTCATACCGTCAGCGTTTGGTTCTCTATCCCCACTTAAATAGCTTTGGGCGGTACGATAGGGCATACCTGTGCTTTCGGCAAACGCTTTGATATTTAAGCCTTTTTCCTCACATATAAGACGTAAGCGTTCATATATACGCATTTGTGTAATTTCCTATTGAATATATATTCTCATTCGTGTATATTGTAGTCTAATACTTATTAGCTTACAAGGCAATTTACACTATGCCCCAACACTTTTTGCTTACCGCAGATGCTCGCAGTCTGTCACCGCTTGCCATAGCACGGTTAAGGGATGACAAGGCTCATGCGTTGCTGTGTCAATTGCGTTGGGGCAGTACAGAAATTGTGGTATGCTCTAAATGTGGTAAACAGCATAAAGCCTATTACATTGCTACACGCAGACAATGGCAATGTAAGTCTTGCCGTCACCGCTTTAGTGTGACATCAAGCACCATCTTTGCTCACCATAAGTTACCCATTCGCACGATTTTGTTTGCCTGTGCTATTTACGTCAATGCGGTAAAAGGCATATCGGCATTACAGTTATCTCGTGATTTGGACGTTCAATACAAAACCGCCTTTGTTCTAGCCCATAAAATCCGTGAATCTATCCAAGCCCAACGTGAGTTATTTCCTTTGAGTGGCGAAATCCACATGGATGGCAGTTACGTTCATTCATCGGTGCGTGAGAAGAACAAGAAAGTTGATAGGATTGATAGACGATTAAAGGTGAATGAAAACCCCGATAAACGCTGTGTCATTGTCATGCGTAATCGCTACACGGCAGATGAAATCCTAGCCAATCCGCAACTAGCAGGGGCAAAGCATACGTTTACCTTTGTAGCATTGAGTGAAAACCATAAAACCGTTGCCAGTCTTGCCAAGCTGTATATTAAGCCAAACAGCGTAATTCATACAGACGAACACCCATCATACGATAATCTACTGGTGGGCTTTGATTTAAAGCGTGTCAATCATAGCCAAGAATACCGTAGTGATGATGGTATTACCAACAACCTAGCTGAAAGCTACTTTAGCCGTTTTAAGCGAATGTATCACGGTCAAGTGCATAAGATTGACAATGTGTATTTGGGCGACTATGCCAACGAAATTGCCTACCGTGAAGATACTCGCAGAATGAGCAATGGGGTGATATTTCATGATGTGTTAGGCAAGTGTCTTAAAACGCCACCATCAAACGATTTTAAAGGCTACTGGCAGGGCAATCACCGCAACGCTGAACGGCTTGTCGCATAAGTGCCTGTGATGCGATTACAGCGATTTTAATTCATAGGTAGGGTATTTATGCCAACTCACGCCCAAAGTGCCATTATCGCTAAAATAAAGCGGTTAGAGAGCGAAAGAAAACAGGTCATGGCTCATTTACATTTGCTTGATGACAATATCGAAACCTTGTCTAAATCGCTTAATATTTTGGCTACCAGTCAAGACGATATGACCGCCTATGACACAGAAACCTTTAGCTACAGACCCAAATTAAGGGTGTTTGTGGGTAAGCCAAAGGCGTATTTGCTTACTATTTTTAAAAATGAGCCAAATAAGGGATTTACCACGTTTGAATTAACCCAACGAGTGATGAAATTGGATAGCATGGACGGTTTACCGCAAGATAAACACGTTAAGGCGGTTAAATCGGTGTTATACAAGCTACAAAAAGATGGGGTTGTGGTAAAATACAAGGATAACAACGGTCAGATTGTGTGGCAATGGGCGAATTAACTGAATTAACGAGAAAAGGCGGTTGATGCCGCCTATTTTAAACTTTTGTTTTGTGCAGGTGCTACATAATGGCGGACTTTTTTAAAATCCCTTTTACCGATTATGCCAAAGTGATGATACCAGTAAACGTGGTAGCGGTTGTCACCTCATTATTGGTATTGTATGGGTTTTATCATAAAGACATTCCTACGGTTTATGCGTTGGATTTAATCGAAAACCCACAATCGGCTATTGTGGATAAAAATACCTTTATCATGGGTTGGGTGGTGTTGGCGTTACTTTTGTTGGGTTTTTTTGTGCTTGAGCCTATAGGTGTACCCATTAGCTTCATTGCAGGGGTTGGAGCGTTGGTGTTGCTTGTGGTAGCGAAAATGGGTAAAAAAATAACGGTGCTACCGATTGTCAAAAATGCCCCGTGGCAAGTGGTGATATTTTCATTGGGTATGTATTTGGTGGTGTATGGTTTAAAAAATGCAGGGCTGACCGATTATTTAGCCCATGAGTTAAGCCAACTTGCTAATCATGGCATGATGACAGCTACAGTAGGAACAGGGTTATTATCGGCAGGGCTTTCATCTGTAATGAATAATATGCCAACGGTGCTAATTCAAGCTTTAGCGATTGATGAGGCGATTATCCATGACCCCATGATAAAGCAAGCCATGATTTATGCCAATGTAATAGGCTGTGATTTAGGCACGAAAATTACCCCGATTGGCTCACTCGCTACCTTATTATGGTTGCACGTTTTAGCCAGTAAAAATATTACGGTGAGTTGGGGCTATTATATTAAAGTCGGTATTATTTTAACCTTGCCTGTATTGGTGGCTACATTGGTTGCATTGGCAATTTGGTTGCCAATAATTCAATAATTTTAAAACTTAAAAAGGAACAAGTATGCAAAATATCACAATTTACCACAACCCTAACTGTGGCACATCACGCAACACGCTTGCTCTTATCAAACATCAAGGCATTGAGCCTTCCGTTATTCAGTATTTGGATAACCCACCTGATGAAACAACCCTGCGTGATTTAATTACCAAAATGGGTATTACCCCAAGACAATTACTGCGTGTAAATGTGCCGCCTTACGCTGAACATAAACTAGATAACCTTAGTTTGACTGATGATGACCTTATTCAAGCTATGTTAGCTGACCCACTTCTAATCAATCGTCCAATCGTTGTGAGTGATAAAGGCGTTAAGCTGTGCCGTCCTTCCGAAGTTGTACTAGATTTGATTGATACGCCCTTAACCAAAACCTTTATCAAAGAAGATGGGGAAAAGATTGAGTCGACAATTTAGTCAAAACACCTGTTTTTATTGAACTTGTAAGCCGTTAAAAACTTGATAGGTCGAGAATCTGTATTTGACCATCCCGTTGCGCTAAACTTTGAAGAAAGAGAAATACTAGTTAATGCGTTATATTCAGTGTGTCGGATAGTGGATATCAGCTATCTATGGCGACCAAACTTAAAAGATGAAGGCGATAACTTTATCGTGGAACTAGAACATACCAATGAACTAGCTCATACGATGTTACCAGTTTACAAGAGTGACAGTAACGGTTATCTAGGCAGGGTGCTAAGCATTGCAATCACTAGGCTTTTAAAATCACCTTCATCATGTTCCAAAAGGTCTTGCCATACGGTGGTTGGAGCAAATGGGCGAAGTTAAGCTGACTTTGTTTAAACACCGCTTTTGGATGAGAGAAGGTGTCAAAGCTATATTTGCCGTGGTAACGCCCCATCCCCGATGCCCCGACACCGCCAAACGGCAGATTTTGCTGGGCAATGTGAAAAATCGTTT
>ERZ650302.1342-NODE-1342-length-13758-cov-18.527257_pt1 | contig 13758 bp, 14 predicted proteins | sample MGYA00376238_ERZ650302 | MGnify/ENA primary metagenome ERZ650302 (study PRJEB26733, sample SAMN07839298) | wastewater metagenome | biome: urban; feature: wastewater treatment plant; material: waste water | place: USA: North Carolina | collected 2016-04-28 ... | reverse complement strand
GTTTCTTATCTCAACCTTTCCACGTAGCGGAGCAATTTACAGGTATTCCTGGAGTTTTGGTTGATATTAAAGATACCATCAAAGGATTTAATATGATTATTGATGGTGAATTGGATCACTTGCCAGAATCTGCTTTCAACCTTAAAGGTACTATCGAGCAAGCGATTGAAGCAGGAGAGAAAATGTTAGCCGAAGCATAAAATCAGTTAGCAATTAGAAGGTGGCAGTATGCAAATGGTGCTAATCACTAATTACTAATTACTAATCACTAAAAAAATGATTTTAGAAATTGTATCAGCAGAAGCAAAATTATTTAATGGAGAAATTACTTCTATTACCCTTCCAGGTGTAGACGGAAGTTTTCAAATCTTGAATAATCACGCGCCAATTGTCTCGTTACTAAAACAAGGAACTGTAAAAATTGCAGCCAATAGTTTTGATTTTATAAGCGAAGGAGAAACTAAATTTAAAAAAGTTTCTAATCAATTATACACACTTGATATCGAGTCTGGAACAATTGAAATGAAAGACAATAAATTAATTCTTTTAGCAGACTAAGAGAATATAGAATAGAAAAGAAAGCCCAACAATTTGTTGGGCTTTCTTGTTTTATATGCTTGATTGCTGTTGGTGATGTTTTCCAATTATCGTCAAAGCAGCGGCCATTAAGACTAAATTCTTGACAATATATTGTCCAATTAATGTTGGGCAAAAAAGCGTGGTGTCAAAGCATAATTTTGGAACGATAACTATTGGAAAAAAGGTTACGAACATGTGCAGCAACAAAAGTAGTATCACTATTGGCGTCCATTTTTTTATTAAAAGTCCAATACCAATCATTAGTTCTGCTACTCCTAGTAAAGGCACAAAAATGGAGGGCTCCAACCAATATACGGTTTCTTGAACTAATACTTCCGCAGGGCTTGTTTCGAAGACTTTTAAAGCGCCAAACCATATATAGACAATAGCAAGTGATACTCTTAACAGTATTGAGCTATAAGTGTCTATTTTTCTACTAAATTGACCATACAAGGTGTTGAGTTGTGTTTCCATAGTATTTGATTGAATTAAAAACCTAACAGGGGCTCAATCCTGTTAGGTTGCATTGATAATAAAAGCAATAACCAATTGTTATATTACCAACTTTTTATTTTTGTTTTTTATTCAGCGCCATCTGTTTTGGCTCTTGAAACTGCGAATGCACCAACAGTTTCACCTAGTAGTAATCCTTTTTCGCAATCGCTTCTATAGTGAATGGCTCCATATAGTCTTGAATTAGAAGCCTCTTTGGCGAAAGCATTGAATTTCTCTTTAGATTCAGGTAGTAGGTGTGACAATACTGTTGCTGCAGCTGCGCTAAAGGTAGAGTGGCCAGAAACGTAAGCAGGGAAATTAGGAATTCCTGTTGTAGTTTTTATCGAGGTGTCCATTTGTGAAGGTCTTGGGTTAAAATAGAAGTACTTGGCATCCCAGCAACTTATAGCGGCATCCATCATAGCAAGGTTAAGTAATGCCATATTTCTTGCCCAGCGGATTTCACTATAATTCTGTTGTACAAAATGTTCAGTTGCAATGGCATTCCAATGTCCTGGAGGCGTGTAAGTACCAACCCCATCTGCCCAAAAAGTCACAATTCGTTGTTGTTCTTTAGTGATACTAGTGCTAAATTTTTTTATCTCAGCCAGTTCTTTTGCAAAAGTTTCAGATTTTGTGGATGGAGGAGGTATAGGACGGCTCGCTACTACATCAGCTGGCGTCATTAAGAACGATTTTACATTTCCAAACAATGGTAGCATCGGTGGGCGTTTTGGTGCATCAAGTGAAATCCAAGGTGTTTCTCCTTTTGCGATAGCGTTGGATTCTAATTGAGCCCATATTGCTGGTGTTCCTATTGCGGCTCCTGCTCCATCGCTTGCGGCTCTAGCAATAAATTTAGCAGCAATTTTTCTTCCTAGGGCAATTCCAGCTTCTACATCACTACGAACGTTGGCTCCGCTAATGATTCGGTACAATTTTTCTTCATCTGCTTTTTCTTGAATATAAGCGATTTCTGTCGGGAAAAGCAATTTTAGTAATTCTACAGTCACTCCAGACAGTACTCCGTCTTCAGATGGGTAGGCGGGTAAAGTACTTTTAGGAACTAATACTTGTAAGGTTGCATCTACAGTGTAGGGAGCGGCTCTATTGTATAATTTTTTGTAATGCCAAGCTGAAATTAATGCGTCATATTGTGCGGCACTTACATAAGCATAGGCTCTTGCTGCGTAAGGTGGATTTGAAAACGGAAATTGCGGATACCCAAATGGATTTGCAGCAGAAGGCGCAGGATACGTTCCGTCTTCGTTTTGATAGGGCGGACGGTTGTGTCTAGCAACCAAGGTGCGCATAATTTCATTCCATCGTAAAACGCCGCCCACTCGCCAATAGGCAATGATTTTTTTTTGTTCTTCGGTTATAGCTGCTTGGTAGCTTTTGATTTCGTTGATTTCTCGAGTGTAGGAAGCTGTATTTGTTGCTACGGGAACATCGATTTGGAATTCATCTGGCGCTGTTAGTAAAATTGGTTTCCAAGTTCCGCCGTTAGCATCGATATTAGTTGGGTTTAAAGCTTGAAAATTATCATTATGTTCTGTAACCTCTTCACTACAAGAAAAAACAAATATAGACAGACAGATAATAAGACTATTTAAAAGAAAGTGGTATAGTTTAGTTTTCATTTTCCGTAGATTTTTTTTCAAAATTGATAATATAAAATAAGCCTCCGTAAACGGTTTTGGATTGTCCAACATTTTTACCTTCTGCTACATAGTTGTACCCGCCAATTATGGCTAGCTCAGGGATGCTTTTTAAGGTGTATTTTGTATTTATACCATACCGTATGGCGTTCATAGTATTACTCGGGAAAGGCATGTTGTTTTTGGTAATGTCAAAACCTCCTTTTTGAGTAACCCAATTATCAATTATGAATTCAGCAATTAATCGATTAGAGCGATAGCCTGTTCTAAAATTAACCGAAATAGCATCTGGCATATTCACTTTATTTGAATAGATGATTTCGTCATTCGTTAAATAGGAATTTCTTTCAATTGTAACGTTTGCTCTTTTTATATAAGCTCCAGAAAGGGTACTGAAAAAATTACCTCTTTGAAAATCTCCCATAACTCGTAATGTCCCTGTTTTGCTTCCAAGGCCCAAGCTCAAGGGTAAATAATCGACAGCATAATTGGATAGTGGAGTAGAATAGCTCCCAATAAAATAAATGGAATAGGTGTTTTTTCCAATTGTTTTTTCAATTGGCATGTATTTTAAAGTTAAAGTAAGGTCTTGTATTCCTTTTTGACCTTTCATAGTGCCTTCAGAAGCATTGGTTTTTACATAGGGCAAGCTGAACAATAGATTCAATTTATCCGAAATTCCGTAATTACCCATTACTGCTAATGATTTTGTGCTTACAGTTCCAAGATTTAAATTGGTTCTTTTGAAATTACCTTCCCAGTAGTTGTCCCAACTGCTGTATTGGTATATTGCTCCTGTGCAAAAGTTGTTTTTACTCATCATTATCCCGTCAATTTCGGTTTGAGAGTATGTTATTAGAGAAGACAAGAATAGCATTGTCCAGTATATTTTTTTCATATATATGTAAAAGTTATTTGTTAGCGGTCATATAAGATGTCGCCTTTTTTTATCAGCGTTTGCTTATAACAAACTTTTTATTAATGGCGATTTCATATGAATTTGCTAAAATGTAAGCGATGATTGACTTAATAAGGTCAAAATCGCTTTTTCAGTATCGCTAGTATAATTCAATTTTGATGTATCGAATCCATCTAAAAATGATTCAGCTAACAATCTAGGGTTTTGAAATAGTTTAGGTTGTTTTTAAGGTATAAGTTGCCTAATAGGCTTTTTCGAAATTCATATCAATGAGTGCATTAATTGAATGCTCAGCAATACGAAGAGATTTGAATAGTAGAAAAAGGAAAATCTAAACGAAATCCGGAGGAGAAAAAGGTACGTTGAAATAGCCACAAACTGGTTTCGTGATTTGTGTTTTTTGAAAAGAAACTTTGGCTATCTGATGCGTAGAAGGTGTACTAATTGATAAAGGTTTTGTAACCAAATAATCAGTTACAACCGTTTTTAATAGTTTTTTTGCAGGCGATTCTTTTGATGGAGAATCATCAAATAATTGTTGATTTACAAGGTTTGTAAGTTCAGAACTTATTTTGTCTTGATGCTTATTTGGTAAATAATACAAGTACAGGATGTTGTTTTTTATACGTTTTTTAAAAACATGATAATATGTATTGTTGATTTCTATGTTTTGGTTTACGTATTCAAAGTCTGTGTCTTGTACAAAAGAATAAATGGAAGCGTTTACTTCAAGAACTTGGTATTCAGTAGTTGCTTTTTCTTGCATACTAGAGACCCATTGGTGTTCTTCTTTTTGATGAAATAGCAAATAGTACCCTATTACATTGTAGAATAAGGAGGCAATTAGAAATACCGATGCCAAGCGTTTCATCATACTCCGAAAGTAAAAAACAAAATGATTGATTTCGTGTTGTTTAGTGTTTTTTAAGTTTTTTTTAACATTAAAAAAATTGATAGTAAATTTTTATTATTAAAAAGTTAAGAATATTTCAGCAATTTTTTCCAATTACTTGTTTTTATTAAATGACCAAAGCGAATTGTGTTTTTAAAAAAGTCCTTATTTTTGTTGACTATGAAACAGCTTCCTCAGCCTCTTGAACAAAAGTTAGCCGCCAGACAAGAGCAAAATGCGCTTAGAAAATTGCCTTTGGCTAACCAATTAATCGATTTTGCATCAAATGATTATTTAGGTTTTGCAAAATCGGAAGCTATTTTTACTGCCGCTCACCAATATTTAGTTAATCATAATTGCATAATTAATGGAGCAACAGGTTCGCGATTACTTTCTGGGAATCATACTTTGTATCCTACTACAGAAACTTTTGTAGCTGCTTTTCATCAAGCACCATCTGCTTTACTTTTTAACTCAGGCTATGATGCCAATGTTGGTTTTTTTAGTGCTGTACCTCAAAAAGGGGATTTTATTTTGTTTGATGAATTGTGTCATGCATCGATAAGAGATGGAATTCAATTATCTTATGCCAAAGGATATAAATTCAAACATAACGATTTTGAGGATTTGGAGTTGTTGATTGAACGTTGTCATACCGAGCGCAGTCGAGGTAATTTGCATAACGAAATTTACATTGTTACCGAATCTGTTTTTTCTATGGATGGAGACTGTCCAAATTTAGAAGAACTGGTTCAAGTAACCACAAAACATAATTGCTATTTAGTTATTGATGAAGCGCACGCTTTGGGGGTTTTTGGTGAAAAAGGAGAAGGATTGGTGCAATTTTTGGGTTTACAAGAGCATTTTTTTGCTCGTATTGTTACTTTTGGAAAAGGCTTAGGTTGTCATGGTGCTGTTGTGTTAGGTTCTGAGGCATTGAGTAGTTATTTGGTCAATTTTGCTAGAAGTTTTATATACACTACAGGACTTTCTCCACATTCGGTTGCAACAATTCTTAATGCTTATAAAGAGTTGGATGCTAAAGCAGCAGCAATTGGTGAATTGAAAGAGCGAATTAATTTTTTTAATCAAGAAAAAAGCCGCTTCAGTTTGAAACCCCTTTTCGTTCGAAGTAAATCGGCTATTCAATCGGCTATAATTCCTGGGAATGCTACTGTAAAAGCCATTGCAAAACAACTTCAAGACAAAGGATTTGATGTAAAACCCATACTTTCTCCCACGGTTCCCGCCGGACAAGAGCGCTTGCGTTTTTGTTTACATAGCTACAATACCGAAGCTCAAATTTCGGAGGTTTTGTATGCTTTATCTTCTTGTCTCTAATAAAAATAGTTCTATCTGAATTTTGTGGGTTTTGCGATTGATTAAAAAGTAAACACGAATTTCACTAATTTTTACGAAAAGAGACTGTTTTAATGACACAGCTTTATTGAAACCAAAGAATTTATGTGCTTATTTTTTAAATTAAATTTTATCTAATTCTTTTAAGATAAACCACAAATTATAAACCCTTGTGGATTTTTTTTAACCATATAAGACATATAAGGTCATTTAAGTTTTTTCTTTGCAAGCCTTGCGTTTTTTTTCAACCATATAAGACATTTAAATTCATTTAAGTTTTTTTTGTGAACCTTGCGTAAATCTTTGCGAACCTTGCGGTTAAGTTAGCTGCGCATTCGTGTTAATTAGTGTAATTCGTGTTTGAATAAAAAAATTACACTTCATAAGTCTTGTGGTTTCTGGGTTTTTTGAAAAAAACAAAAAAAGTTTGTAACGTTTTTAGTTGTTGATTACTTACGAGTCGTAATCAAATAATTAGCTATCGTTTTAATCATCAATCATTAACCCAAAAAATCAAAACCCATGAAAAATGTAAAGGCACAATCCCAAAACCAAATCTTTTATGTATTACTTTTTTTAGCTGGAATTAGCTTAGGTTATAGTCTAGTAAAAGAGTTTGTATTTGAGAAACCAGAAAACGGTTTATTACTAATCACTGCATGCTGTTTGTTAGCCAGTAATTCCTCAACAAAGAATAAATAGAAGGCTAAAACACAATCATCAATCAAATCAATCAATCAATCAAATCATCATTAATCAATCATCAATCAAAAAAATCAACAATTATGAAAACAATTAAAACACTTATTTTAGGTTTAGTAGCGGTAACAAGCTTTAGTTTTTCAACACAAGCGCAAACCAAAAAGGCAAACGAAAATTCTTTATTATGGGAAATTTCAGGAAACGGATTAGCACGTCCTTCTTATGTATACGGAACCTTACACATGATGTGTGAAAGTGATTTTACCATCAAAGAAAAAGTAAAAAAAGCATTTGATAAATCAACTAAATTAGCCTTAGAGTTAGATTTTGATGAACCATCAGAAGTAAAAGCGATGCAAGAAATGAGTGTGAGCAAAGTAGCTTTGAGTACTCTTCTGACCCCTGAAGATTATAAAAAATTAGATGTTCTTTTGAAAGAAAGGGTTGGAGCAGGAGCGAATCAATTTGAGCATACCAGTTTACATTCTTTGCTGAGTATGATTATGTTTAAAGCATTAAATTGCAATCCAAAAATGTATGAATTTGAGTTTTTACAAATGGCTCAAAAAAGAAAGATGGAGATTTTAGGTTTAGAGAAATTTGCTACTCAATTTGCTGCAATGGATGCTACTTTTTCACCGCCAGTAATGGTAGAGCAGTTGAGCAATTATGATAAAAAATATTTCGATTTGTTAACTCAAACCTATAAAAGTGAAGACTTAAAGGCCATTTATGAAATGGTTAATGACCCTAAATTTATGGATGAGAAAAGTAAACCAGTAATGTTAGACAACCGCAATAGTAATTGGGTTAAAGATATGCCAGCTATGATGAAAAACGAAAGTGTATTTTTTGCGGTAGGAGCAGCGCATTTAGGTGGAGAAAAAGGAGTGATTCAATTATTACAAAAAGCAGGATATAAGGTACAACCCATAACCAACTAATTTGACTTTGAAGACAAAAGAGCAAGAATTTTTATCCCGAATCGAGCAGCATAAAGGCATCTTGTACAAGGTTTCCAAAATGTATATGGACAACCGAGACGATCAAGAAGATTTGTTTCAAGAAATCATTTGCCAATTATGGAAAGCCAACGATAGTTTTAAAGGAGAAAGTCAGTTTTCAACTTGGATGTATCGTGTAGCCATAAATACTGCCATCGTTTTTCTGAAAAAAGAAAAAAAGAAAGTAGACAAATACGAGTTGTCATCTACAAATATTCCCGACGAAGAAGGGGATGCCGATATCAAGGAGCGGCAATTGGAACACTTTTATAGGGCCGTTCAAAAATTGGATAAGATAGACAAAGCGATTATTTTTTACCAACTCGAGGGATTTTCTCATAAAGAAATTGGGGAAAATCTAGGGATTTCAGAAGGAAATGCTAGAGTCAAATTAAATAGAGCCAAAGAAAAATTAAAAGAAATTATAAAAAATCAAGGATATGGATTTTAACGATATACAATCAGCCTGGAACAATGAAAACACAAAAAATGTAGTTGTTCCCACTCAATTAGAGAAAGTACAACATGCCAATACACCACTAGACAAGATTAGGAAAAATTTGAAAAATGAATTTATTTATCAAATAGTATCAATTGTTGTTGTAGGATTTGCCCCTTATTTAAATGGATTTCCAGAGCAAGCCATCACACCCTTTTATTTGTTGTTTAGTTTGTTTGTAGCGGTTAGTGCTTATTATCTAATTAAGTTGTTTATTTTTTATAAACGACTAAACAAAACAGCTTTGAATACCAAAGACAATTTATACGAAACCTATTTTGATATTCGCTTGAATATGGAACTTTACAAGACCTTTGGGTTTGCCTTAACACCGTTTATGATTTTGTTTTTGGTTGGGGTTTTATATTTTAAATTGCCTAATGGCGCGACATTTTTTACCGATAGTACCAATAGTATAGTGCTGTTTGTTTCGGTTTTGTTTAGTATGTTGTTTATGGGCATAGCTTCAGAATGGTGGGTACACTTTTTTTACGGCAAATACGCCAAAGAAATCCGAACCGTTTTAGACGAGTTAAAAGAAGAATAAATAGTAAAGCAACTTTCGGGTTGCTTTTTTTGTGTTGCAATCATAGTGAACTTTGTAAATTCTTTGCGAACTTTAAATACAGTTTTTTTGCCACGGATTCCACGGATTTTACTGATTAGTTCACAAGAAAAAAACATATAAGTCACCTAAGTTTTTCTGAATAGGCTGTGTAATTTGAACCATATAAGACAAATAAGGGCATATAAGTTTTCGTTGGGCGTTACAACAATTGCAACACTTTTACTTTGTGCGGCTTCGTGACTTCTTCGTGTTTCTTTGTGGTGAAAAGATTTAACCGCAAGGAGCGCAAAGTTTTACGTAAAGGGCGCAAAGTTTTAAATAATTAACTCTTTAAAATCTGTGGAATCTGCGTGCAAAATTTAACCGTTAAGACTGAAAATTACTTTTATATTTTGTGGTTGAATTTCAGGAAGTTTACCATAAATCGAAAAGATAATGGCTTATGGTTCTAAAAAAATAATAAACATAAAGTTTTGTGGTTTATTTTTGTCACAAATTCAATGAATTTATGGTTAGTTAGTTGAATGTACATTAATGAACTATTTAAAAGCAACTGAAATAGAAGTTGGATTATTGCTGAACTTCGGCGAAGAACCAGAATTTAAACGTGTTATATATACAAACGATAGAAAAGTTAATTTAAAAAATCAGCGATAATCCGTTCCATCCGTTTTATCCGTGGCAATTTAGAATATGAAATCGCCAATAACTAGAAGTTTGCGCAAGCAAACACCCATATATAAAAAGGCGACCCGAACGAAGTGAATTGGCGAAGCATAACATATGTGACCGCTTAAAAATAAAATTTACACATATGAAATTATTTATTACAGGAATAGGTACCGATGTAGGTAAAACCGTTGCAGCCGCTATCATTACTCAAGCTTTAGAAGCCGATTATTGGAAACCCATTCAGGCAGGAGATTTAGATAATTCCGATAGTCATAAAGTAAAGGCATACGTCTCTAATCAAAAAACTGTTTTTCATCCCAACAGTTATGCTTTGCATACGCCAGCTAGCCCGCATTATGCAGCCGAAATAGATGGAATCATCATTGATACCACTCAGATTAAAGAGCCAGTTACCGAAAACCATTTGGTAATTGAAGGCGCTGGTGGAATTTTAGTTCCTCTGAATACAACTAATACGATTGCCGATTTGATTCAACCCGATTACAAAGTGATTGTGGTTTCTCGTCATTATTTGGGTAGTATCAATCATACACTCTTGACTATTGAGGCCTTACAAAATCGAAACATTACTGTCGCTGGAATTGTTTTTTCTGGAGATGAAAATCAAGCAACCGAATCGATTATTTTAAGCAAAACAGGCGTAAAATGCATTGGTAGAATCGAACAAGAACCCTATTTTGATACGAATGTCATCGCAGAATATGCCGATTTGTTTCGAGAGCAACTATTGAGTTTATAAGAAATTAGAGTATAGAATAATATGACTATCCGTGACTAGTACCATTCCACAGAATAAATTAGTTGTTGAATGTTTTTCACAAATATGATCCTTTATGATCTTTGCGTCTTCGCGACTTTGCGAGCCAAATTTCACGCAAAGGCGCAGAGACGCAAAGTATATTGTCATTATTTAGACTGTTGGTATGAGTTACGGACAGTCATATAGAATAAAGAGCCTAGACTTTGTATCTTTGGCAAATATTATAGAGTATAGTCTATCCTCTATTTTCTTTACTCTATCTTCTTTAACACTATGAATTTAACAGAAAGAGACCAGAAACATCTTTGGCATCCATACACCCAACATAAAACAGCGGCTTTACCAGTTGGAATTGTCCGTGGCGAAGCGGCGTTGTTGTGGGACGAAAGTGGTAAACAATATATAGATGCCATTGCTTCGTGGTGGGTCAATCCGTATGGACATTCGAATCGCTTTATTGCAGATGCGATTTATAAGCAACTCACTACCTTAGAGCACGTGCTTTTTGGAGGTTTTACGCACGAACCCGCTGTTGTTTTATCCGAGAAATTAGTCGAAATCTTACCTAGCAATCAGCAAAAACTCTTTTTTTCGGACAATGGTTCTACCGCTGTCGAAATTGCTATAAAAGTGGCTTTACAGTATAACTTTAACCAAGGGATTTCAAAAACAACCATTATTGCTTTTGAAGATGCTTTTCATGGAGACACCTTTGCAGCTATGGCGGCGAGTGGTATTTCGTTTTTTACCGAAGCTTTTCAAGGAATGATGATTGATGTGGTTCGGATTCCCGTTCCAGTGCAAGGAAAAGAAGCAGAAAGTATAGTAGCTCTTCAAAAAGCAATTGCCGATAAAAATTGTGCGGCTTTTATTTTTGAACCTTTAATACAAGGTGCCGCTGGAATGGTGATGTACGCACCCGAAGCTTTGGATAACTTGCTTCAAATTTGCAAACAAAACCAAGTATTGACCATAGCCGATGAAGTGATGACTGGTTTTGGGAAAACCGGAAAAAACTTTGCCTGCGATTATTTGAAAACCTTGCCCGATATGATGTGTTTGTCTAAAGCCTTGACTGGTGGTACTATTCCTATGGCGATTACGACTTTCACAACAACCATTTTCGATGCTTTTTATGATGATGATATCAATAAAGCCTTGTTTCATGGGCATACGTTTACGGCAAATCCAACGGGTTGCGCTGCTGCTTTAGCGAGTATCGAATTGTTGCAAACCGAAACGATGCAGTCCAATATTCAGCGCATTCATCAACGCCATTTGGATTTTCAAAAGCATATAGCTACACATCCAAAAGTAACCACTACTAGAGTTTTTGGGGTGATTTTCGCTTTGGAAATCAAGACCGATGGCGCAGCGAGTTATTATGGTTCTTTGCGTAATAAGCTCTACAATTTTTTTATTGAAAATGGGGTGATTCTACGTCCAGTTGGGAATATCGTTTACATTTTGCCTCCTTATGTTATTACCGATGCACAGTTGCAAAAAGTGTATGAAGTGGTTGAAAGTGCTTTGGAAATAGTATAGTCTTTTTAAACACGAATTTCACGAATTGACACAAATTAAAACTGTAGAGTCTTCGAGGTGAAAAAGACACTGATTCCACAGATTTTCACAGATTTTTATTTTGGTATAATTACATCCGCGTTATCCATGTTCCAATTATGTTGTTAGTTTTAACCGCAAGGCACGCAAAGGAAAAATCGCAAGGTTCGCAAAGTGTTGTGCTTTTGGAAAATCTGTGTTTGTTTTTCAATAATAGATAAAAAAATCCGTGTTAATCCGTTTTATCTGCGTTATCCGCGTACCAATCAGGTTGTTAGTTTTAACCGCAAGGCACGCAAAGGATTACGCAAGGCAAGCAAAGTTTTGGGTTTTGAGGTAAATCTGTGCAATATGTGTTTATCATCTTCAATACCAAAAAAAATCCGCGTCCATCCGCTTTATCTGTGTCATCCGTGTTCCATTTTTTTAAGAGCCACAGAAACCAATGGATAAAATACACACCGATTGTCTTTCAATTTCAATCTGTGCAAATTTGTGCAATCTGTGTTTTATATTAAAAATCCGCGTCATCCGTGTTCCATTTATACGTATAGCTAAAATCAATTTGTATAGATTTTTAATTATTTTGTGGACTTTCTGTAATTCTTTGCGACCTTTGCGGTAAATTACAATCATCTATTTTGTCACAAATTATCTCTATAACCGCCCTGTCCTCCATTTCCCCTTTGGGCAATGACCCGAAGACCATTTGGAAAAATTATCAACATCCTAACACTTGTTTTTCCGAGCAGTTTTTAGACCATCAAAATACTTGCGTGGCTGCTTTGGATGCTGCTTCACAACAAGAAGTTTTGGCATTACAACAAACGGATATTAAGTACAAGTCATTAGACAAGTCGGTGTTGTATGCTATGGTGGCTGCAAGAAAAGCGATGGCTCAGGCAGGTTGGGAAAAAGGAGGGAGTTTTGGTATCAATATCGGCTCTTCGAGAGGTGCCACCGATTTGTTCGAAAAACATTTTCAGGAATATTTAACCACGGGAAAATCCCAAACCTTAGCTTCACCAACGACTACTTTGGGGAATATTTCGTCATGGGTGGCGCATGATTTGCAAAGTACGGGTCCTGAAATTTCGCATTCCATTACTTGTTCTACTGCTTTGCATGCTTTACTCAACGGAGTCGCTTGGTTGCGAGCGGGAATGGCAAATCAATTTTTGGTAGGTGGTAGCGAAGCACCCTTGACTGATTTTACGATAGGCCAAATGCGTGCTTTGAAGATTTATACTCAAAATAAAGAGGAGTACCCCAACCGTGCTTTGGATTTAGATAAAAAACAAAATACAATGGTTTTAGGTGAAGGTGCGGCAGTATGTTGTTTAGAATTAGGACAAAAAGAAAATGCTTTGGCTTTTATTGAAGGCATAGGTTACGCTACAGAAATTTTGGAGCATAACATTTCAATTTCGGCAGAAGCCATTTGTTTTCAAAAATCGATGGCAATGGCATTGCAAAACACACCTTTATCCGAAGTAGATGCTATTGTAATGCACGCGCCAGGTACCATCAAAGGGGATTTGACAGAATATCGTGCCATTGAAAAACTTTTCGGAAATAATTTGCCACTACTTACTACCAATAAATGGAAAATAGGCCACACGTTTGGTGCCTCAGGAATCTTAAGTGTCGAAATGGCCATTTTGATGCTGCAACACAAGCAGTTTATTGGGGTGCCTTTTCTTAGCGATAGTAACCCTTTCAGAGTTTTGAACTCTGAAAGGGTTATCAAAAAAGTTTTAGTAAACGCTGTTGGTTTTGGAGGTAATGCCGTTTCGGTGTTGTTGAGTTTGTAAAATTTGGTTAACTGTTTAATCGATTAAATTTTAGACACAAATTTCACAGATTCCACAGATTTTAAAGAGTTAATTATTTAAAACTTTGCGTCCCTTGCGTAAATCTTTGCGAACTTTGCGGTTAAAATTTTACCACAAAGAAACACGAAGAACTCACGAAGCCGCACAAAGTAAAAGTGTTGCAATTGTTGTAAGGCCCAACGAAAACTTATATGCCCTTATTTGTCTTATATGGTTCAAATTACACAGC
>ERZ650302.1336-NODE-1336-length-13767-cov-14.531651_pt1 | contig 13767 bp, 13 predicted proteins | sample MGYA00376238_ERZ650302 | MGnify/ENA primary metagenome ERZ650302 (study PRJEB26733, sample SAMN07839298) | wastewater metagenome | biome: urban; feature: wastewater treatment plant; material: waste water | place: USA: North Carolina | collected 2016-04-28 ... | reverse complement strand
GGTAGGCACGGGCCAGGTAGTTGTGAATGCCTCACAGGCATCAGTCAGTTACACTAGACCCACGCTATCTTATTGACGGCGTGGGTCTTTTTACTTTCCCTTACCTGATTTACAACAGCAGTATTTGCTCTGGCGGCGGCTCGGTGCGCTGGCGCATGCGGCCAAAAAACACCTGCATGCGGGAAAACTGCTTGTCGGTGAGCGTCAACACGCGCACTTCACCGTCTGGCGGCAGGGCGGCGCGCAGCCTTTGCATGTGCACCGCGCCGTTTTCTTCGCTGGCGCAGTGGCGGCCGTACACTGAGAGTTGCAGGCGCAGATAACCTTCGTTCAGCAAAAAATCATGAAAATGCCGATAGTCGGCGCGCGCCTCACTATCGGTGGTGGGCAGGTCAAACATGATGATCAGCCACATGGTTCGGTATCCTCCAAAAACAGCCATTTCGGTATCTCCACCGTCAGGTTTTCGCCAAACCAGGCTTGTTTGGCCTGGGCAATATAGCGCCCCAGCGCCACCCACAGCGGCAGACGCACATCGCCCAGCTGCACCTGGGCGGCCAGCATGGCCAGCAGCGCGCGTTTGTCGCCGGGGCTCAGCCCTTGGCTGGGGTCGCGGATGTGGCGGCAGGCCAGCCAGTCTACTGCCGGGCGCAGTGGCTCCATCAGGTCGTCGGCCAGGGCGAAATTATCCTGGCGGTTGTGATGAAAAATCCCCCAGGCAGGGTGCAGGCCGGCCGCCACCACCGCGCGGGCCACGGCTGCGCGCAGGATGGCGTAGCCGTAGTCCAGCAAGGCGTTCACCCCGGTGTGGCGGCCAGGCTGGCGGTGCTCGCCCTCTGGCAACAGGCTGCGCCAGTATGCGGCGGCAGCTTGCGCCTCCAGATTGTCGGGGTCGCCGGGGCGCACATGCTCGGCCAGTCGGCGCAGACGCGCCTCGCCTGGCCGGCCCAGCTTTGCCAGCACCTCGGCCTGGGCGCTGATTTTGCCGCGTATCACCGCTTGCCACAGCGCCGCCTGGGCGGCGGGGCTGGCCGCCACTTGCTGGCGCAGAATTTCGGCGTGCAGGCTGTGGCCATCCAGCGGCAGCATCAGCGCGCTGGGCAGGTGGTGTTCGTCGCACACGGCAATGGCGACGCCATATTGCTGGCAGCAGGCCAGCGCCTGTTGGGTGATGACATTGGCCGGGTGGGCCAGCAATAGCAGGCCGACATCTTCGGCCGGCGCGCTGGCCACACACTGGCCATCTTGCTCAATCACCAGTTGATGATGATGCAGATGCACATAGCTGCCATGGGTGAGCTCGATAATGCGCTTGATCATGGCAAGGGCTTGCCCAGCACGTTGAGTTGTAGTGGCTGCATACCATGTTGATCGACCAATTGACTGATGCTGGCGCGCACTTTTTGGGTGTCATCATCCAGCGTAGCGGCCCGGTGATGGCGCAACACAACGCGCTTGTCTTTCGGATCCAGATTTTGCACCCGATAAATCACTTGCCGTTCACCTTGCTGAATCAGCACCAGATCATTGATGTGCAGCGCCATCAGGAACACTTTGTCGGCGCCGTGCTTGGTTTGCACCAGCGCTTGCTGGTGTTGATGGGCGCGCTGGGCGGCCTCCCACATGGTGACAAATACGCTTTCCACCTTGCCGCTGGCGCGGTCGCGCAGGATTTCCACATGGTGATTGCTGCCAAAGGGCAAGTGTTTGCGCAGTTGGCCCTGGCGGTCTGGCAGGCTTAAAAAGCTGCGCGGGTTAAAGCTGTTGGCCGCCACCACGCGCACGCGGCGCACCGGCCCGTGGCCAGGGTGCAGCACGGGCAGGTTTTCTGGGGCAAAGGCTTGCTTGGCGTGATTGTTAAAGCGCGCCAGGTGGTCTTGCAGCTGGCGGCGCAGGCCGTCGTCCACCAGTTTGTCCAGCTTCAGGCTGGCGTCCAATGGTTTGCGATACACCACGCGCGGCTCGCCTTGCGGGCCGCGCTGTACGGCATAGACGGTTTCTTCATGCAGTGCGCCGCTGAGTTTGCGCAGCGGCGCATGGCTGACGCACAGGCGGTCCAGGTGGGCGGCCAGGCTGTCGCGGTAGTGGGCAAATGGGGCATCCAGCGCAATGCGCTCCAGCCGGGCGCCGGGTTCGCGCATCAGTTTGACCAGTTTTTGATACAGGCTGCGGTTAACGCAGGCAATCACGGCGGCGTCTACGGCGTGGTGGCGGTGGTCGGCGCGGTTTTTTTCTCCCCCGCCCAGCAGCGGGTTCAGCCCCCAGCGCCGACGCAGCCAGGCGGTGAGCACGCCCTTGCTGACCGACACATCCACCGCGCTGCCCAGCAGTTGCACATAGGCCAACACTTGCCGGCTGAGGTAGGCGGTGTCGGTCAGTTGGTTATTGATAAAGTCATCCACCCCTGATAATTCTTGCCGCAGCAGGCGTTCGCGCTTGGCGGGGGGTTGCTGGCGGGCGCATTGCACCATGCGTTCCCAGCGTTCAGGCTGGCCGCTGTATGCCTCGTAAGGCGTGCGGTTGCCCTTGAAGCGGTTTTCGCTGGCCATCACCAGGGCTTTGTTCATGTACGAGTCGTCCACCGTGCGCGAATACGGCAGGATGTGATCCACTTCGACTTCGGCAGAAAACAACTCGGTCATGCTGATGGGTTTGTCTGAATACAGGCAGCGTTCGTTTTGGTCGCGCCACAGGCGGTATTTCAGCTGCTCCAGCCGGCCCACGCGCTCGGCCAGCCCCAGTTGCGGATTGGCCTGGCGGATGGTTTGGTATTGCGTGTTGGCGTCTTCGTTGGCTTTTTGGTTGCGCTTTTGTTGTTTTTCGTATTCCGCCTTGCGCTTGCCGCCCATGGCCAGTTCGCGCGGCAGTTCGATGCGGATGGCGTGCGGGCGGCCATATTCGGCCAGCAGGGCATTGCACACCCGGCGAAACTCATGCAGCGCGCGATTCACCACCGGGTTGCGCAGGTCATCCGGGCGCGGCAGGCGCTCCAGGCCGTCGCTGGGCGTGCGGCTATAGCCATAGCCGGCGGCTTCGCGCGCTTGGTCGTAGCGCATGCCCTGGCGCATAAACGGCAGCAGGCGGCGGATGGCTTTGAGCGACAAATTGGCGTGGCCGGGCTCCAGCTCCAGGGTGGCCAAGGCAATGGCGGTGCGCGCCGGCAAGGCCCAGTGAGTCATCAGGCGTTTTTTAAGCGCGGATTTTTTCTCGAATTTCAGCAGGTCTTCCACCAGCTCGGCTTGCCCGCTGGCGCCCAGCGCGCGCCAGGCGTCAGCACCCAGAGTATTGGCCAGTTTGCTGGCGGTGCGGTTGCCGGGCAGGCCTTTTTTGCTGCCGGCTTCCAGATTGAGGGTGATGGTTTTATCCAGGCCCAGCAGTTTTTTGACGGCTGACCAGCTCATGTCTTGCTGGCTGGCCAGTTTGTCCAGCAGGCGGGTGCGGTCTTGCTCGGTCAGCGCCAGGTTCAGGCCCAAAATTTCGCCCGTGTCCGGGTGGCTGCATGGGCGGTCGTAGCGCAGGTGATTGATGTCTTGCAACAAACGGAATTCTTGGTATTCCAGCCGGGCCATGGCGGCGCGCTGGCGGTGTTTTTCCAGCGAGCAGGCGCCAATGCTGGCGCGATCCCAGCGCAGCGGACGCTGATGAAAAATAATCCGCTCGATTTCTTCGCATACGGCGTCATCCAGCCCGGCATGGTGCGGACGCTGGGCGGCCAGAATGGCGCGCAGCTCATCGCGGATCATGTCGCGGCCAATGCGCCGGCCGCGTTTGCGCTGCGCGCTGGGCAAGCTGGCCAGGTATTGGCCCAAGGTGCGGCAGCCGGCTTGGTGGATGTCTGCTTGCAAGGCGCTAATCGCTTGCTTGAACTGCCCTTCTTCTTTGATGCGTTCGCGCTCGCTGGCGGCGTGGCCTTGTGGGTCTTCTTGTTCCAGCTCGGCCAGCATGTCTTGCACGTCGTGGTCGTCCAGCATGTCGGACAGCAGGGTTTTGCGGTTGGACTGAAACCCCCGGCGCATGCCCAGGTGGGCAATCACCCGCCCTAATTGGTGGGCGCTTAGCGCCTGGTCCAGCGCTTGCGCACGCAGGGCGTAGGGGTCGCCCAGTGTGTTGAGCACCCGTTCGCGCTCGCGCACATCGTGTACGCTATCGGGCAGCAGCCCCAGCAAGATCAAATAATTTTGCAAACGCCGCCGCCGCCGTGCGCGCCGCTCCAGCACCCGCCGGGCCAGCCGCATTTGTCGGCGTTTGTGGTTTTTGGGGGTAGGGGTTTTTTCTTCAACGGCCTTGGGGAAGATGCGCACGCCCATATCACGCAGGGCTTGCGCCTGGCCGGCCGGGTTTTCTTCCAGCACGGCCCAGCCGATGGAATTGCTGCCAAGGTCAAAGCCAAACACCAAGTGCGGATCGGCGGAGGGGGTGACGGACATGCTGAGCTCCAGAACATGGGATCAGCCGATAGTATATTGACATGCCGTGCCATTGGCATTAGCATCAGTTCATCAGAGTGTAACTGACTGATGCCTGAGAGGCTTCATCACAAGAGATGAATTTCTCGCAGGATAGCCCTTTGTGGCGCCCCCGGCCTCCCAGCGAGGCCGTTTTCACATTTAGAGCAGCTCACAAAACCCAGCGCAGCGCGCCTGGCTAGGCGAAGAAGTACGGCAAGGTCGGGTAACGACGCCAAGAGGGTTTTGTTAGCGGCTCTTAGCGTATCTTCAAGCCGCTTACCACACTCAGGTACAGCGATCCTGGCCTGCATTATGGTGGATGGAGGTGACGATTTCCCCGTCATCAACTCAGCCACACGCATGGCAGCCATACATTCGTGCTTCTCTTCTCCGTATGTGATACTTGTACATCAGCCCCTTTAGCTTGGAGAAAATCATGGCTTCCGTATCGCTGCGATTGCCTGATGAGGTCGTGCAACGCCTGGATAAACTGGCCACCATGACCGGACGCACCAAGAGTTCTTACATGGTGGAAGCCATCCAGGAGCACCTGGATGACCTTGAGGATTTATACCTGGCAGAGCAGCGCATGGCTGATATCCGCGCCGGGCGCGATCAGGCTGTGCCGCTTGAGGAAGTGATGAAACGCTATGGCATGGAGGGTTGAGCTGGCTCCCGCCGCCGAGCGCGAGCTAGGCAAGATTGACCCTCAACATGTGCGCCGGATTCTGATGTTCTTGCATGAGCGCGTGGCGACACTGGATGACCCGCGAAGCATTGGCGAAGCGCTTAAAGGTTCACGGCTTGGCGCGTTCTGGAAATATCGGGTAGGGGATTACCGGGTGATTGCCAATATTGAGGACGGGGCTTTGCATATCCTTGTGGTGCGGATTGGCAATCGTCGGGAAGTGTATCGATAAACGGTGAGTGTCGAGAGGCTTCAGCACGTCCCGCATTCTTCAATACGCCCACTCCAGCCAAGCATACGCCTGGCTGCGTTGCGGCAGTTGCCGGATCAGCGCGCTGGCGGGGCCGGCGTGGCGGCGCAGGCCGGCTTCCAGTTTCAGGCGGTCGCCTTGCCAGCTGAGCGCGGCGGTGAGCATCAGCCCGCCGTCCTGCGGGTGATACAGCGCGTCCAGCGTGGGTTGCCAGCCGTCGTGCGTCCAGCTCAGCCGGGCAAACAGGCTGTCGCGGCGCAGATTGCCCGAGGTGGGGAACATCTGCGCTTGCCAGGCTTGGTTGCCGGCCACCGCCATGGCCGGCGCGCCGGCAGCGGCGTAGCGGCTCAGCTCGGCATTGCGCGCGGCCCAGCCGCGCCAGTCGGCGGCGGACGGCGCGGTGCCGTCGCGCCAGGCTTCCAGCAGCAGGCTGATTTGCTCGGCGGTGGTCCAGCTGCCGCCGATCAGCCATTGCCGGGCGCTGCCTTGCCGCTGGTTCAGCCAGGGGTTGCTGGCGCTTAATGGTGGGCTGTCGGCGCTGTGGCGCAGGGTGTCGTGGTGGCGCAGGTAGCGCGCCGAGGCGTGCAGTTCCAGCGATTCGTTCACCACCCAGGCGGCGGCCGCGCCCACGCTGGCGCCAGTGTGGGCGCCCAGGCGGGCAAAGCCGTGCCAGTCGGCGTCGCCGTCGCGCTGGTACACCCGCGCCGCCAGCGCCGGCTCGCTGCCGCCCGTGGCGCTGCGCCGGGCGGTGGGGTTGACCGCCGCCAGCGACCAGGCGCGCTCGGCGCTGAAATATTCACCCAGCAGCATGCTGCGCCCTTCCAGCGGCAGATTCAGCAGGCTGCGCCGGGTTTCTTGTTGCACCAGGTCGTTGGGGCGAAAGCCCTGGCCAACATCCCAGCTGAGCACTTTTTTGCCCACGGTCCATTGCCAGGGGCCGCTGCCGCCGCTGAGTTGGGCTTCGTTGAATTGCATGCGGCCTTGCTCGCCCTCGCCGCTGCGCCGTCGCTGGCGCGCCAGCGCCTCCACCCGCAGTTGCGCGCCGCCCAGCGTCAGCGCGCCTTGCAGCTGGGCTTCGCTGTTGAGCGTGCTGGGCGGGCTGATGGCCAGGCCGGCGGCGTCGGCGGCGGCCAGCGGGCCGGCATTGGCGGCGCGGCCGCCTTGCCAATAGGTGCGCAGCACGCCATGCCAGGCGGGGTCATCGGCCTGGCTGGGCGCGGCGGCCAGCAGCGCGGCCAGCGCACAGCCGGCGCGGCGCCACAGCGGGGGCAAGCAGGTCATCGGGCTTAGTCCAGGCTGGGGTTGCGCACTAAAAACATCGGGTTCAGCCAGGTGTCGGGAATGCTGCGCGGCTTGCGGCTTTGGTAGCTCACTCGGGTTTCTTTTTGCTTGTTCAACTGGTCGGTCAGAATCATGTCGGTGACAGTGCTGCGCGCTTTGTCCAGGGTGAAGCGCGCCTGCTTGGCCAGTTTGTCGGATTGCACATACAGATCAGCGCGCACCGGTTCGTGGCGGGTTTTGCCCAGCCACAGCTCGATGCGCGAGTAGGTCACCCCCTTGCGTGTGGCGTGCAGGCTCAGGTGCAGGCATTGGCGGGCTTGCTCATTGGGCTGGCAGGGTTCTTCGCCCACCAGTTCGGCGCGGTAGTCGCCGCTCCAGCTCAGTGTGGCGATGTCGCCGGTAGAGGCGTCGCCCAGCAGTTTTTGCATCGGCGTGATGCGCAGCGGGCGCTGGCTGTTGGGCATCAGCAGCCAAAAGTCATCGCCCAGCATCAGCACTTTTTGGCCTTGTTCGGCCGGGCTTTGCATCAGCACCAGCGATTGGCGGCCGGCCTGGGCAAACACGGTGTAGCGGCGTTCTTTGTCCAGCTCGCCGCTGGCGCTGTAGGTTTGCACCAGGGTTTCCACTTGCAGGTTGTCGGCGCTCATGCGGTAGCGGTCGGCGTCGCGCAGCAGGGTGTCGAGGTCTTGTCCCCAGGCGGGGGCGATGGCGCAGAGCGCCAGCAGGCAGGCAGCGTGTTTCATGGCGGGCCTTGGTAAAGAGAGAGATAAGGTCATCAGGTATGCGCCAGCGCATCCACCACCGGCAGGCGCACGGTTTTGCGCGCCACCAGCAGCGAGGCGGTCAAGGTCAGCAGCAGCATCAGGCTCATCACCACGGCGTACATGCTGGCGTCCACGGTCACCAACAGCGGGTAGCCGACGCTGCGGCCAGGCGGGGGCGGCATGTCCATCGGAAACACATGCAACAGCGCGCTGATGGCCAGCGCCAGCGCCGCGCCCAGCAGGGCGCCGGCGCCGCCCAGCAAGGCGCCTTCCAGGCCCAGTGTGCACAGCAGTTGGCCGGGCAGGGTGCCCAGCGCGCGCAGGGCGCCGATTTCGCGGGTGCGCTCGATGATGGCCATGGCCATGGCGTTGGCCACCACGGACACCACAATCACCGCGATGATCAGGCCCAGCGCGCCAAAGATGCGGTTATACAGATTGCGCACCGCCCGGTAGAACGCGGCTTGTTCTTCCCAGGTTTGCACCGCCAGTTGCGGCAGTTGCGCGGCCAGGCGCTGGCGCGCGGGCTCGGTGGCTTCCATGCGGTCGAGAAACACGCCCAGGGTGGAGACTTTGTCGGTCACCAGCAGCTGCTGGGCGGTGGCGATGCTGGTGTACACCATGCGCTTGTCCACCTCCGGCACGCCAGTGGTGAACAGCCCGGCGACGACGACGTCCACCGCGTTCATGGCGCCTTCGGTGGTGCTGGCCAGCAGGGTGAGGCTGTCGCCGGGGCGGGCTTTCAGGTTGCGCGCCAGGTCGGCGCCCAGCATCACTTGCGGCTGGGCGGCGTCGGCGGCCAGGGTTTTGCCGGCGGTGACGGTCAAAAACGGCCCCTTGACGGTGAATTCGCCGTCCGGGTCCACCCCGGCGGCCAGCATCACCGTGGATTTGTCGCCATTGCTGATCAAGCCGGTAAACGCCACGCGCGGCAGCACATGGCGCACCGCCGGGTCGGCCAATAGCGTGGCGCGCAGTTTTTGCACCCCGCTTAAGCCGTGTTGCAGCGGCACGTCTTCGTCGCGGTCAAACTGCGCGGGCGCGCCCAGCACCAGATGGCCGCTGTCGCGGGCCGAGGCTTCGGCCAGGCTTTCGTAGGTATAGAGGGCAAAGCCGCCCGCCAGCAGCATGCCGGCCGCGCCCAGCGCCACAATCGACACCGTCACCAGCGAGCGGCGGCGGTTGCGCAGGGTGTTGTGCCAGGCAAATTTCAACCAGGTCAGCAAGGCGCGCATTGGATTCTCCCGTCCAGTAAATTCACCACCCGATCACAGCGGGCGGTCAGCCGGTTGTCGTGGGTGGCGATGACAAAGGCGGCGCCTTCGGCGCGGCCGCGTTCGCGCATCAGCGCCAGCACTTGCTCGGCGGTGTGCGAATCCAGGCTGGCGGTGGGTTCGTCGGCAATCACCAGGCTGGGGCGCTTGATCAGCGCGCGGGCAATCGCCACCCGCTGGCGTTGGCCGCCGCTGAGCGCATCCGGGCGGTGGTGGGCGTGTTCGGCCAGGCCCACGGCCGCCAGTTGCGCCGCCACCCGCGCGCGGCGCTCGGCCGGCGGCACATCGGCCAGAAACAGCGGGTAATCGACGTTCTCGGCCACGGTCATCACCGGAATCAGATTGAAGTTCTGAAACACAAAGCCCAGCGCATCGCGGCGCAGCAGGGTGCGCGCGGTTTCATCCAGCGCATTGACGGGCTGGCCGTTGAGCTCGATGTCGCCCGCGTCCGGGGTGTCGATCAACCCGCACAGGTTCAACAGCGTGCTTTTGCCGCTGCCGGACGGGCCGGTCAGCGCCAACAGCTCGCCGGCCTGCACGTCCAGGTCCACGCCGCGCAAGGCGTCGATGCGGTGCGCGCCCAGTTGGTAGTGTTTATGCACACCGGCCAGGCGCAATACTGGCCCATTCTGTGGCGACATCAAGACCGCGCTCATAAGCCCACCCCATATTGTTTGGCGGTTTGCCGCACGCGCTCGCGCAAAATCGTCGGCGCGGCGGCCAGTTGCGGATGGGCCTGCACTTGCGCCAGCAGCCGCATGCCCTGCTCGTGGCGGTGCATCACCGTGGGCACCGCCAGAAAGGTGCGCGCCGCCACATACTGAACTTCCAGCGTGGTGGCCGCGCCGCTCGGGCTGAGCCCTGGCTGGCCCGTTGCCAACATCGCCAGTGATTTATCCAGCATGGCCAGGCCATCCTCGGCCTGACGCATTTTTTTCCAGGGCATCCACATGGTTTTGGCCAGCATGGCCGTGGCCGCGCCACGGTAAGCCAGCAATACCGCATTGCCAGGTTCGGCTTGGGACAATGCAGCAAATGCCTCGGCGGCCGGCTCGATGGCGGCATCGTCGCCATCGCTAGCCTGGAGAAACACATGCAAAGCCGGCATGAATTGCGCTTCGGTGACGGCATGTGCCGGCATGGCGCTCAGCCATAGCGCACAACAGGCACAAAGCCACAGGGATTTGAACATCAGGAGCCTCGCTATCAGGGGGGGTCATGCTGACAGTATGGCGAGGTGGCTGCGCGGGCTCAGTAAGCATGTGACGAAAGGGGTTATTCACGGCGTCAGCCGGGATGCCAGGCCCGCCAAACGCGGGCTCGCCATGTCGGCAAATTTCCCCGATGATGGCGAACCCATGGCTGTCTGGATCTCTGCAATGCGATTTGATTTTGTCGATCTGCGCCTGTTGGTGCATGTGGCCGAAGCCGGCAACCTCACTGCCGGCGCCGCGCGCCTGCCGATTGCCCTGTCGGCGGCCAGCCAGCGCATCCGCAAGCTGGAAACCCTGTTTGGCGTGAGTTTGTTCGAGCGCGAGCGCGACGGCGTGCGGCTGACGGCCGATGGCGAGCGCTGTGTCGAGCATGCCCGGCTGTTGCTGCGCGGGGCCGACCGCATGCAGCGCGAGCTGACCCACCCGGCGCAGCAAGGCCGCCATGTGTTGCGCCTGGCCGCCACCACGGTGACCACGGCGGAATTTTTACCCGATGTGCTCGGGCGCTTTTTGGCGCTGCACCCGCAGGTGGACGTGGAAATCGACGAACGGCAAAGCGCGGCGGCGATTCAGGCCATCCGCGACGGCGAGCACGATCTGGGCATTATCGACGGCAACACCGGCGCCGAGCGGCTGGCGCTGCTGCCGTTCAGCCGCGACAAGCTGGTGCTGGTGGCGCACGCCGGCCATCCGCTGGCGGCGCGCCAGCAGGTGTCGTTTGCCGAAGCGCTGGATCATCCGTTTGTCGCTCTGCGCCCGGACAGCGGTATGCAGCAATTTATCGAGCGCGCCGCGCTGCTGCACGGCGGCAAGCTGCAAGTGCGGCTGCGCGTGCCCAGTTTCGAGGCGCTATACCGATTGGTGGCGGCGGGGGCGGGTTTGGGGGTGTTGCCAGAAGCGGCCGCGCTGCGCTATCGCAGCGCCGGCCAGCCGGTGACCATTGTCGAGTTTCGTGATCGCTGGGCCGAGCGCGAGTTAAAGCTGTGCGCGCGCGACTTTGTCAGCCTGTCGCCCTTGCAGCAGACCTTCGTGGCGTTTTTGACGCCGGCCTGACGCCGTGCTGCCGGGCCAGGTCAATAGCCGTCGTAAGGCAGCCACACCGGCACATAGCCGACGTCCGGTTCAGCGGCCAGCAGCTCGGTGTTGATGCCAGCGCCGGGCGCGGCCAGCAGGGTGTCGTTCTGATAGATCAGCGGCAGGCGCTCGCGCCGGTAAGGCGGCATGCCGGCTTCTTGCAGCAGGTTTTTCAGGGTTTTGTTCACGCCGTTTTGCGGCAGGCTCTCGCCGCCCTGGCGCGGGCGCAGGGTCAGGCCGCCGGTCAGCGCCACCTGGCGCAGGCCGCCATTGGCAATCGGATTAAAGCGCAGCCGGCCGCCCCAGTCGGGGAAGTCCAAGGTGAGTTGCTCGGGCGAAAATTCAAAAGCAATCGGCGCGGTGGGAGTGGTAAACGGACGAATCAGATAGGCGCGCTGGCGATAGCGGGTAAGCCGCCAGGCGCCAACGTCGATCATCGGGTTGGCGTCGGGCGCTGCGTCCAGAAGCTGCACCAGCGCTTCGTCCAGCCCATCCGGGGTGAGCACGCCGCCGCGCTCTTCCACCCAGGCAAACAAGGCATTGCGCGCACGCGGCAGCGACACATGGGCGAGCATGTCCAGGTCCAGCGAGCTGTCGGCGCCGACCATCAGTTCCAGGTCGGACGCCGCCAGTTCGTCCAGCAGCGCGGCGGCGTCGGCGGCGCGGCGCACGCTGCGCAACAGTTGCTCGCGGTAATCCGGGTAGCCTTGCGCCAGGCGCGGCAGGATGTCGTGGCGCAAAAAATTGCGCCGCAGGCGGGTGTCGTCGTTGCTGTCGTCTTCGATCCAGATCCAGTCTTCCACCGTGGCCAGCGCTTCCAGTTGGTCGCGGGTGGCGTTCAGCAGCGGCCGCCATAACTGGGTGTGCTCGGTCAGCGCGCGCGTCACCGGCATGGCGGCCAGGCCGTGCGGGCCGGCGCCGCGCAGCAGTTGCAGCAGGATGGTTTCCGCCTGATCGTCGGCGTGGTGCGCCAGCGCCAGCACATCGGCCTGGCTCTGGGCAAAAATGGCGTAGCGCGCCTGACGGGCTTCGGCCTCCAGGCTGTCGCCGCCGCCCCAGTTGACCTCCACCTTGGCGGTGCGCAAGGGAATGTTCAGCGAGGCGCACAACCATTGGCAGAATTCCTGCCAGTCGCCGGCGCGCAGATTGATCTGATGATTGACATGCACGGCAGACAGGCGAAAGCCGCGCCGTTTGGCCAGGTCGGCCAGCAGATAAGTGAGGCAGACGGAATCCACCCCACCGCTGAGCGCCACTTCGATATGGCGCGCCTCTGGAAACGCCTCGTGCAAGGCGCTTTCCAGATAGTCCACCCAATCAAGCCTCAGCGTCGTCCTTGAATCGGCCATAGTTCATCAAGCGGTCAAAGCGTTGTTTGAGCAGTTCATCCACCGGGGCGTCCTGCAGATCGCGCAGCGCTTCGGCCAGCGCGCGCTTCATGGATTGCATCATCGCCGCATGGTCGCGTTGGGCGCCGCCCAAGGGCTCGTTGATGACTTTGTCGATCAGGCCCAGGGTTTTCAGTCGGCTGGCGGTGATGCCCAGGGTTTCGGCGGCCTCGGGGGCTTTTTCGGCGCTCTTCCACAGGATGGAGGCGCAGCCTTCCGGCGAAATCACCGAATACGTGGAGTATTGCAGCATGTTCAGCTGATCGCCCACGGCAATTGCCAGCGCGCCGCCAGAGCCGCCCTCGCCGATCACCGTGCAGATGATGGGCACGCGCAGGCGGGTCATTTCATACAGATTGCGGCCAATGGCTTCGGACTGACCGCGTTCTTCTGCGCCGATGCCAGGGTAGGCGCCGGGGGTGTCAATAAAGGTGATGATGGGCAGATTGAATTTTTCTGCGGTTTTCATCAGCCGCAAGGCCTTGCGATAGCCTTCCGGGCGCGGCATGCCAAAGTTACGGTAGATCTTTTCTTTGGTGTCGCGGCCCTTCTGGTGGCCGATCACCATCACCGACTGGCCATTGAAGCGGGCCAGGCCGCCCACAATGGCCGGATCGTCGGCATAGGCGCGGTCGCCGTGCAGCTCGTGAAAGTCGGTAAAGATGCTTTTGATGTAGTCCAGCGTGTACGGGCGCTGCGGGTGGCGCGCCACCTGGGAGATCTGCCACGGGGTGAGCTTGGCGTACACCGCCTTGGTCAGCTCCTGGCTTTTCTTTTGCAGACGGCTGATCTCTTCCGAGATGTCCAGCACCGAATCATCCTGGACAAAGCGCAGCTCTTCGATCTTGCTTTCCAGTTCGGCAATGGGCTGCTCGAAATCGAGAAAAGTGGTTTTCATGCGTGACATCGGTCGATTTCAGAATCGGGCAATCATACAGGAGGCCTTTGGCGTTTGCCATGAAACGGTTGTTCGGATTGTGGCGAAATGGCGCAAAAGCGCCTGCATACCGGGCACTGCCTTGATCCAGGGCAGATGGTGATTGGTTTGTGTATTTACGCATAAGACCATCGCGGCAGGCTGGCATGCGAATGCGGCAAACACGGCGATTATCGCCCGCAGGCAGGTGCGCACGCATGCACAGCAGGCACGCCCAATTGCCGATTTATCAAACAACATGCTGTTTTCAAAAAATATTCAAGGCAATTTGCCCGCCATCCGACATGGTCCGGCAAGAAAAAATGCACATTTTTGCAAAAAAACGCTTGCACACCTCAGGGGCCTATGGTTAAATGCGCACCTCTTCGCTGCAACGCAAACAGCAACGCAGCGATGGGCGGTTAGTCTCAGTTGGTAGAGCACTGCCTTCACACGGCAGGGGTCACTGG
>ERZ650302.1333-NODE-1333-length-13784-cov-8.922427_pt1 | contig 13784 bp, 4 predicted proteins | sample MGYA00376238_ERZ650302 | MGnify/ENA primary metagenome ERZ650302 (study PRJEB26733, sample SAMN07839298) | wastewater metagenome | biome: urban; feature: wastewater treatment plant; material: waste water | place: USA: North Carolina | collected 2016-04-28 ... | reverse complement strand
TCAATATTATATTAATTTATTCTTAATAAGTTTCGCAATATGCTTAAATGATTTTTTATCTGATTATTTTTATAAATTATTGTATTAATTGACTTAATTCACTAATTAACTTTGAATCTAAGCAGAAACTAAATCTTAAATCAATCAACTATGAGTATTGATTGGTAAATCTGAACTAGCTTATTGTATATGTCATTAGGTTATTTGTCTACTTTATTTTTTTAAATAGATTCAATGATAAATTTTTACTGTTCTCTTAGCGCTTCATCCTTATATCGTATCATTGGAGAAATTATATATTCAATTAATCTTCTTTTTCCAATTTTTATATCTACACTACAAGTCATACCTGGTATTAATTTTATATTCTTATCATCTATTCTCATAGTGTCTTTTTTTAACTCAATCAATACAGGGTAAATTTCTCCTAGTTTTTCATCTAAAATAGATGATTTTGCAATATTTGTAACTACTCCTTCAATATATCCATATTTTGTAAATTTAAAACTATCTATTTTTACTTTAACTTCTTGACCTACATGTACAAAACCAATATCTCTATTTAATACTTTTGCTTCAACTTCTAATGGAGAAGATGTTGGAATAAGTTCCATAATTACTTCACCTGATTGAACTACTCTACCACTTGTTCCATTATTCAAATTATATATAAATCCATCTTCTATTGCATATATAACTTTACTTTCTAATAAGTAATTACTCTTATTCACTTCTGGTAAAGTCGTACTTAATTCATCTGTTGTTTTATTAAACTCTTCTAATAATTCTTTTTTTGTATTATTTTTAAATTGAATAAGTTCTTGTTTCGAAATTTCATACTGTATAGATAATTTATTTATTTCATCCTCTTTTATAGATATATTACTTTTCTCTTCAATATATTTTTCTTCTAAATCTTTTAAAGAGATTTCTGGTTCAAGCCCTTTTTCTACAAGTTTTTTCATTTGTTCAAGCTTATATTGAGTAAATGGTAAAAGTTTTAGTAATTTTTTTACTTCTGTTTCAATCATCTTTTTTTCAAAAACTACTTTTTCTATTTTTGAATTTAAAGATTTAACTTCCGTATAATATGATGATATATGGCTATTTAGCTTATCATTAACTAATTTTAATAAATTAGGCGATATTTCATTATTTTCTATCTCTTTCTCTTTATTATTTGTATCTATATATTTAAGCATCTCTTCTAAAAATATCTTTTTTAATAAAAGGGTTTCATATTTTGCTTTCATACTACTATTGTCAAAATTCTCTACATTATTTCTGAATTCAACTAATAAATCTCCTTTTTTAACGCTTTGTCCATTTTTAACATTTATTTTTTCTATTGTACTTGTTTCTTTAGCCTGAATTAAAATCATTCTTGAGCTAGGTATTGTTTTTCCTAAAGATGGTGCTATAACATCAATTTGGCTAAATGTAAGCCATAAAATAATAAATAAAACTAACATTCCAATTAATGAAGGTACTAACCATAATAGTTTTGATGGTCTTGTTGATAGAATAGACTCTATTCCACTTAAAAAATCACTATTTTCTTTTTTCATTTATATCTCACTTAATATATTTTGTGCTTTACAAAGATTATAAAAATATCCTTTTGTATTTTTAAATAAATCTTCTTTAGTACCTAATTCTATAATTTTACCATCATATAAAGAGACTATTTTATTTGTAATTTTTAGAACTGATACTCTATGAGAAATAATAAAAACTGTTCTTCCTTCACATATTTTTTTTAAATTATTTTGAATAATAATTTCACTTTCAAAATCAATTGCACTAGTTGCTTCATCAAAAATTAGAATTTTTGGATTGTTTATTAAAGCTCTTGCGATGGCAATTCTTTGTCTTTGACCTGTTGATAATAAACTTCCTCTTTCTCCAACAACAGTATCATAAGCTTTTGGTAATTTTAAAATAAATTCATTTGCTCCACTTAATTCACATACATACTCAATCTCTTTCATAGTTGCTCTTGGATTTGATAAAATTATGTTATCTTTTATACTTTTATTTAAGAGCAAATTATCTTGCATAACAACACCAATTTGTCTTCTAAGCCAATTTGGATCAATAGTAGAAATATCAAAACCATCTATTGTTATTTTTCCACTTGTTGGATGAAAAAGTCTTTGAAGCAATCTTGTAAAAGTAGTCTTACCAGATCCTGATTTTCCTACAACACCCACTATATCACCTGTATTTACTCTTAAATTAATATTATTCAAAACTAATGCAGATTCTTCATTGTATTTAAAAGACACTTTATCAAAAACTATCTCACCTTTTATTTTTGGTAAATTTGTTTGTATGGAATTTATAGAAATCTCTTGTTTTGTATTGAATATCTCTTGAACTCTTTTTGTAGAGATTTTTACCTGATATATTTGCTGTAAAGTTTGTGCTATTCTTTGTGCAGGAGCCATAATTCTTCCAATTAACATATTAAAAGCAATCAACTGTCCTGCTGTCATATTACCATCTAAAACACCAATCGCTCCTATCCATAGACATAATGCAACTGTAATTTTATTTACAAAAGAGGCTATTTGAGAAATATTTCCTGATATATCATCAGTTTTTGAATTATGTTTGGTTTGTTTTGATAAATGTTCTTCATAATCTCTTCTTATTGTAGGTTCAATAGACATTGATTTTATAGTTTCAATAGAAGAAACGCAATCAAATAAATATGATTGTGAATCTGTAGAAAGTTGTAATTTTTTCTTTAATCTCTCTTTTAATATTGGATTGGCTACTCCATATAAAAGAAAAATAACTACTATAGCAATTAATACTATTATTGTAAGTGTTGGTGAAAATAAAAACATAACAACTAAAAATATTATTCCAAAAGGAAAATCTATAAATGATGTTAATAAACCTGAACTAATAAAATTACGTATAGATTCAACTTCTTTAAATCTAGCAACTACATCTCCTGTTTGTTTACTACTAAAAAAGCTTAAAGGTAAAGATGTTAGATGTCTAAAGAATTTGGAAACCATTGTAACATCAATAATCGCTGTCATATGACTCAGTAAATGTTTTCTTGAGTAGCTAATAACAAAATCAAAAATAGCTATAATAAAAAGTCCTATAACTAAGACTTCTAAAGTACTACTTCCACTTGAACTAAAAACTTTATCTATAATTATCATTGTAAAAAGAGGAGTTATTAAAGCAAAAATCTGAATAATAAAAGCTGCAAATAATACATGATAAATCAATTTATCTTGCTTAAAAAATGATTTAATAAACCAAGATAATCCAAAATTATTAATAGTAGAATCATCTTTTTTATCATCTTTGGAGATTAAAATAAGCTCTTTATCATATATTTCTATAAATTCATCTTCGTTTAAAGATATTTGTTTTTTATTATCAAAATCATATATTGTATATTTACTATTTTCTACAGAAAAAAGTAAGCTATACCTATTATTTTTCAATTTTACTATTGCTGGAAGTGGATTATTTTTAAGATTTTCAAGTTTAACACTTACTTTCTTTGTTTTTAAATTATAATACTCTGTGGCAACATATAATAAATCATCTTCTATTATTTCATTTGTTGAACCTATTTTGAAGATTAAATCATCATATCCAATTTCACAATTTAATACTCTAGTTAAAAGTAAAAAAGAGTGGATTAACTCATTCTCAATTATTTTATTACTCATATATTAACCTATCAATTTCAGTTAAAAAATCTTCATTTAAATAGTTTGTATATTTCATTAACTCTCCATATTCTAATAATAACTGATATTGGTACTCTGTAAAAATATTTAATTTCTCAAAATATTCATTCTCTTCATCAAGTAAATCAATGATAGATTTTGTACCTATATTAAATCTCTCTTGCATTCCATCAACTACAAATCTTTTTGCTTCTAAAACTTCTGGATATGTTTTTATTATCTCATAATAAGAATATAAATTATTTACCTTATTTTTTACATTTTGTTCTACATCTTTAACTAACTTTTCATAGTTTAATTTCTCGATATTTTTTTCTATTCTTGATTGTTGATAATTATTTACGTCATAAAAACCATTAAAAATATTAAACTTTAGAAATAAACTTAAAGTTCTTTCATTCTCACTTTCTGGTATATCATTTTGAATATGTTCATACTTTGCAAATACAATTGGTTCAAAGCTACTAATACTTTTTGAAACTTTCATATCACTATTTTTTAATTTTAGTTTTTGTACTTGAATATCTAAATTATCTTCAATATTTTTATTTGTTTTATTTAAATTATTTATATCAAAAAGTGCTAAGTTTATGTTTTTTTTAATATCTACTTCATTTACTCCTGAAAGTTTCTCTAAATAAGATTTACTTACTTTATAATCGAGTTTCCTTTTTATAATTTGAGTTAAAATCTCATCTTTTTGTAATTGAGCTTCCAAATAATCGGCTTTTGAGATTAACCCACTATCCATTTTTACTTTTGCTCTTAAAACTATCGTATCTATTCTTTTTAATTTTTGATTTAAAAGTTCTATTTGTTTTGCTTTCAATAATGAGTCCAAATAGTAACTTATAACATCAAACATCAACTCTTGTTGTTTTTTATTAATTTCAAACTCACTTTGTAAAAAATTATTTGATTTCAATTTATAATCGTAATATTTATTTCTATCATAAATTGTTTGTTCAACTGTAAAAGTTGTATCTCGTCTTTTATCTCGTCTTTCTTGCTCTATTCCATCTATAATTACAGGATATTCATTTATTTTCATAAGTTCTGTTGTTATATCTACTTTCGGATAGAACTCTGATATAGACTTATCAACTTCTTTATCACTATACTTACTTTGTAATCTACTAATTTCATAATCTTCACTATTTGAAAAAGATAATTTATATAAATCAACTAAAGTGTATGTTTGGGCAAATGATAAACTATAAAAAACTAGAAAAAATAGAAATATTTTCATATAATATTAGTTACCAAAAGCTTCTAAAATATTTCTATTTCCATCTTTATCTACACTTTGATACTTAAATTGTTTACCTTTAAATACTGTATTTTTTAACTCTTCAAGCATTTTATCAGCACCACCTAATGGAGCAATTAAATCTATTATCCACAAAGTATCTCCACTTTTCCATTCATTAAACGCAAGCTTTCCAATACCTAATTCTAATCGTTTATTTACTTCTTCATTTACAAAAGCCCATAAAATAAGCCCCACAGGTTTACCCTCAGCATCTTTATAAAGTCTAAATTGCTCTTTAGTAATTGGTGCAAGTAATAACCACTCTATATCACTTATAAAAAAGTTTAATCTATGTGCATTTGAGTTTAATAAAACTAAAAGTGCTTCTCCTAAAACCTCTGTAATCTTTGCCTTCATCTCAAAAGTTTGATTTTGTTTTTCCATATTATTTATCCTTTATGCTATATATTCTTCATCTAAATTATCATCAAAAATAGAATTATTTACTTCTAATTCTTCATATTTATCAATATTATTATTTGATGATGCCATTTGCTCTACTAACACTATTGCTTCTTTCAAAATTAATATATCTTCTTGTGATAACTTATCTTCTGTCATTGTAGTATCAATATAAGATGCAGCTATCTCATATTCATCTCCATCTTTTGTAGTATAAGAAGCATATTCCAAAATAGGCATATCTGCCTTTTTATTATCACTAGAATCTAGATTTAATTTTAATATATTACTATTAGCTATTTTCGTAAATTCATCTTCATCTACTAAACCATCCATGTTTTTATCTTGCCATAGTGCAAAATTATTCCATTCATCATCATTTTCATCAAAAATTCCATCTTTATTTGTATCAAATACTTCTCTTAATACATCTAAATCATTTTTTGCTGTTTTGCTAAGTCCTAAAAAATTTGTTTCATCTGATGAACTTATAGTTCCATTTTGATCTTTATCCCAAACTAAAATAGCATCATCTTTATATGCTCCAATTAAAGTAGCATCATGAGTTTCATAGAAATATTCTCCTATTTCAATACCATCTCCATCTAAATCAATAACAATAGGATCTCCTTTCCAAATTTCAACATAAGCACCAGCAACAGTAACTATACTTCCTACATTTTTTCCAGTCGATGGGTCTCCTTCATCAGATATTTGTACAACAAAATTTCTCATAGAAAAAACATCATAACGACCATATCTATAATATAATCCGTAATAATCAAAGTAAAACTCTCCATTTGCATCAGCAGTCCTATTTGCTATATTTGTATAACCAATGCTAGAAGATATAACTTTAAATCCTATGCTATCAACATTACTATCAACATCATTTATTGTAAATCTTCCTCTTCCTGTAATAAAACTAGTCAAATTAAAATAGTATCCAACAATAGTTGGGGCATCATTTACTGCTTTGATGTCTACATCAACATAAGCTGTTCTTTGATTTCCTTCATTATCTTCTACTATATATTCAAATCCTGCAAGCCCTTTATATAAAGCTGAATTTTTGTCAAATTGATTATTTGTACTACTATTATAATTAGCATATGGAACAAAAGTAACTTGACCATTAGTATCTATAGAAACTGTTCCATTTTTAGCATTTCGTACACCAACTATTTTTAAAGAATCACCCTCTATGTCAAAATCATTATCTAATAGTGTATTGCTATCTATTATAAGTTTTGTATCTTCAACTCCATTTATTTTATCATTATATGCAAATGGATTATTATCTTTACTACCATCTATATAAACAACATAATCATCAAATTGAAGTTTATTAATATTTGTAAGAGTATTTACTCCTAAACTACTATAAACAGTTGCCGAACCATCAAAATTTGTAACTATATTTTTTTTATCTTTACCATTATAATAGTCGAATAAACTACCTTCAAAAACTACAGTATCAACTCCTCCCATACCATTTATGATATTATTTCCAGCTCCAGCATAAAAGATATTATCTTTATTATTTCCAGTCAAGTTATCATCATATTTTGTACCAACAATATTTTCAAAGTTTCTAATAGTATCTCCAGTTCCATATCCGCCTGAAACTGTATTTGTTAAAATATTTACATTTACTCCAGAATTACTATTTGAATAGTCTAAAGTATCATTTCCAGTTCCACCATCTAAAATATCAACTCCTGAACTTGCAAAAATAATATCATCTCCATCCATACCATAAATAGTTATATTGTCATTTTTACTATTTCTTAATATATCATTTCCACTTCCAGATATTATCTCTTCCGCATTTGTATCAGCTACATCAAAATCTACTCCGACACTATCTTCTATATAAATCTTATCATAACCATCTCCAGTATCTATAAAGTTTCCAGATTTTGCTTTTATATCTTCACCATCTATATATACAATATCATCTCCACCTAAAGTATAGTAAGTATCTGCTCCTTTTCCACCTCTTATAATATCTGAAAACTCACTTCCTATAATATTATCATTTCCATCACCACCAATAAAGCTTTCAATATTTGTTAATCCCATGTCAAAGCTAATACCCTTATTACCTTGAATTATAACAGTATCAAAACCTGAACCACCATTTACAATCTCTGTAATAAAAGAATTTTGAGAAAAATCTTCTGCCTCCATAACAATAACATCATCACCAGCACCACCATCAATTCTATCAGCACCTTTTCCACCATTTATATAGTCATTTCCTGCTCCACCAAATAGTATATCATTACCATCTCCACCTAAAATAACATCATCTCCATCTTGCCCATAAACTATATCATTTCCACTACCAGCATTTATATAATCATTACCTGCTAATTCTGTAGCCTTCACATTTAGAGTTAAAGTTGTATTATTTACATATGGATTTGTAGGATTTGTGCTCACAACACTAGATATAATTTTTAATTCTGTGTTATCTTTTGTGTAAGGATAAGATATAGTTATATTTCCATCAAAATCATTATTTTCTATAACTAACTTACCATTACTTATATATCCTTTATTACTTGAAAATCCTTTAGGCAAGTTTTCAATATAAAAAATTGATTTCTCACTTCCATCTGTTTTATGTAAGTCAGAGTTAATTTTAAAAGATAAATTTATATTTCCACTCTCCTCATCTGCATAAACTATATCATCTCCACCATTTGCATAAATAAAATCTGAACCACCGCCACTTTTAATAGTATCATTTGTTCCTGAATACTCTAAAAAATCACCCTGGTTTGTATCTGAATTTACTTGAAGATTATTTATATAAAACTTTGGATTTTGACTATCAAAAGAACTTTCTACTTTAAAGATTTCATTGTTAGTCTTATTCAAATTAACTATCATACTTTTTGATACTATACTTTTATCTCCATTACTATCTGTCGATACAGCTTCTATGTCTAAATTTATATTACCAAAAACACCTTTCGGATTTAACATAGCTATAGTTTTTATATCTTTTTCTTCAACTATCCAAATACTTCCTTCTTTTTTTCCTACATTTAAAACTGAATTTTCTGGTACACCTGAAATTCTTAACTGTAAAGTTTCACTTCCATCTAAATCTGTTAACTTAGAGTTGATATTTAAATAAACTAAACTATTTTCGTTTGTATCTATATTATTTACTTCAAGTGTAGCTTCATCTGCAACAGCTTCTATATCTACTGGTAGTTTTACAGGTATTTCACTTCTTATTAATTTTCCATTTTCTTCAACAATTACTGATGTAATATTAATAGTTAAACTTCCAGCATAATTTGGAAGAGTTTTTAATATAAGATTATCTAACTGGTCTACTCTTAATTTCCAGTTTCCATTAGATAATCTTTCTCCTTGATTTAAACTAAAATCTTTTGGTAAAGTTAGTTCTAAATAAATTGATTCTTTTGGTTTAAGATTACTCTCATCTACTTTTATATCTAACTTACAAACAGTATCTTCAAGTACACTAACTGGTTTAACCGTAATATTTGCTGAGCTTGGAATTGGGTCAACATTAACTTTTATATATCCTACTGTTTCAACACTATTACCATTTTTTTGTTCTGTAGTAACTGCTTTTACTTTTAACTCAAAAGATGTTGTACTATTAAACGGTGGTCTAATTTGTAGATTTGTTAAATCATCTATTGTCAAATACCATTTTCCATCTTTTTGAACACCATTATTTAAAATAGCTCCTGTTGGAATATCTTCAATAATAATCTCTAAAATTTCACTTCCATCAGTATCATTTAAAGAAGTATCTATTTTTAAAGGAATAAAATCATTTTGTAAACCTTTAGTATTTGAGACTGTTAAATTTGCATAATCAGCTTGTGAATCAATCGTAACATCAATATATTTTGAAGTATATTGTTGATGACCATTTTCCTCTTCTGTTGTTACTGCTGATACTTTTATTCTAAAATCTTCATCACTATTTTGTTTTAAAAATATTCCCAAATCTTGTAATTCTTCTGGCAAAATTTTCCAAGTTCCTTTAGATATTTCAACTCCTTGATTTAAAGTTGTTCCATCAGGTAAGCCTTCAACTATATAATGAACACTTTCACTTCCATCTTTATCTATAAATGTAGATGAAATATCTAGCAACATAATACTTGCATCTTCTGTTGCTTCTATTAAATCATCTCTATTATTTAAACTTTGTAAAGTATTTAAAATAACTTCATCTGCTATAGCATTTACTTCTATGAATACTTCTTTTGATATAAATGTTGTATCTCCATTTTCATCTTCTGTTGAGTAAGCTGTAACTTTAATAGTAAAATCTTTTGCATCGTGAAGAGGAGGAGTTATAGTCAAACTATTTAATTCATAAGGTAATAAATGCCAAACACCATTACTATCTTTTATTCCATGATTTAAAACAGCTTCATCAGGAATATTCTCTATTTTTATTTTTAAATCTTCACTACCGTCTTTATCAACTAATAAAGATTTTATATTTAAAGATATTTGAGTATCTTCACTACCTTGACTATTTTCTACCTCCAATATAGGAGTATCAACAACCGCTTCTATAACTATAGTTTGAGTTAAAGTAGAAATAGTAGTTCTCCCATTTGTATCACTTACTATAGCCTTTATAGTCAAATTAAAATCGTAAGCATTGTGCTCTTGTGGAATCATATATAAATCTTTTAAATCATTTTGACTTAAATACCAATTCCCATCTGCTCTTTTTTCTCCAGCACTTAGCGAAAAGCCATCAGGTAATCCTATAAATACTACTTCTAATGTTGTTGTAATATTATTTAAATCAGATATCTTTATTCCATAAAGATTATTATCTTCTTTTATTAATATTTGCTCTAAAATAATTTGTGGTGCAATAAGTGGATCTAAACTATCATCTTCAATATCGTTTTCTACTGTTACAGTAAGTTCACTTTTTATCTCAATGTTTGTTTGTTCTTTTATATTAGCTAATATTTCACTTGTACTTGTTTCAGATTTTTTACTCTCACTTTCAGATTCACTATTTTCTTGATTACTTTGAATTTGATATATTTTATCTTCAGCTTCTTCATTTGAATCCGTTGTATTATCAAATATTTGATTATTACTATTATTTTTTTGAGTTGTATCAAAAAGTGGATTATCTTGCGTAGGAGATGTAACAACTATATTATTATTTAAACTTTCCAAATTATTTAAAGAAGCTGGATCATCACTTAAATAGTTCATCTCATCTGTTGAAGATTCTTGTGTAGAAGCAGCAGCAACTGTTCCTATCATAACTGCCGTTGCAATAGTAGCTGCTTGGTTGTTTTGTCTATCCTCTAAAGTTTCATCTTCTTTTTCATCTTCTTCTTGGTTTTCAAATACAACCTTTTTAATCAAGGTCTTATTTTCATAATCTATCTCAAAAACTGCATCATCAAAAGCTAGTTCCTCTATATTTCTTAAAGTATCAAGCGTCTTTCCATCTTTTGATTTTACAAAAAGAGTATTTTCATTTATAAACAGTATTTCATAATCTTCTGATTTTCCTTTGTATAAAACTGTATCTTTTCCACTATCTCCATATAGCATATTTTTACCAGTTCCACCAACAAGTATATCATCACCTGCTCCACCAATTAAAATATCATCACCATCTTCACCATACAAAGTATCATTTCCAGCATCACCTTTGATATAATCATTACCTTTTCCACCAAAGATTATATCATCACCATCATTTCCACTTACTCTATCATCTCCATCATTTGCATATATTAGATTTGAATTATTATCTCCTACAATTGTATCAGCTTCTTTTGAACCTTTTATACCTTCTATATTTACAAACTTATCTCCAGTAGCTTCTCCACCTTCTGCATAATTATGCTTTAGATTTATCTCAACTGCACTTGAAGTTTCATAACTAGCTAAATCTACTCCTTCTCCACCATCAAGAGTATCTGCTCCTTCTAGTCCTATAAGTATATCATCACCAGAGCCTCCAAAAAGAGTATTATCTTTATCATCCCCCTCTAAAATATCGTTATATTTACTTCCATGTAAATTTTCTACATCTTTTAAAGTATCGTTTTGCGAAGATCTACCACTTTCTAAACTAGCATATATGGCACTGTCATTTAACTCATAACTTACTGTATCATTTCCACTTCCAAGATTTATATCATTTGTTCCATTATGTGCAAATACTATATCATCCCCTATTCCAGTTACGATTGTATTTTTTCCACTTCCAGTTACTATTAAGTTATCTTCAAAGTATGATTTTATAGTATCACCTTTTGAAGTTCCTACATAAACATTATTTGAGTTATAATCTTTTAAATATGAACTTATAGTCTCATTTTCTTCTAAAATATCTAAAAATGCTTCATTTACATCTACAAATCCAACACCCTCTTTTACACCTATTGTTTCTAATAATGCTTGTAAATTTACTCTTGTACCATCTGGAAGTTCGATATGAGAGTTTGTTTTATCCCATTTTATCCAGTTATCTATTACAAAAGTTCTTGATAGTTCATCTGCTTCAGTAGAATCTAAATCTTTATCAAATGTTTTAATATAGAGTTTTCCATCTTCTATTTTAAACTGTAAGTCATTTAGACTTTTTCCTACAAAAGAGAAAGCATCTTCTATAGGTTTAATATTTTCAAATGGATTATCTAATCCAGCAATTTCAAAAAGTTCTTTAAGCCTTTCAAAAGATAAAATTACCTCTTTATCTTTACTTATATTTTTCATACCAAAGATAGAATTATTTGGATTATTTTGCATTTCATATTCTAGGAAGTTAAAACCTATCTCTTTAAGTATTAAAGCTGCTTCATCTTTTGATATATTTTTTGGATTATCACTTTCATTTAGAGCTTTTCCTTCATAAATATTTAAAATCTTAGAAGTGAGTTGTTCCATATATTTGTCATAATCAATATCTACAAGTTCACCTTTTAGTTCACTTTGTTCATAGTTATATTTAGCTATTTCACTATTTAGTTTATTAAAATCTTCACTATAGTGATGAGTATCTAGTTGTAGCTCTTCTGCTATGGCAAATACTTTCTTCCAGTGATCTATTTCAGCTTGTTTATTTGGATTATTCTCTTTTAGTAGTTTATCTACATACTCTTTTTGAGTTACAAATTTATAATCTTCCATAAACTCTTTTAGAGCTTTCTCTTTCTCTTTTTCATCTTGGATATTTTGAATTGTTTGAAATTGTGTATTTATAGTTTGAAGTTGATTTTTATCAGTTATAAGATTTCCATCAATATCTACTATTACCATAGTTTCATTTTTATATTTACTATAATCACTTGCAAGTGAGATATTTTCATAAAGTTCATCTAGGTTTGCTCTTGATTTATCATGAATATCTGTTTCTAGGAATTTATCATTTGTTCTATTTATTGCTCTTAATATATATTCATCACCATTTTCTACATTTATAAATGGAATATTTTGGATAAGAAGATTTCCTATCATATCATTTACTGTATCGAAAGTTCCTTTTTCACCATTTATCTTTACTGTTTTATCTCTTTGATTTATATTTATATCTGGTAGAAATTCACTATTTACTAGTTGACCACCTGGGATATTAAACATATTTTCAAGATGATTTGCAAAAGCTTTACCTATATTTATCATAGCTTGTTGATTTCCACCATCAGCAGAGCCACTTGATATTAGGTTATAGCTTTGAGTCTCTTCATCGAACTCATATTCTGCCTGAGCTGTTGGTGGTGGTGGCTTACTACCACCAAATAGTCCGCCTATTAATCCCCCTACAATTACACCAATAACTGCTCCTATTAATGCTCCTATTGGTCCAGCCCAAGAACCATAAGTTGCTCCTATTTTTGCACCTGCAACTACACCTACAGTACTTCCAATACTAGAGCCAATAGATTCTTCTTTTGTATCTATCCAACCTTTTGTTATTTCCTTACCTATAAGAGTTCCTACATATCCTGCACCTGCAGTTGCAAGTCCACCAGAAAGTCCATCAAAGGAACCTGTACTTGTTCCATAGTTTCCTGTTTCCAAAAATTTAATAGTATTTGATATCTCTATTGAAGCATAATAACCTGCAGTAAAAGTAACTGCATAATCTACAAAACCACCTACAAATGTTCCATCCATTCCTAAGATATCTGAAAGATTATCATTTTTAGCAAAGAATGATGAAAGAGCAAAGGATACTACTGCTCCTTGTAGTGTATTTTTAAAATCTGCTCCTATATCATCAAATACCCCACTACCATTTACATTATTCTTATCCCAAAATATATATTCACCTACATTTTGCC
>ERZ650302.1331-NODE-1331-length-13801-cov-11.681871_pt1 | contig 13801 bp, 14 predicted proteins | sample MGYA00376238_ERZ650302 | MGnify/ENA primary metagenome ERZ650302 (study PRJEB26733, sample SAMN07839298) | wastewater metagenome | biome: urban; feature: wastewater treatment plant; material: waste water | place: USA: North Carolina | collected 2016-04-28 ... | reverse complement strand
AATGCCGGGAACGTCGGATTTACCGAACGAAAGTTGTTGATAGAAATCCGAATTATAGTTAATGATGCAATAAACTTCGTCGGGATTCGTGAAAAGGTGGATTTCGTAGTTAATCGGAAATGCGATAACGTTTCCGTTATTACTGCAAATCTTCGCGCCGTAGTTCGAAGGCGGTTGCCCGGTTAGCGTCGTTCCGCTTCGGCCGGTTCCGCCGAACAATTGAAGTTGTGCATATCCGTCCGAAGTTCCGGCGACAAGCTGGAAAAAACAACCGTTCTTCGACAAAATGCCGCTTGAAAGCGTCCAACCGTTCGCCGTGCAAGCGTTTTGAATTGCTGTTTGCAAATCCGCAAAGCTTGCGGCGCTTCCTGTAATGTATGCCATTATTTCATTTCCAATGCGATAAAGTCGCGCCATGAAGTACGATAGACGTTTTGCAGCATGACAAACGCCCGCCCGCCGACGGCCCGGATTGCATCGACGGCTTGAAGTACCGTCATTCCGGTTTGGTTGATTGTTGAACTTCCGCCCTGTTGAACAACGTTTTCAACGCCGTTGTTAAAGCCGGAACAGAAATAAACCCCGTCGAATTCGCCCCAAACATTCGAAGGCGAATTGTTCGAAGATTGTTGCGAAAGAATAATAGGTTCGATTTGATAGTAAGTACCTGCCGGAACAAGCGTTGAAGTTCCTTGCGCGCCTGCAAGCGCGTAACTTGCGTCGCTTCCATTGGTAAACGGCCAGCAACTAGGCTGAACCCAATTGCCCGCTTGGTCGCGCTGATAAAGTCGGTTATTCATCGTATCGTAGTAATAGCCCGGATACGGGAACGATTGCGAAGTATTGTTGAAGCGGATAGCTTGCGAAGCTGTCAGCATACCGCCGCAAACCAAAGGCGAAGGATATTCGCCGGGCCGCGCATACGGAAAGAATTTGCCGACGTAGAAATGTTCATAAACCGGCGTACCTACTTTAAAACAACCGACAATGCGTTGCGCGTTTGCGGTTATAAAATAGGTAATTGCGTTATTGTGGGCAGGCGTTGCGACAAGTTGCGCGCCCGGTTGCGTTTCGAAACTGTTTCCGCTTATATATCCGTTAAAAACGCCGCAATTCAAATTGTAATAATCGCCGCCAGAACTTTGGTAAGTTTTGAAACCTACGAAGATTTCTTCGGCACCTGAAAGGCCAACGCCTTTCAAAATCAATTCGCGGTCGCTTCCGGTATTGACGTAACGAAGCGTTGTCCATCCGTTAGCTTCGGCCAAAGTTTTGATGATTCCCAAAATTTGATAATGGCAATCATCGCCGCCGCCCTTCGTTACTGTTCCGATTGCGTAACCCATTATTTAACCCCTACAATTTTCGCAACCGTCGAACCGTTTTGTTCGATGGTTTCAATAATAAACGCTTGACCTTCGGAAGACTTCAAACCGGCCAAGGCGGCTTCTTTCGATTGTACCACAACGGCACTAAAAGAAGTATTCACAACAGGCGCGGGCGCTGCGGCGGGCGCATTGCCCACACTAGCCGCCCCGGCCTGTTCGCCGTTCCGTTGCACGTTCGCCGCGCCAGCCTGCAAGGCTTGCAGATTCGCGACGCCAATTCGTGCCGTTGCGTTTGCGTCCATAACGTATTCACGACCATGCACAACGCCCGCAACTTCATTAACGCCAATCGACCCGGTGTAACCGCCGTCTTTAAATCCGGCGTTTTGGCTGCGGATTTGTTGAACGTTCGCCAAGCCTGCGGCAATAGCTGCGGCGGCTGCGGCTGCGCCCAACGCCGGGCCGACGTAAGGAATCGACGCCATAGCGGCGTATGCGCTTGTTGCGCTTTGGTAAGTCGAAATCATGGCTTGCGCAATTGCGGCGGCTTTGCCAACTGCGGCCATTTTCTTGTTACCCGACTTTTGCAGCGCGGCTAAGTTTCCGAAAAAGCTATTCGCCGCGTTCAAATGCACGTTTTGGCGCTGCAATTCAATTTGCATTGAAGCCGAAGCGTATTCTTGTTCGGTAATTAAACGTTGGTCGTACATTGCTTTAATTTGGTCATTGTACGTTTGATACATTGCCAATTGTGCGTCGATATTGCTTCGGAAGTTCGTTGTATCGACGCCCATTCCTTGCAGCATGGAATTAGTCGCGTTGGCTTGGTCGCCCGCAGTAAAGCCCGACGATTGATTGGCGCGAAGGTTCTTAATCGCGGTCAATTGGTCGATAAATGCTTGGCGCTTGGTTACGCTGGCATCCATTAGCGCGGCTTCCTGTTGCGAAACGGCGTTAAGCTGTTGGATAACCAAAAGCTTTTCGCGAAGTGCCGCAATTTCAGCTTGTGTTAGTACGATGCCTTTTTGCAAAAGGTCATTGCCGATTTGCATAATTTGCTGTTCGACTTCGCGTTGTTTCGGCAACATGCCAAGCAACGTTTGTTGTTGCTGCAAATCCTTATTGTATTGGCGCAAAGGGTCTTGCGCATTCGCGAAAGCTTCGGAAGCTTTCGTAACAGCGCGGTTATATTGGTCTTGCGAAATGGCACCTTGCGACAACAGTTTTTGCGCTGCGGTAATGTTCGCGTTATAATCCCGTTGCGGCCCTACGGCTTCTTCGTAAATCGCATCATAAGCTTGTTGAATATCTTTCGCTTCCTGAATCGCCTTAATCTTCGCTTTGATTGCGGCGGCTTCGTCTTGCGAAAGCTTAATTTTCTTACCCAACAACTGTTCTTCGATTTGGTCGAATTTTTGCTGTATTTCGCGTTCAGGTTTCAGCAAATACATTAAGCCTAATTCTTTGTCAAGCTCTCTGTTCGCTTTCGCCAGTGCATCGGCGCGGCTTTCGCCACCTCCACCACCGCCGCCACCTTTGCGGCCGCGGCCACCGCCTGCGGCACCGCCAAGTGTGGGCACGCCAGCACCAGCACCGCGCAAGCCTGCACCGCCACCAGCCGCGCGACGCGCTGCGGCCACTTCGCGCATACGATTGTTGAACGCCTTGCCTGCCGCGCCTACGTAGTCTTTGCCCATTGCCGAAGAAATGGCCTTGCTAATCTGCCCGGCTGCATCTTTTGCTGCGCCGCCCATTTCAATACGCGGGATTTTAATTTTCACAGCATCCAATGCATTATTAACGTTCGCAGATAATTCAGGCGCAATACCACCGGCCATATTTGCAATAGCTCTGATACCTGATTGCCAAACGTTAATTAGCGATTCGACGGCAGAAATACCTAAATTAACAACTTGCGCAAAAATGGCTTGCATTACGCCGGGGAAATTCCCCCATGCTATTATAATTGTTTCGTAGGCAGCTACGAAAAGGCCAATTTTTGTATTAACCAATGTGCGCACAGTGTTTAAAATGAACGCGCTTACGTTGCTAAAATGCTCGCCCAAACCGTTAGTTTTTTCGTTTATAAAATTGATTGCGCTGTTCCATGCGCTTTTAATAAAGCCGCTAACTGCATTAATCGCATCTTTGATATAACGAAATGCAGTAATTGCTACGTCTTTTAACGTTACGAATCCGTCTGCTGTTACTGCGATTTCGTCGCCGAATAAGGTAATCGCGGCAATTGCTGCGGTAATGCCCACAACAAGCAAGCCGATAGGGTTTGCAGCAAGCGCGGCGGTAAAGGCCCAAACAGCGGAAGCCGCCGAACCGATAGCCGCAACCAACGTCGGGCCGAACGCGACCAACAGCGCAGCCCCGGCAATCGCGGCGGCTACGGCAAGCGCCTTCATATTTTCGGCAAGGAAAATAAGCGCATTTGAAAGCCCGGCAGTAATGCCAAGCGATTTATTCATTTCGCCGAACGTTTGCGTCGCGTTGTTGCGAAGAACGGTCATTGCCTGCGACAATGTGGGCACCGTCTTTCCGAATTTCGCATCTATGCCAGCCGCAGCCGCCGTAAATGCGTCTAACATAACTTGTGCGGTAATCTTGCCTTCGGGCGCAAGCTTCAACAGTTCGCCGCGTGTAACACCAAGGCTTTTCGCGATTGCGTCGGCTGCATTCGGCATAACTTCCATTACCGAACGGAATTCGTCGCCGTCCAACTTGCCTTTGTTGAACGCCTGCGAAAGTTGCAACAATGAAGAACTCGCTTCGTTGGCAGTTGCGCCCGAAACGACAAGCATTTTATTAACAGTTTCGGTAAGCCGCAACGAATCGTCTTGCGACTTGCCAAGGTTTTTCAACGCCATATCAAAGCGCGTAAAAGCTTGGGCGGTTTCTTGAACTGGCGTTCGCGTGCGATTCGCAGTTTCGAACAAACGATTTGTAATTTCGTCGGTTTGCGCTGCGGTTTCCGAAACGTTTTGCAATTTGTTTTGAAGAACCGTATATGCGTCGGCGCTTTGCAAAATGGCTTGCGCCGATAGACCTACGCCGACAAGCGCAGCCGCGCCGCGAACGAATGACATAATCGACGACGCCGCGCGCTGCGACGATTGCGCGGCCCTGTCTTGGGCTTGTTGCAGGCGAAGGGCTGCAAGGGCCGCGCGGTCGGCTGCGGCTGCGCTGTTGGCCTGTTCCTTGGCCGTCCGGGCCTGTTCCGTTGCCAGCCGTTGCGCCGCCGTCTGCCCTTGGGTTTGCGCGGTCGTCGTGCGGGCCGTTGCTGCGGCCAATTGCTGCGCAGCGGTCGCGCCTTGGGTTGTTGCGGTCGCCGCCTTGGTTTGCGCTGCGGCGGCTTGTGCGGCTGCGGCTGCGGTTCGTTGCTGTTCGGTCGCCAGCTTTTGCGCTGCAAGCGTCGTTCCTTGAAGCGCCTTCGTTGCATTCGAAGCGCCTTGCAAGATTACGTTAAGCGCGCCAGTATTCAGGGCGGCGAGTTGCGATTGTAGGTTTTTAACTGCGGCGTCGGCAAGGCGTGCATTTTCGGCAATCTTTACAAGCTTGTTCGAAATCGACGGCGAAACCTTGTCGGCAATTTCAATGCTGATATTTTCGTCTGCCATTTTGCTAACCCTTCAACTTGAAATTACGACGCATCTTGCGACCGATTAAAACGGAACGTTCGACAAACCCCGCCGGGGCTTGCTTCGAATATCCGTCATTCAAACGGCGGATATACGGTAAATTATTGGTAATATAGATTTTCTGGCCGGGTTTCTTCTTAGCCAGAATCGCGCGGGCTTGGTTGATTGTTTCGGCTGCGCTTGCGCGTTGCGTCGAACCGCCTTCGCCTGGAAAATGCGGCTTGATTTTGTCAGACGAAGGCGTTTCAAGTGTTACAATCCAGTTCGACAAAGCTTGCGAAGTATCGACAGGCGTTTTAAATGCCAAGTCGCCGACGATGGTTAAGGCCGTATCGACGGCAAGTTTAGACGCGGCTTCGTCAATTGCCTTAGCCTTCTTTTCTAAACTTGTCGCCAAATCCAATAAGCCTTTTGCCATTACTTCGCCTTTTGTTTTGCTTCCATTTTCGCCGAAATCCGTTTAAGGTGTTCGCCGTCCATTCTACGAATGAAAAAATGCAAATCTTCCGTTTGTTCTTCGTCGAACTCAAAAGCCCTTGCGTAGTCTTGCACGCTAGACCACGGAATAGCGGTCGGGGCCATAGCGTGCGAACGTTCGCAATCCAAATCAAAAAAGGCTTGCATATACAACTGCAAGCCCTGTTGAAGTTCCGGCGCGTTGGCGATACGGTCGGGTATTGGTTGCCCGGCGCGCATCGCCTGTTTCGCTATTGTCTGTTCGATTGGGCCAAGTTCCAACAGATACGCCAAAACTTCGTTTAGTTTTTTACTTCTTCTTCCAACGCGGCATCGCGGAAGTTCGCCGACAACTTGGCTTCTTCCTGCAAACGTTCATACACTTCCGGCAGGTCGGTAAAAAGCTTCACGGCTGCGGCCTTGCTGAATTCCAGCGGCTTACCGTCTTCGCCGCGAACGTTCTTCCAGCCCTTCAAGACGGTATCGACGAAGACGCCCATAAAGATTTCTTCGGCCTTGTCGTTGTTCATCGTGCCAAGTTCGATTTGACGGCGATAAGGGCGCGTCGCAGCTTCAAGGGCTTTCGAATAACGTTTGTTCGACTTGCCCATGCGTGAAACAACGAAAGTCGGAATCGAACCGTCTTCGTTTTCGGCTTCGGTCATTTGAACTTCGATGCCTTCGATTTCCTTATCGGTATTCGTGGCAAACTGTTTATAAAGCGACATTTTTAAAACTCCTTCGAAGTCGGTTAGAAAAAAGGGCTGGAATGCCCGGCCCTTTAATTATACCGCAATTAAGCGGGCATTGCTACATTCGGCAGATACGAAAACTGTTCGTAAAGCATCGTATAGCCGTTGGGGTTTTCTGCGCCTGCTGGTTCAAGCGGAACGGTAATCGGCGCGTCTTTTTCGACGGCCAGACGACCGCCGCCAAGGCCAAGCAACGGAATATCGAACACGAAACCGGCGTTTTTCGAAGCGCCGATAACAGACAAGCCAACGTCGGCATTTTGACGAACCGCGCGAACAGCCGAAACCGTCGTAAAGTAAGCGGTAATGGAACCGCCGACTTCAAAGTTACCCGCCGTTGTGTCGAAAGCGCCAAGGATGCCGACGGCCTTGTTCGGCGAAACGTTGTTGTTAATCGAAACGTTCGCTTCGGAAACGTAGCCAAACAGCGCGGCGGGATTCGAAGCGGTCGGGTCGATTACCGCCATTTTGATTCGGTAAATGTCCGAAGACGTGTTAAACGCATCTTCGCCAGCCGCCGAAACGCGCGTTCCCGACTTGATTTCGTCGCCAGCTTCGCCCGATTTGTGGGTATTGTCGCAAGCGATAAACGTAAGGTCGGCGTTCAACTTGTCAGCCTGCGGAATGTTCAACGTAAATTCGTTGGCTACCGCGCCTTCCAAGTATTCGGCTTGGGTCGAAGTCGGGCCGCTTCCCAACTGGCGTTCGATGTTATACGAACGACGCTTGATAAGCGACGGCGTTTTTTCGTTCTTAACGACAGTACCGACGAACAAACGAATCGTTTTGCCCGTACCGGCTTCGGTCGCCGGGGTAAAGGTCGTATCGTCGAAAACGATAGCCTTTGCGGCAATCGACTTAATGCGCGCGTAGCCCACATTATTAGCGAAGGTCGTTCCCGCAGCATCGCCGCCAATGAAGACCCAAAGGCCCGGAATCAGGCCCGGCAGGGTCGTAAAGTCTGCGGCGGTAGCGACAAGCGACGGAATGCCAGACGTAACAGCCATCGAAATATCGCCGCTTGCAAACTGGAAGCCGACGGTTTGAAGCTTCGCAGCGGCGGGCGGGGCGGCTTCGTTAATAAGCGTTTCATTAACGACAACCGTTCCAGCGGTCGAAGAAGCGACGGTTTTAAGGCCGTTGTTCGTCGCATTGCTGAAACCGCTTGCGTAAATCAGTTGAAGCGCAGTAAATGCGCCAAGGCCCGAAGCGGCGGCGTAGGTCTTCGAAGCGGCGGTAACGCCGGTAAGCGCAACAGCCGCAGCGTTAAGCGCCTTCGTATTCGGCAGTTCGCGCGCATCGGCAAAGAAGAAGCCTTGAAGCAAGCGCGTAAGGTTCGACTTCGTAAAGTCGATATTGAAACCGCCCGAAGCGTCAAGGTCGGTAATCGTACCTTTCTTGTTTTGCCGCGAAGGGTCAATAGGCGCACGCGCGACGGTCGAAAGTTCGCCGCCGAAATCCGAATAGCTGTTGGGTTCCAGCCCGTACCAAACGGGCGTACCCGGAAGCGTTTTCAGCGTCGTTTCTTCCGCGAATGCAAGGCCGGTAATGTTCGAATCAATTTTGTTAGCCATTTGGCGAACTCCTTTAACCTAATTCGTCGTATTCAAATTCGGCAACGACGTTAAACCGATAAAACAAATCTTCGGGCGAAAGTTCGTTTATTCGGGCATTGCGAAACCAAACCTTACCGGGCGTTGATTTGCCCCGGAATGAATTTCGCGCAACTTCGGCAAGCTTCCTTCCGATTTCGCCAGCTTGCGCAAGCGACTTCGGGCAAAAGATTTGCACGAACGCCAGCCCCGAAGAAGTGTAACGCTTTTGACCGGGCAAGCCCGCTTCGTCTGAAAGCGTCGATTGTTCTTCAAATACCGTTTGCGTCGAAACGCGGCCCCAAAATTTGGAACCGTCGGGCGTTGAAGGTTCTTCGACGTATTGCCAACGAATTTCGGGAACATACCCGGCAACCGACGAAGTTTTGGCCGAATTCCAATCTTGCCAAAATACGGCGTTTATTTCGTCGATAGCATTACTGTAAGTTGTTGTCATCCTTTGAACACTACCGTATAAAGTATGGTTTGACCATTCGGCGAAAGAACGTCGATATTTTCCAAACGAAGTTCTTTGCCGTCGCGAATAACAACGTCTTTCAACGAAGGTTCGAAATTAACCGCGCCCATATATCCCATAACGGAACCTGTCGGCACTTCCGTTCCGCGAAGGTACGCGATTGTTTCGCGCATTTCCTTATTTATCGGAAGAAAGCAAATCGTTACGTCGTGTTCGACAGGCGTTGCGGGTTGCGTTGGTTTCCAAGGCTGCGAAGAATCGACCGGCGCACCGTCGCGAACAACCCGCCATTTAACAGCTTGGCCGTTCTTCGCAATAAGCTTCAATGCTGTTTTAACTTGTCGGTCGAATTGGCCCATGATTAAACCCGCAAAGTGCGAAGTGCGAAGCCGGTTGCAGTTGAACCAAACAGCGGGGCCAACAGCGAATCGACGGCGGTTAATGTGGGCACGATACCAACTTTCGTCGGGTCGGCGTATTTGGTCGTAATCGGCCCTACGGTTTCTTCGGTTACGAAGTTCGAAGCCGAATAATTCGGCATAATATCGACGCCTTCGGCAATTGCCAGAATTGCGGCGCATTGTGCCGATTTAAGTTCTTTTGGAATTGCGTTCGACGGAAAGGCGATTTCGCTTCCGTACAAATAAACGTCAATTCGCGGCCATTGCAAAGCTTGGTCGGCGTTCGTCATTTCACCTTGATAGCGATTCGCGAACGATTCCAAATAATCTTTAGCTTTGATAAGCTGAATCGCTACGTCGTCATCCGTAGCCGACAGGGTTACGCCGCGTTCGGCTGCATACGCGCGCGCTTCAACAATCGTAACGAACGAATTTGCGTTCGTTACGTTGGAACCGTCTTCGACGATAATTGCGATTGTCATTTAAGCGAACCAAGCGTTAAGGGCCAAAATATCAGCCGCAGCAATTGCCGTTGTATCGTTGTCTGCAACCGCGCCGGTAATTGCAAACGCAATGCCAGTCGTGAAAAATTGGCCGTATGGGTTCAAGTCAATTTCGAATCGACTTGAAGCATCCAAAGCAATAGTTAAAACCGGAACGTCGGTGCCGACAGTAGGTGCCGAAGCTTTGTTGTAAAACTTCAAATAACGAATCGAAGCGACGTTGTTACGACCGATAATCAAAAACAAACGCCCGGCGCTGGCTTTTATCAATGTTGCGTTTGTCGTAGCAGCGGAAGAAAGCAAACGAAACGGCGCGACAATGCCGCCCGTTGTCGCGCGGGCTTGATTTCCAACATCGCCGACCAAGTTTGCACCGGGTGCAATCACCGCCGTTGTTTGCAAGTTGGACGCCGTAGCTTGTTGCATGTTTAAAGTCGTATTCGAAAACGGTTGTTGTGAAAAAACACCGCTACACGAAACGTTACCGCCAACAACGGCAGTTGAAACGCGAACCCGAACGTAACGCGCCGTAATGGCAGCGCCGAACAATCGCGTCGCATTTGCGGCAAGCGTAAGCGACGTAACAGGGTTCGCGTTTTGCGTCGTCATGTCGAAAACTTGCAAAAGGTTTCCAGCGGGCGAACGTGTAATGTCGTTCGTTTGTTCAAACGTAAGAACGCCCGCAGAAACACCCCCGGTTTGAATTTGGAATGTCGCCGAATGAAATTGCCCGGCGTCGTACCAATCCGAAGCGCCGTTGGTCAAAAGGTTGATATTCAAAACAGGGGCCGTAAGAACGCCGCCCGATTGCGTCAAAACATCAGACAAAACAACCGGCAACGAACTATCGGGCGAAGCCTTGCCCATGCAAAGTTCTTCGAATGCTTCGGTAACGCGGCTAAAGAGTTTGAAAGTCATTTTTGTTTATTCCGGTTGTTTTGTTTGAAGCCTGCCCACATTAAGCGGGCAGGGCCGGGGCTTACTGCGCGGCGTTGGGCGTCCAAGCCGGGGCGGCTGCGGGCTTCGCGGGCTGCGCCGGGGCTTGGGGCTTGGTTGCGGCTGCGGGCGCGTTGGCGGGCTTGGCCGGGGCTTTCGGGGCCGGGCTGTCGCCTACCTTCTTAGCCAGCGCGGCCAGCTTGGCGGCATGGGCCTCAATGGCTTCTTCGGCGGTCGGAAGTTCGCCGTAAGGGCCGGGAATGCAACCGGCTACGCCGTCGCATTCTTCCAACGCACCTTCGGGCGGAACGGCGCGGGCGTTGCGGAAGACAACTTGCGCGGTCAACTTCGAAGCGGCTTCGTAGTCTTCCGGGGTCGGGGCGACGCCATCCACGAAATAAAGAATCTTTGCGGGTTTCATAGTTGAATTTCCTTCGAATTAAGTTTGCATGGAAGAAAGGGGTCGAAGCCCCTTCCGTCGTTCGGTCAATTACCTGACTTTAACAACGACCCCTGCAAGGTCTTTATGCGAAGTCGCGTATTTGTCCCAATTGGTCGCAGTCAGCAAAGCCGCGTCGTTGGGCGACTTGCCGCCGTTGGTCTTGTCCCAAGCGAAGCCCTTAACGCCGACGTTATACGACCATTCGGCTTGGAAAGTCCGAATAATATTTTCGTCGCCGTTCTTCGCTTCTTCGTTCGCGGTGTAATCGTTGTTTTGGTCGATAATGACCGCGCCCGGAACAAGGCCAAGAACCGCGTAATTGTTCGGCGTGCCGGCAATAACCAGATTTTGCGAATCAGTCATAACCAACAGTTTGCCGAACGGGTCGCGCATAACGTTGATATTGCCGTAAGTGAAAAGCGACGCGCTGTTGGTAAGGTTCTTCCCGTACAGGTCGAACATGGGTTTCGAGTGCATAACCCAAGCCGAAATCGTCGAAGCTTGGTCGCCGAACTTGGCTTGACCGTTGTTCAGATTGCCGAACGACAACGTATTTTCGGGCGAAGTGTTGCCGGTGGCGTCATAAACGACGGCGGTTTGGGCTGAAAGTGCGGCATAAGAAGCGCCAAGACCAACGTTCAGCATATCGGCCATCGTATCGACGGCGAGTTGTTGCCCAAGGGCCGCGCCTGCGACTTCCGGGTTTTGCTGAATCCATTTGAATTGGCCGGGGTCAAGGCGAACAGGCGGCGTGCCGGCTGCAACCTTAACCATCGTATCGACAAGATGCGCCATGTTCTTTTCGGAAACGTTGCCGGAACCGTAAGCGTTACGGCGACGAACAAGGCCCGAAATCTTGGCGAAAAAGGCAACGTCGGAATAATCGCCTTGATGCGCAGCCGCGCGAAGTTGAATCGCCCCGCCCGTTGCGGTATTGAACAGGTCGATTTTTTGGCGCAAAACTTCGGTCATCGAAGAATATGCGTATTCGGAATAAACGGCAAGGTCAGAAAGTGCCATGATAAAGCTTCCTTTAATCGGTTGCCTTCGAAGCTTTGATGTGTTCCGCAAGTTGTGCGGGATTCATCGAAGCAAGGTCGGCGGGTTTGTCGGATTGGTTCGGGGCACCGCCGCCGTTTTGATTCGAAGACCGACCGGCACCGCCGGAAGCCTTTGATGCGGTAATTATAGCGGAAAAATCTTTGTTTGCAACAAATTCCGCCGACAGTTCTTCGACGGTCATTGCGGAAACCTTGCCTTCTTTGTCAAGAATCCGCGTAACCGGCGCGTCGCCTTCAAAATCCGCAGCCAAGCGCGCTTTAATGTGGGGAAGAAGCAACGCTGGGGCGTTGGAAATCTTCGACGCGATTTGCTGCGCTACATTATCGACAAGTTGCGTTTTCGTATGCGAAGTAAGCTTGCCCAACTTGCCTTCGTATTCGGCTTTGGTATCGTCAAGCTTCTTTTGCCAAGACTTTTCAAGCGTTGCAATGTCGCCTTTCTTGCGGGCGTCGTCGCCGTTGATTCGGTCTAGTTCTTCCTGCGCTTCGCGCAACTTCGCTTCGGCATCGCGGCGCAACTGCGCTTCGCGGTCTTTCGCGCGCTTCAAAGCGCCCGTATCTTCGTCGCCGTCAATATCCAGCCGGAAGCCGTCGCCGTCTTCGATATATTCGGCTTTGATATGTTCGGAAAGCTTTTCGTATTCAGCTTTGGTAAGTTTCTTTTTAAGTGCCATTGCTAGGACTCCTTAGCGGTTATGCCGATTCACCGAATCAGCGGGAAAGAACTTCGATAATTTTACGGCGGAATTCTTCAAGTGTTAAAGGTCTTGTCGCTTCATATTTCGACAAATCCTTTTCTTTCAAACTTCCGTTTCGCAAAGATTCGCCGTTTGCTTCGCCCAAAATGTCGTCTTGAACGTCGGCGGGCTGGCGAACAGCCCAATTATAAAAGGTTTCGGCGGCTATGTCATCAATGCCCACAATTGGCGCGATATGCGACCGGCACCGAATATGCGCGGGCGGGATTGGGCCTTGTCCGAAACGATAGCGTTTCCGATTGCGACTTGTGCAAATTTCGCTTGTTCGACTATCCATAACCGAAAGCCATATATACCAACCGAACAAAGCCGAAATTGCGCCAGCCCCTACGACCGCCGCAACGTGCTGAATTGCGGTTGCCGTAACTGCTCCAGCTTGCACGCCGACCCGTTGCAGTTGCGACGACGTACCTTGCTTCGCATCTTCGCCGGTTAATTCGGCGATTGTTTCTTGCAATGTCCAACCATTCGACCAAGCCTTGCGAATTGTGTTTTCGACGCCAGCTTGTGCCGACGTTGCAAAGGTCTTGACAAACGGCAAAAGATACAAGCCGTTTGCAGGAATCGGCGCATTCGTAACGGCAGACCAAAGCCGGTCATTGTTTCCAGTAACCGAAGCAATGCCGAAAAGCGGAATGATATTCGACGATTCGTTTTGCTGTTTGATGTATTCAATTGCCTGCGCATCCGTTGGAACCTTCGGCGTAGTTTCGCCGTCTTCCATGTTCATTTCGCCGTCTTCCATGTTCATTTCAGCATGTGCCAAAGAATAAGCCCGTCGATTCATTTCTAAATTAACGGCCATAAAGTCTTTAAGCTGTTTGATAAGCTGTTGCGTGTATTTGGAATAAATACGCGATTGCGATTCGCGCAACGACAAAACAAGCCTATTCAATTCGGCTTTTGTCAAACCGTCCAAAGTCTTATATTTGACGCGATTTAAAAGCCGGTTAAGTTCTATGCGAAGTTCGGCCAATACAAAATTAAATTCGCGGGCGTATTGAACTTTAACGCCTTCGATATAGACTTGTTGCCGCGTTGCTATATCGTACAAACGTTGGTTATCTGCCAAAGCCATATTAAGCCCCTTCGTTGCCCACATTGCCCGAACCGTCGCCCGGCGTATTGGCTGGCGTCGCAAGGGCCATCGCGGCGGCGGTTTCTTGCGCGATTGCTTCTTTCGCTTTGGCGTCGTCTTCGGTTGCTGTTCCAGACTTACGAAGAACGGCGCGCATTTCTTCGAAGGTAATTGCGCCGCCTTGCCATTCTTTGATAGCTTGGGCGCGTTCTTCCGGCGACATTTTGTTGATATCGTAATCGGAATTAAGTTCAAAGGTTATTGCGGTATCCGAAGCGCCGACAAATTTTGCGCACCATTTCAAAGCCCAATTGTAAGCGGCTTCGACATTTTTTGCGGAACTTGCAAGGGTCGAACCTTCCGAAGCCG
>ERZ650302.1328-NODE-1328-length-13817-cov-103.281064_pt1 | contig 13817 bp, 13 predicted proteins | sample MGYA00376238_ERZ650302 | MGnify/ENA primary metagenome ERZ650302 (study PRJEB26733, sample SAMN07839298) | wastewater metagenome | biome: urban; feature: wastewater treatment plant; material: waste water | place: USA: North Carolina | collected 2016-04-28 ... | reverse complement strand
ATTCCTCTTTTACTACAACCTTCAATATCAACATTATCATAACCAACACCAGCTCGTATAATTGCTTTTAAATTAACTGCTGCATTTAGAAATTTTTCATCAACATCTGTTGAAGATCTTGTAATTGCAACGTCTGCATCTTTTATAATATCTAATAGTTTTACTTTATCAACGTCAGCTGCAAATACATAATTTATATCTTCAGTTTTTTCTAAAATTTTTAATCCAGCTTCGTGAATATGATCACAAACTACAATTGTTTTTTTACTCATTAAAATATTCCTACTTTTTGAATTGATCTTTTATAGCATCACCCAAAGTCATAGACATATCATCATTTACAGACTTTAACATATCTCTTTCTTGTTGTTGCTCTAATCTTCTTATTGATAATCTAACTCTATTTTTTTTAGTGTCAATATTTATAACAACAGCTTCAATTTCATCACCAATTGATACTTCATCAATATTTAATGGACCAAAATCTTCAGTTCTTACAAGTCCATCTAGGTTATTTTCAAGTTTTATAAATAGACCAAAATCTTTTTTATCTTTTACAGCACCTTTTACAATATCACCAATTTTGTATTTATCTTGAAAATCTTTTGCAGGAGAAGTAGCTATCTCTTTGATTGAAAGTGAAATATTCTCTTTTTCTCTATCAATTTTGATAATTTTAACTTCAACTTCATCACCTTTCTTGAAAAGGTTTTTACATTTACTATTTGGCTCCCAACTAGACTCTTCATTATGAAGCAATCCATCAACATCACCTATAGTAACAAAAGCTCCAAATTCAGTTAAAGTTGCAATTTTACCTTTTAAAACATCTCCAACTTTGTGAGAGTTTACAAATTTATTAAATGGTTTTTCTTGAAGGTTTTTTAAACTAACTCTTAATCTTTTTTGCTCAAAGTTTAGTTCAATTACTTCAACATTTATCTCATCACCAATGTTTAAAATCTCTTTTGGATTTTTAATATTTTTATTCCATGAAAGTTCCGAAATATGTAAAAGTCCTTCTATATCATTTCCTAAATCAACAAAAGCACCATAAGATTCAAAATTTGAAACAGTTACAGTAATAGTATCACCAACTTCTAATCTATCTTTTATCTCTTCCCATGGATTTGATAAAGCAGCTTTAATTGATAAGCTTAAATGTTGTTTGTTTTTATCATAAGATAATACGATAACAGAAACAGTATCTCCCTCAGCGTAGTAATTTGCAGGATTTACAGGACCTTTGTAAGAGATTTCATTGTAGTTTACAAGACCATCAATTCCACCTAAATCTACAAACATTCCATAAGAAGTAATTTTCTTAATAACACCATTTATTGGCTCTTTATTCTCTAAAATTTTAGCAATTTTGCTATCTTTTTCAGATTTACCTTCTTCTATTAATTTTTTTCTTGAAACAATAATTGAGTTTTGATTTTTATTTACTTTAATAACTTTTGCTTTTACTGTTTTTCCAATAGCACCAATAGTTTTCATGTAAGATTGAGCTAGAGGCATAAAGTATTCACAACCATCTGCATCTTCAAGAGTGAAACCACCTCTTTGTTTAACAGATACTATTTTAGCTTCAATAGTAACATCTTCAAAGTTTTCACCATGTTTAGCTATAAAGTTATTAAACTTCTCTTTTTGAAGTACTTTTTTATGTGAAATACTAGGTCTTTCCCCTCTATTTCCCATAAGCATAACAGGAATTGTATCTCCAACTTTGTACTTTATCTCACCATTTGTTGTAATTTCTGATAGAGACAATAAACCTTCAATTTTTTGTCCAACATCAACTAAAACTCTTTCAGCATTTATATCAACAATTACACCATCAACCACAGAGTTATTCTCTGATTGCTCAAAAGACTCATTTAACATTTGCTCAAAGTCAAAGTCTTCACCTAAATCTATATCTTCCATACGCATTTTGTACCTTCTTTGTTTACCAGTTTATTTAAAATAGCAAGATTGTACAAAAAAATCGCTTAAATTATGGTTTAAAACTCTTTATTTTTTCATAGACTTTTTTAATAACCCAGTCAGGCGTGCTCGCACCAGCAGTGATTCCACAAAATTCCTTATCTTTAAACCAAGAAATTTCAAGCTCTTGTTCATTTTCAATTAAATATGAATCTTTACAATTTTCAAGACAAATAGAGTGAAGTTGTTTTGTATTTGATGAACTTTTTCCACCAATTACAATCATAATATCAGCTTTTATTGAAATATCTCTAGCCGCATCTTGGTTTTCAAAAGTTGCATCACAAATTGTATTAAAAACTCGAACCTCTTTATTTTTTAAGATAAGAGCATTTACAATCTCAAGATATGTCTCTTTTTTCTTTGTAGTTTGTGCGACACAAGCAATTTTATTATTTTTAAATTTTATATTTTTTAAATCATGGACAGATAAAATTATATGAACATCATCTAAATCATCAGCATAAGATTTTACACCTTTTACTTCAGGATGCTCAATGTCTCCAAAAATAAGAATAGAGTAACCCTCTTTAGACATATTTTTTACTATATTTTGAGGAGTTGTTACAAATGGACAAGTAGCATTTATAACTTTTTTAACACTTTTTTTAAGCTCTTTTAAATCATTTTTAGGGATACCATGAGTTCTAATAATAACAGTATCATCTGGTTTCACATCACTTAATTGTGAATATAATCCTACGTTAAAATCTTTTTTTAATCTATTTATCTCATCTTCATTATGAATAAGTGGTCCCATAGTTGCACTATTTTCATACTTTTGTGCAATTTCTATGGCTCTTTTTACACCAAAACAAAAACCATAGCTACTTGCTAGTTCTATTTTCAAAATTTATCCTTAATACAAAGAGTCTAAAATCTCTTTAAAGTTTGGAAAAGATGAGTTTATACACTCTACGTCATCTATTTTCATATCACAATTTAATCCAGCTATTGCAAAACTCATGGCAATTCTGTGATCTCCATAAGAGTCTATAGTTGCACTTTTTAACTCTCCACCTCTTATCTCATATCCATCTTCAAACTCTGTGAAATCAACACCACAAAGAGCTAAATTATCAACAACTGCTTTTATTCTATCGCTCTCTTTTACTCTTAGCTCTTTTGCATTTTTTACTTTTGATGTTCCTTTTGCTAAACTCATTGCAATACTAAGAGCTGGAAGTTCATCTATTAGCCAAGATATATTTTGGCTTACTTCAACACCATTTAATTCATTTCCAATTATTTCAATATCACCAATAGGTTCATAAACATTCTCTTTTTCAATAAAGTTTACTATGGCTCCCATTTTTTTTAAAACCACATATGCTTCAACTCTTGTAGGGTTTAAAGATGCATTTTTTATTACAACTCTAGAGCCTTTTGAAATTGCAGCTGCAACAGCAAAGAAAAATCCACTAGAAGGATCTGCTGGAACAGTTATATTTAAAGGTTTTAGATGTGATGTTAGAGGTTTTATATTTATAAAACCTTCATTATCTGTAAAAATTTCTGCTCCCATACCTTTTAACATTCTCTCAGTATGGTCACGTGTAAGCTCATTCTCTTTATATTTACTAACATTTGTGGCTCTTAGAGCTGCTAAAATCATAGCTGATTTAACTTGAGCTGAATCAACTGGAGAGATGTAAGTAAAAGGTTTTAAATACTTTTCTCCTCTTATAAATAGGGGTGCTTTGTTCCCATTCTCTCTTCCATCAATATTTGCTCCAATATTTCTTAAAGGGTCTGCAACTCTTTTCATTGGTCTGCTTCGTAAATATTTATCTCCACTTAAAACAAAAGAGCCATCAACACTTGCTAATAATCCACAAAAAAGTCTCATAGCAGTTCCAGAGTTTCCACAATCAAGTACATCATCAGGTTCACTTAAATTATCAACAGGAGTTATTTCAACACTGCTTCCGTCTCTTTTTATTTTTGCTCCTAATTGTTCTACAATTTTTAGAGTATTTAAAGTATCTTCAGCAGTTAAATAGTTTTTAATATACGAAGTTTTATTTGAAAATAGTGAAAACATTGCACATCTATGAGATATTGATTTATCGCTTGCAATATTTTCTATAACAACATCAAAAGGCTTATTTAATCTTTTTATATTAAAACTTGACATATTTTTCCCTTATCTTAAAGTAATATTTAATTTCTCTTTTAAAGCATCTAAAATTGAGTTTATAACTTGATTTATATCTTCATCTTCAAGTGTTTTATCATCACTTTGAAGAGTAAATCTAATAGTTAAACTCTCATTTTCTCCTAATTTTTCATCACTATATATATCAATTAAGTTATATTGCTTAATTAGATTATTATTTAGCGAATTTATAACCTTTTTAATCTCTTTAAACTCTAAAGTTTTTGGAGCAATTATGCTTAAATCTTTTCTAGAAGCTTGAAACTTAGAGTAAGAAGAAGCTTTTACTAAACTGTTTTTTAAACTATCAAAATCTATTTGCGCAAAAAAAGTGTCACTTAAATCGAAATCAGATTCAACACTTGGATGAAGCTTAGATATAAATCCTGATATTTTTCCATCTATTAAAATATTTGCACTTTGATAAGGATGAATAAATTTATTATCAATATTTGTCATAGGTTCAAGTTCAAACTCTCCAATAGTATTTAAAACTTTTTTTGCAAATGAGAAAAAGTCTATATTTTTTGGTTTTCCTGAATTGCTTACATCTTCTAAAGATGAAGCTCCACTATGAACAAACGCAATTTTTTTACTTTCAACTCTATTTTCATCAAAAATAGTTCCAATTTCAAAAAAACTAGCACTTCTTGCACCTGTTTTAAAATTATTTGAACAAGCTTCAACAAGATTTAAAAGTAGGGTAGTTCTATAAGTATTTAACTCTTTTACAATTGGATTAATCAAATCTAAATCATCTTTTACAGTTTTAAAACCATATTTTTCTAAATTTTCTTTTGAAGAAAAAACATATGTTAATGTTTCAAAAAATCCATTTTCAATAGCTTTGTATCTTAATTTATTCTTTTTTTGTAAATCCAAACTAGTTTTATTTACTCTATTTACTTCATCAATAGCTAAAGGTTTTGAAATAATATTATCAATTCCAACCATTCTTATAACTTCTTCAGCAATATCAGCAATATTTTTAATATCATGTCTATAGTGTGGAACTTTAATCAATAAAATATCATCCACAGACTCTTTTATTTCAAACTCTAAAGAAGTCAAAATTCTCTCTATCTCAATTTTTTCTATATCTTGTCCAATAATAGAGTTTATATTTTTTACACTAATACTAAGAGTTATTTTTTCAATATCTTCTAAAAACTCTTTTGTTCCTGAGTATATAGTTGCCCCCATTTTAGAAGCAAAACTAGAAAAATAATTAACGCCATAGCTTAAATCAGGATTACTACCTCTTGATGCTTTGTAGAATATATCTCCTGTTTTTATCTTTGCATCAAAAACTCTTTTTGATATAACTTCAGGGTTTATATAAGATGCTTCAAGCAGAAAATCATTTGAATTTTCACTAAAATCTTTTTGATCTACACATATTTGACTTAGACAATTTGTACTAGAATAAGAGCAATCAAAACCTTTTTCATTTTTTCTTAAATCTAAAACACTAAGTTCATTTTTTAAAACAAAATCTTCTCTAGGATAGGCATTTAAAATAACACCAACACAGTGAGTTGCATAAATAAGTGAGTTTTTAATATTGTGATTTTCTTTAAATTTACCAATTAAAGCAACTCTTAGATTTGTTATCAAATCTAGTTTGAAACCAGAAAAATCTATTGCCTTATATGCTAAAAAAGTATCAATATTTGAACTATTTATCTCAAATATTTGACCAATACTAAGCTCGTGACTATTTATATTTTTATCTAATTCTATTAAAGGTAAATCATAAAAAGCTGCTAACTCTCTAGCAACTCCTAAAATACTTAAGCAGTCACCTCTGTTTGGAGTAAGTCCAATCTCTATAATATCATCATTTAAACTAGGGTAATCTTTTAACTCTTTTCCTAAGATGAGCTCACCTATAGAGTTATCTAAAACCATAATTCCATCATTTAATTTTGGAAGTCCTAATTCTGTTGATGAGCAAATCATTCCATTTGATTCTACTCCTCTTAGTTTTGCTGCTTTGATTTTAAAATCATTTCCTAAAATAGCTCCAATAGTAGCAACTGCAACAGTTTGTCCAGCTTCTACGTTTGAAGCTCCACAAACAATTTGAGTAACTTCATCCCCTAAATCAACTTGACAAACATTTAATTTGTCCGCATCTGGATGTTTTTCTTTACTTAAAACTTTTGCAACAACAACTTTTGAAGCAATACTCTTTTTTTCTACACTATCAACTTCTAAACCAATGCTATTTAATGTTTTGCAAATTTCATCTGTGCTTATATTTGATATATTTATAAACTCTTCTAGCCATCTTCTTGTAATTATCATTTAAATTGTCCTAATAGTCTTGTATCACTCTCAAATAGAGATCTTAAATCCCCAATACTATGAATTAGCATAGCAAATCTTTCTATTCCTAAACCAAATGCATAACCTGATTTATCTTTATATCCAACAGCATCAAAAACATTTTGATCTACAACACCACATCCTAAAACTTCAAGCCATCCTGTTTGTGAACATACACGGCAACCACTTCCTTTGCAAAAAACACATGAAATATCAACTTCAGCAGAAGGTTCTGTAAATGGGAAATATGAAGGTCTAAATCTAACTTCAACTTCTCCAAACATGTGTTGTAAAAATTCAACTAAAACATGTTTTAAATTTGCAAATGAGATTTTATCTGCTTCATCTACAACTAAAGCTTCAATTTGATGAAACATTGGAGTGTGAGTGATATCAAAATCTCTTCTAAAAACAGTTCCTGGAGCAATCATTCTTATAGGAGCTTTTTGACTTAGCATTGTTCTTATTTGAACAGGAGAAGTATGTGTTCTTAAAAGTGTATAATCTTTGTTGTAAAAAGTATCTGCCATATCTCGCGCTGGATGATATTCAGGTAGGTTTAGTGCTTGAAAATTATGAAAATCATCTTCTACTAGTGGACCTTCTTCAACCGTAAAATTAAGGTTTAAAAAGTAGTTAATAATTCTATTCATAGTCTCTGCAACTGGGTGAGCAGCACCACAACTAAGTTCGTTATTAAACTTTGTAACATCAATTTTTTCAGATTGTAATTTTTTATCTAAAGCGATTGCTTCTAGTTCTATTTTTTTGCTATCTAAAGCTCTTGTTATTTCATCTTTTTGTCTATTTAGATTTTCTGCAAATGATTTTTTATCATCAGCTGGAATATCCTTCATTTTTGCAAATTCTATAGTCAAAACTCCCTTCTTACCAAGGGTATCAACTCTTAAACTCTCCAGTTCTTCAAGTGTTGAAGCAGATTCGATTTTCTTTATCCAAAGTTCCAATTTTTATTCCTAATCTCTAATTTATTTTTTACAAAATATTTATTTATAATCTCTCAAAGTTGCGATTATACCTAATTTTTTATTAGAGTTTGGTTATAATTTATTATAAAAAATCAAGGAGAAAATATGTGCATTTTTTGCAAAATTGTAAATAAAGAGATACCTAGCAATATTGTATTAGAAGATGATAATTTTTTAGCTTTTCATGATATAAATCCTACAAGAAAGATTCATGTTTTAGTGATTCCAAAGTCTCATTATGATTCATTTGAAGATACTCCATCTGATATTATGTCTGATTTAAGTAGTTTTATAAAAAAAGTTACAAAAGAGTTAAAAATAGATAAAAGTGGATATAGAATGATTACAAATATTGGTAATGACGGTGGACAAGAGGTACCACACTTACATTTTCATTTAATTGGTGGTGAAAAAGTTGGAAGATTAGTTAGGGACAAAAATGATTTATAAGATAAACTAAAAAGTTTATCTTATTTATTACTCAGAGAAAGATCCCAAATTCATAATTTTTTGATATTTTTTCTCTTGTCTCTCTTGTGGAGTTAGTTTTTTAAGCTCTTCAACCGAGTTTAAAAAATACTCTTTTAAAGCCATATAAGCTTCATCTTTATTTCTATGAGCACCAATTAGAGGCTCATTTATAACATCATCTATTAGATTTTGTTGCTTTAGATTTTCAGCTGTAATTTTAAGTGCTTGTGCTGCTGTTTCAACTTTTGATGGGTCATTCCATAAAATAGCACTACAACCCTCAGGTGATATAACAGCATATACAGAATATCTCATCATAGCAAGCTTATCAGCAACAGATATAGCTAAAGCTCCACCACTACCACCTTCTCCAATTACAACTGAAACTGTTGGAGTTGTAAAATTTGCAAATTCATAAAGATTTTTTGCAATTGCTTCACTTTGATTTCTCTCTTCAGCTCCAAGCCCTGGATATGCACCTGGAGTATCAACTAACATAAGAATCGGAATTTGAAATTTTTCTGCTATTTGTGCAGCTCTTAAAGCTTTTCTATAACCTTCAGGACTAGGCATTCCAAAGTTTCTTTTTAGTTTCTCTTTTGTTCCCCGACCCTTTTGCTCACCAATTACTAAAGTTTTTTGAGTTCCAATAAAACCTAAATAACAAACAATTGCATTATCATCTACAAAGTGTCTATCTCCATGAATTTCGTAAGCATTTGATAAAATAGCATTTATATAATCAAGTGCATAAGGTCTGTCTGGATGACGTGCAAGTTGAAGTTTTTGATAATCATTTAAATTTTTAAAAGTTTTTTCAACTTCTTTTTCAAGTTTTTTATTTAATATTTCAACAGCAGCTTCATCCGATTTTGTTTTTGCAATTATTATATCTTCTTCAATTTTCTTTATTTTTTCTTCAAATTCTAAGTAAGTAGCCAATATTTTTCCTTAATAAAAAGGGTAGCAATACCCTTTAAGGTTTAGATTTATTTTGTAAATTTTTTAAAAATTACTGAACCGTTTGTTCCACCAAAACCAAAGTTATTTGACATAACAGTTGTTAAATCAACTTTTCTAGCAACATTTGGAACAACATCCAAATCACATTCTGGATCTTGGTTTTCAACATTTATTGTAGGAGGAATAACACCTTCATTTAAAGCTTTAATAGCCATAATAGCTTCAATAGCTCCAGCAGCACCTAAACAGTGACCAATTTGACCCTTTGTAGATGATACAGGAGGGCAGTTATCTTTTCCATTAAAAAGTTCTTTAATAGCAGCTGTCTCATTTTTATCTCCAACTGGAGTTGAAGTTCCATGAGTATTTATATAGTCAATTTTTGGATACTCTCCAGTTAACTCTTTTGCCATTTCAAATGCAGCTCTCATAGCTCTTAAAGGACCATCTATTACAGGTGAAGTGATATGATTTGCATCACCACTCTCTCCAAAACCAATAATCTCACAATATATTTTTGCATTTCTAGCTATTGCACTATCAAGAGTTTCAAGAACTAAAGCACCAGCTCCTTCACCCATTACAAATCCATCTCTATCTATATCAAAAGGTCTTGAAGATTTTTTAGGGTCATCATTTCTAGTAGATAATGCTTTCATAGCAGCAAAACCACCAACACCAGCTCCACAAATAGCACTTTCAGCCCCAACAACTAAAATTCTATCAGCTCCACCTAAAACAATTGTTTTCATAGCATCATTTAATGCATGAGTTGAAGCAGCACAAGCAGTAACATGGCTTAAAGATGGACCTTTTAAATTATGTTCAATAGAGATAAACCCACTTAGCATATTTGCTAAAGATGATGGTATAAAAAATGGAGATATTTTTCTTGAACCTTTTGTGTCACAAATTGTAGAATTTTTTTGAATTGTACTTAATCCACCAATTCCAGAACCTGAAATTATTCCAAATCTATTTGCTATTGAATCATCTACTTTTTTATTTTCACTTGTAACAAAACCACTATCAATCATAGCTTCTAAAGCTGCTTTTATACCTAATTGAATAAATCTATCAGCTTTTTTAACCTCTTTTTTATCCATTACAGTTTCAGGATCAAAATTTTTTACTTCACCTGCAATTTGAACTGAAAAATCAGTTGTATCAAACAGTGTAATTTTATCAATTCCGCAAACACCGTTTACAACGGCATCAAAAGATTCGTTTACACTATGTCCAGTAGAATTTATAGTACCTAATCCTGTAATAACAACTCTTTTCATCTAATAATGCTCCAATATTTTATTTAAACTATTCAATTTTTAAATTAAAAAACTCAATAATAAAAACAATAGATAAAAGAGTAACTCTTTTATCTAAAAAAAGAAAAAACTATTTGTTGTTTTCAATGTATGATATTGCATCACCAACAGTTAATATTTTTTCAGCTTCTTCATCAGGGATTTCGATATCAAATTTCTCTTCTAAAGCCATTACAAGCTCCACAACATCTAGTGAATCTGCTCCTAAGTCTTCAATGAACTTTGAATCTTCTTTTACTTCAGCTGGATCGCAATCTAATTGATCAACAACAACAGCTTTTACATCATCTAATAATGCCATTTTAATTCCTTTAATAAAATTGTCCCAAAATTATAGCAAAAAAGTTTTAAAAACTTTTTAATTTAAATAAATTATAGTTTAAAGATAAACTTTAAACGTATAATCCACCATTTACTTTTAGAATTTCACCTGTGATATATGATGAGTGATCGCTTAGTAAAAATGCTACTGCATCTGCAATTTCACTTGGATTTCCAAATCTTGAAAGAGGGATATTTTTTTCATAATCAGCTTTTACTTCAGCTTTTAATAAATCTGTCATATCTGTTTGAATAAATCCTGGAGTTATTGCATTGTATCTAATATTTCTACTAGCGGCTTCTTTTGCAAATGATTTTGTCATAGCATTTAATCCACCTTTTGAAGCTGAATAGTTTGCTTGACCAGGATTTCCCATCTCTCCTACAATTGAAGATATATTTACAACAGCTCCAAAACCTTTTTTACCTCTTGTTTTAAAAAACTCTCTACAACCTATAAATGCTGAAGTAAGATTTGCATCAATTACAGATGTAAAATCTTCAACACTCATTTTAAGAGCTAGTTTATCTTTTGTTATTCCAGCATTATTTACCAAATATGCCAACTCTCCATCACTTTCAATAATTGTTTTAATAGCAGCTACGAACTGTTCTTCTATTGATACATCAGCTTTTATAATTGCTGCTGTTCCTCCAGCTTTTTCAATTTGTTCTTTTATAGCTTCTGCTTCTTCAATCTTACTTCTATAATTTATCCAAACTTTTAAACCATAGCTTGCTAAATTCTTTGCAATTTGGGCACCTATACCTTTGCTAGCTCCTGTTATTAAAACATTTTTTCCACTAAATTTCATATTTTTATCCTTTTATTTTTTTGCATAAAGATTTATTATATCAATATTTTGATTATATTTATGATTTATGATTTTTTAATAATGCATTGTTTAACTCATTGCATTTGAAACATTTATTACATCTTTCATTATTGATTGGATTTGCACAAGAAAAAATTAAATTCAATGGTAAATCATAATTTCTTAAAATATCCTCTTTTAATGTATTATAAAAAGGTATTTCAATTTTAAAATTTTTTTGCATGCTTCCAATTTTAATTAAATCTTCTACTTTTTTGATATATTCGATATTTGAATCTGGGTAATCAAAATCTTCTTGTAAACCAAAAGATAAATTAAAGATATTTTTGTTTATAAAATATAAAGATGATAGTGTTAATAATGTTAAATTTCTTAAAATTATTATATTTTCTTGAACATTAGTAACCTTGCCTAATGATTTAGAGTTAAAATGATTTGAAAAATCTAAACTATCAACAGAAAGATTAAAAAAGTTTGCTACGAGTTCCGCATGTTTAAATTCTGTTTTCTCCCATTCATATCCCATAAAAATATACAACAAAGAAATATCATAATTTTTATCTTTGTAATATTTTATTAATGCAGTACTCTCTGTTCCTCCACTAAAAAGGATTCCTATTCTATTTTTTTCCATCCTAATATCTCCATACTTATATTTAAACCAACAGTAACGATATGAGCCACTTTTCTTGAAATTTGTTCTTTTTCTATATTATGAAATAAGAAGTCATCATTTGTATTATATTTTATATCAAACCACCAATAATTATCTCTAGTGCTCAAACGATTTGAATCTTCAATACTACCAGAAAGATTTAATTTTGATAATGCCTTATGAATCTCATCTTCTGTTTTATTTGTATATTTTTTATCAATAGCAATAGCAATTGCAACAAAACTACCCGAATGCCATATACTAAAAAGCACTCTTTCTTCAAATTTATCATTTAGTGAATATGTTATATATAAAGTATCAATGGCATTTAATATAAAATTATTTAGATTGTTTATTGAAATTTTATGTATTTCTTCATTTCTTGAATAATCTGTTTGATATTCTGTTAATTTTCTAATTTCATATTGTCCTTCAAAATCATTTATTGGAAAATTAAATCTATATTGAAATACTAATTTCGTTCTTTCAAATACTTTCTCATAAAATCTTTCTCTAGCTTTTTTAATAGTATTGTCTGAATCACCTTTTAGTATGAACAATATCGAGAATACAACAATGGAGATGATTAATGATTGGTATGAGAATTTTAATATTTCAACTTGTGTTGAATGAATTTTTGAGAAATTACTTAATATATATAGTTGATTATCTATAAATATATATAAAATGATAGATAAACATAATATTGAATATGCAACTAAAATCCAAGATAGTTTCCAAGCTCTTTTTGAAATAGCCTGTAAAATCTCAGAAGTAAACTCCATTATATTCTACCAAATGTATATTGTCGTAATCTTATCGCAATTAAATAAAATATGGGAGTATCCATAAGAGCAATAGTAACTTTTATTAAATAATCACCTATTATAAGTTTTATAATAGTTTCAAAAGGTAAAACGAAAGCAAAAGCCAAGAAGAAAAATAAAGCCGTATCAAATAGTTGTGAAATAATACTTGCTCCACCAATTCTTAACCACCATAAATTTAGAAATCGTTGTCTTAGGAACATAAAAATTCTTACATTTAAATATTGAGAAATTACTAAGCAAGATAAAGAAGCAAAAGCTATTCTCCAATCAGCTATTATTATTGTGGGAATAACAGCTATAAGAATACCATATTTTATGATATTTAAAACCTCTTCTCTTGAATACTTTTCGCTTAGTATATCGGCAAGTAAAAAAGAGAATGGAAACATAATAGCACCATATGTAAGCCATTCATTTATGGGAAATTGTACTGTATAATTTGCTAATACTATTATTATAGAAAAAAGTATTGAATAGATTATTATTGCTTTTTTTGTCATTTTATCTCTAAGTTAAAAATTATTTTGAACTCTCATTTTATCTAAATATTATTTAAATTTATATTTTATTGGATCTTTCTTATTTGCTTTTTCAAATCCATTTAATCTAAGTCTACATGAGTCACAAACTCCACAAGCTTCAATCTCCTCTTTATAGCAAGACCAAGTAAGTTCTAGTGGAACATTTAATTTTATTGCTTCTGTTACAATTTCAGCTTTACTTAAATGAACAAGAGGAGTTATAATCTCTATTTTTGTATCCTCTTTTGTACCTTCATTTATAGCTTTTTGCATATTTTGAATAAAACTATCACTACAATCTGGATAACCAGAACTATCCTCTTCTACTACGCCAATATAGATTGCACTTGCATTCTCTTTTTCCGCAATTGCACTTGCGATACTTAAAAATATTCCATTTCTAAATGGAACATAAGTAATTGGAA
>ERZ650302.1326-NODE-1326-length-13821-cov-14.603661_pt1 | contig 13821 bp, 10 predicted proteins | sample MGYA00376238_ERZ650302 | MGnify/ENA primary metagenome ERZ650302 (study PRJEB26733, sample SAMN07839298) | wastewater metagenome | biome: urban; feature: wastewater treatment plant; material: waste water | place: USA: North Carolina | collected 2016-04-28 ... | reverse complement strand
AAAAGTCCCGCCCCACCACCGGTGAAATCTGGGCCATCTACGCCGCTCCCACGCACTGGAACCAAGGCGTTGGCCTGGCTCTGTGGGATGCCGCCCGTGACGGCCTTCAGGAAGAAGGCTGCACCAACGTGACCGCGTGGGTGCCCCTGCGCAATGAGCGCGCTCTGCGTTTCCATGAGCTGGCCGGCTTCAAGCGCGAGTTGTCTACCGCCAAGACGGCCATCATCGGCGGCGTCAAGATCGAAGAAGTGCGCCTGAAGCGCCCGATCAACGGCTGAGCCCTCCCATGATCGAATGGAGCAGCCAGGGCCAGGCCCACACCGCCCAATGGCGCTCCGAGAGTGGCGCTTCGGCTCCGCGCCGCGTGATCGCTGCCGACGACACCCTGCCCGCCGACACAGCCTACCGCATGGCCTGTGAAGGCACGGGCTTGTTGTGGACGGGCGATTTCCAGAACGCCCGCATGTTGCTGCAGGCGCTGATGCGCCGCGCAGACCGCAAGCCCCGCAAGGTGGCGGCCAAAGCGGCGCAAAAAGCGGCAGCGGCCACCCCTGCGGAAGCGTTTCACCTGCACCGGCAGGCGCAGGCGCAGCGTGCGCGGGTGCTGTCGTCGGTGCTGATCGTGCTGGAAGGCGATTACACGATTGCGCTGCGCCGCGCGCCCGACCTGCGCCAGGCCTGCACTGAGGCCTGGGGCCCCGCCAGCGGGAATCGCGTGGTGGCTTCGCTGCGTGAGCTGCTGGGCCTGGTGGGCGCCCATGAATGGCGCAAGAAGGGCGTGGAAATACCCGCCCTGGGCGCACCGCCGGGCAACCGCATTCACCCGCACTACGGCGTTTTTTCGCCGGTGCGTGGGGAGTATGTGGATCTGGTCGCGCAGGCGCCGCTGCCCAGCAAGACTCTCGCCTTTGATGTGGGCGTGGGCACGGGCGTGCTGTCTGCCGTGCTGGCGCGCCGTGGTGTGCAGCGCGTGGTGGCCACCGACCAGGACCCGCGTGCGCTGGCCTGTGCGCGCGAGAATTTGCAGCGCCTGGGTCTGACGGGCCGCGTCGAGCTGCAACAGCAAGACCTGTTCCCCGAGGGCAAGGCCCCGCTGGTGGTGTGCAACCCGCCCTGGCTGCCCGCACGGGCCAGCTCGCCCATTGAGCGGGCGGTGTACGACGAAGGCAGCGGCATGCTGCGCGGGTTTTTGGCCGGTTTGGCAGCCCACCTGGAGCCCGGCGGCGAAGGCTGGCTGATTCTGTCGGACCTGGCTGAACACTTGCAGTTGCGCACGCGTGAACAGCTGCTTGAATGGATTGCGCAAGGCGGCTTGAAGGTGCTGGGGCGACAAGACGTCAAGCCCCGCCACGGCAAGTCGGCCGACGCGTCGGATGCCTTGCATGCCGCACGCGCAGCGGAAGTCACATCGCTGTGGCGCCTGGGCCTGGCCTGATCTGGTTGGAGGCTTAGGCCGCCGCCAGGGCCATGTCCTGGGGCTGCTCGCGGGGCAAAAGTTGCTTCATGCGCTCGCGAATGGTCTCGGCTCGCTCGGCGCCCGCCAGTTGCGACACTTCCTCCAGCAACGATTCCCCCACGTGCAGCATGCTGTCCCGGTCACGGGCTGCGCGCAGAGCGCTGTGAAAATGCTGCGCCAGTGCTGGGTCGCGGCGGGCAAAAAGGCGTTCGCAGATATCGAACAGGTACATGCGCGCACCCGCCAGCGACCGCAGGTGGTCACTGGGCTCAGGCGGCGTGACTGCCTCTGGCCGCAGCGCTGAGGGCTGAGTGTGGGCGGGTGGGGTGAGCAAAGTGTCTTGCACCGCGGGTGCAGACAGCGACAGATACCCCTGGCTGAGCAGGTGCTCGACAATCTCGGCACCGCCGCCGCTGTACATGGCCTGCAATTCGGCCAAAGGCTTGCCTTCGGCCAGCAGCAGCAACGAGCGCTCGCGCAGGCTCAGGGTGCGCATGCCGGGAGCGAGTTCCTGTCGGGCTTTGTCGGTTTTGAGGAGCAGCATGGCGGGCAATCGCAAAGGCGGTGGCCAGCATTGCAGCAGCGCACCGTGACATGGCGATGACGCCTGCCGTGCCGGTCTGCCCTGGCGGGCTCGCTGCAAGCACGCGGGCTGCAAAGATTGTTTGCTATATATTTAATAGCTTGTGGCGCTTGATGGGTAAGCGCTAGAGCCGTTTTTGGCTTGAAATGGTTGGCCTGTGCCCCGGCACGTGGACCACCCAGGGATGCATGGGTATGACCTTGTTGCTGGCCCCGATGGAGGGGCTTTTGGATTTTGTATTGCGTGACGTGCTCACCCGCGTGGGTGGCGTGGACCGGTGCGTGTCGGAGTTCATCCGCATCACGGGCAGCCTGCTGCCCGACAAGGTGTTCCTGCGCTACGTGCCCGAGCTGCTCAACGGCAGCCGCACCTTGGCCGGTGTGCCAGTGCGTGCGCAGTTGCTGGGGTCAGACCCGGTGTGCATGGCCGAAAATGCCGCGCGGCTCGCGGCCTTGCAGCCCGAAGGCATTGACCTGAACTTTGGCTGCCCCGCCAAGGTGGTCAACCGCCACGGGGGTGGCGCAGCCCTGTTGCAAGAGCCTGAGCGCATTGCTGCTGTGGTGGCGGCTGTGCGCCGGGCCGTGCCCGCCCATTTGCCCGTGTCCGCCAAGATGCGCCTGGGTTTTAACGACACCCTGCTGATGCGCGAATGCGCGCAGGCCATGCAAGACGGCGGCGCGGCAGAGCTGGTGGTGCATGCGCGCACCAAGGCAGATGGCTACCGCCCGCCCGCCTATTGGGAGCTGATTCCGCAGGTGCGTGACGCGGTGCGTATTCCGGTGGTGGCCAATGGCGAGATCTGGACGGTGGAAGACGCCCAGCGTTGCCGCGCGGTGTCGGGCTGCGACGCCCTGATGCTGGGCCGTGGCGCGGTGGCAGACCCGGGCCTGGCCCGCGCCATTCGCGCGGCCGATGCGGGCCGTGCGGGCTCCGACACCGTGCAGTGGGCCGACTTGCTGCCCCAGCTGGCCACGTTCTGGCAGCTGGTGTGCGACGGGCTGGAGCCGCGCCAGCGCGCCGGGCGGCTCAAGCAATGGCTCAATCTGCTGCGCCGCCGCTACCCCGAGGCCGAGCTGGCGTTTGAACATGTGCGCACGCTGACGGACCAGCGCGAAATCACCCGCTGGATTGCTGCCTTGCAGCTGCAAGCCCAGGGCTGAAGAAATCTTCTTGCTTACAGCAGGTGGTCTGGCGCAAACGAGCCCAGGATGCGCACCAGCCAGCGCAAGGGGGCGCTGGTGTCGGGCTCGGCGGTGGCGTCTTTCAGCCCGCTGTCTTTGGGCGCCCGCCACACCAGCCTGCCTTCGCTGTCCTGCTCCACACGCCAGGCGGCATCTTCCAGTGCGGCTTCGATTTGCTCTGTGGCGCGTGCCGACAAGCTCCGGCTGCGAATCAGCAGGGCAATTTCCGTGTTTTGCAGTTGCGAGCGCAAGTCCAGATTCATCGAACCGATGACCAGCAGGCGCCCGTCCAGGATCAATAGCTTGGAATGCAGCATGGCCTTGGAGTCGCCGCTGGACCCGGTGACGCCGCTGCTGCCCGTGCCCTGGAACACGCTGCGCAGGCCTGAGAGTTCACTGCGCATCTCATACAGCTCCAAGCCCGTGGCCAGCAATTCCGGGCGGTGGCGCGCATACCCCGCGTGTGCGATGGGCGCGTCGTTGGACGCCAGAGAGTTCGTCAGCACCCGCACGCGCACCCCCCGGGCCCGCGCCGCAGCAAACGCCTGCTTCATGTCCGGGCCGGGCACGAAGTAGGGCGAGACGATGAGCAAATCCTTCTTGGCCTGGCCCATCAGCTGCAGCAAGCCGTCCACCACCGTGTCCTGCTGCGGGTCTGTGGGGCCCAGTTCTGGTGTGTTCTTGGGGGTTGGCAGCGCTGCGCGTGGTGCGGGCGTGGGTTGCTCGCCGCCTTCGGCGGCAATTTTCGCGGGGTGGTCCACCAGCACGGCGGCGGGGGCCCAGGTCCAAGGCGCAGCCTTCAGGTCCATGGGCTCCTGGTTCCAGATGCGGGCTTGCTGCTCGGGTGTCGTTTTTCGCTCGGCTTCTGTGGGGGCTGTGGGGGTGGAACCCTCGGCAGGTGTGTCGCTGCTGTCCCCATCCCCTTGGGCGGCCTTGCGCATGCTGGCTTGCATCTCCAGCAGCTGATGGCGTGAGATCAGCGACTGCACCGGGTAGGCCCGTGGGTTGTTCCAGTAGGCATCGAACGTTTGGGACAGCTCTTGCACCACGGGCCCGGCCGCCAGCACATCCAGGTCCACAAAATTGCCCGCGTCATCGTTGCCAAAGTAGGCGTTGCCCAGGTTGCGGCCGCCCGCAATGCCCAAGGCGTTGTCGGCAATGAACAGCTTGTTGTGCATGCGCTGCTGCACCCGCGAGAAGTCGCCCACCAGGCTGAAAATGCGCCCCAGCTGCGAATTGCGTGCACCCGTCAGCGGGTTGAACATGCGCATTTCCACATTGGGCACAAAGGCCAGCCGCATCACCTGCGCGTCTCGCCCGGTGCTGTGCAGGTCGTCCAGCAGCACGCGCACCCGCACACCACGTTCTGCGGCGGCCACCACGCTTTGCAGCAGCCGCTGCGTGCTCACGTCGGCATGGATGGCGTAGTACTGCAAATCCAGCGTCTTCTGTGCAGATTCCACCAACGCCAGTCGGCTGCTGTAGGCCGCTTGCGCGCCGCTGAGCAGAACGAACCCCGAAGGGTGGCGAGCTTTGGCGGCAGCCTTTTGCTCCTGCACCATGCTGGCCAGCGCCGTGCTGGAAGGGTCGGCCAGCGCGCGGCTTACGGGGCGATCAACGTTCTCTGGCAAACCCGCGCAGCCCGTGAGTGCCATGCCAATGCCCATCGCGATCAGCAGCGAAAAAATCGCGAGGGACCGGAATCTCGCTGGGCGCTGAGTGAAGAGCTGAACAGGGGCGGGGGCAGGGTGCATGGTGTGGGGTGAAACCGCGGTGAAGCCGCGCCCCACTGTAGCGTGCCGCACCGCTGGGCGTGTGTCGGACAAAGCCCCGGCTCAACAGCTTGGAGTCTGGGTTTTGGCCGGTGGTTTGAAGGGGTGCGTGGCTTGTTGGCCACCTGGTGCGCGGACTGTGCAGGCACGGCGGAAGTCCGCCGCAGCAAGAAGCAGAGGCCTTGCTCGGGCCATGCTGCTCACTCACGAACTGTAGAAAGATATCAAAGAAAAGCGGGTCTGGCGCTTATTCCGTAAGCGCTACCAGCTATATTTTTAATAGCGTTGATCGCGCAGGTGTGAAGTGCAATCCAACGCCACAGCTTGTGGTCGGCATGGACTGGAGCGGATCCGCCTCAGGTTGTAGAGGGGTGCCGCAGGGCCCTGCCAAGCTGCGGCCAAACCGTTGGTGGGAGCGTTACCGTGCCGCCGCAGGTGCAGTCACCATGCGCTCCACATAGCGCGCAATCAGGTCGATTTCCAGGTTCACACGGCTGCCCGCCTTCAGCGTGCCCAGCGCCGTGTTTTCCACCGTGTGCGGAATCAGGTTGATGCTGACCTCACAGCCATCGGCAGAGTCGGCAATTCGGTTCACCGTCAAGCTCACGCCGTTCACCGTGATCGACCCCTTGTAGGCCAGGTAACGCCCCAAATCACGGGGCGCCATGATGCGCAACTCCCAGCTTTCGCCCACCTGGGCAAAGTGCGTCACCTGGCCCAGCCCATCCACATGCCCCGACACCAGATGCCCCCCCAGGCGGTCGTTGGCACGCAGCGCCTTTTCCATATTGATGGGCCCTGGGGTGTCCAGCCCCGTGGTTTTCAGCAGCGACTCTGCCGAAATATCCACCGTGAATTGCCGGGTGTCAGGCGACAGGGTGGTCACCGTCATGCACGCCCCATTGAGCGCAATGCTGTCCCCCAGCCCCACATCGTCCAGGTAGCCCTCCGGGGCGCGAATGACCAAGCGCTTGCCGTGCGAGGCCGTGGCCCCCAATGCAGCGACTTCTGTGATCTGGCCTTGGCCAGTGATGATTCCTGTGAACATGGCGTGATTGAACTTAAAAAAATGGGTGCAGGGCAAAAGCCCGAAAGAGCTTTGTGCGTAGAAAGATGTCGAGTATCTGGCAAGACCGATACCGGTGCTTTGCGGCTGTTTTGAGGTGTGGCCGTAATGAACCCGCACTATCGTTGGGTTTCCAAATCTTCCAAAGGCACTCGCAGCGCTGTTGCGAAGGAGTTTGCTAAAGCTCAGCAGTCGGCATGGCCAAAAAGTTGTCCCGTCCCTTTACCCGCGCGAGGATGCGCACATCAGGGCCTATCTTTTCCACGCTTTTGAAGTCCATAGAGAGGCCTTGATCCAGCTGGGTCAGAGGGCCAAAGTGGGCCATTGCAAGCCCTTCTCCCAGCATGCAAGGGGCCAGATACACAAGCATTTCATCCACCAGCCCCTCACGAATAAAGGACCCATTGAGTTTGCTGCCTGCCTCCACATGCAGTTCGTTCACTCCTCTGCTGGCCAGGTCTGCAAGCATTGCTGACAAGTCCACTTTGTTATGAGCGTTCGGTAGCTCCACGACCACGGCGCCCTGGCTTTCCAGCGCTTGTTTTCTCGCTTGAAATGCAGTGTCGTTAGGGGCTGCGCAGTAGATGTAGCAAGCGCGACCTGCTATCAAAAGGCGAGCGTCTGGCGGGGTTTGAAGCTGGCTGTCCACCACCACCACATGGGGCTGGCGCGGCGTGGCTACGTCGCGAACATCCAGCCTGGGGTTGTCTTCCAGCACGGTGCCAATGCCGGTCAACACCGCACAAGCCCGCGCCCGCCAGGCATGCCCATCGGCCCGCGCGGCAGACGAGGTGATCCACTGGCTTTCACCGTTGGGCAGGGCGGTGGTTCCATCCAGCGAGGCCGCCATCTTCATCCGAACCCAAGGTGTTTTGCGCACCATGCGGCTGAAGAACCCGATGTTGAGCTCGAAGGATTCTTGCGCTCCGTCGCCCACCGAGACTTCAACACCTGCGGCTTTCAGACGGGCAAAGCCTTGTCCTGCTACGAGTGGATTCGGGTCGGGGAGCGATGCAAACACTTTGGTTATCCCAGCAGCGATCAACGCATCACAGCAAGGCCCTGTGCGCCCTTGATGAGAGCAGGGCTCCAGCGTGACGTATGCCGCAGCCCCGCGCAAATCATGGCCCTTCTTTTGCGCATCACGCAGTGCCATGACTTCTGCGTGAGGGCCTCCAGCTTGCTGAGTAAACCCTTGTCCCAAGACCTCTCCCGTTGGGCTTGTGATCACACATCCCACACGAGGATTAGGGTTGGAAATAAAAAGCGCATGGGTGGCTAGTCCAAGCGCTTTATTCATTGAACGTGCAGCCTTTTCCATAGTGCCGACGATGGTACCTGCAATGGTGTTCAGACGTGTGGCGTTCTCTTGATTTCGGTAGCGAATTTAGACAAGGAGTTTTGGTCTTCGATTACTATTTGCTCCAGCAACTTTTGTCAAAGCCGGAGTCAGATTCCCGCTTGCCATTGGCACCTCTGACTCCAGTTTGGTCGATGGTGTAGCTGCCGCACTTATCGCCACTTTGTGCGCCTTTGGGGGTCGCCGTCAGGACATATGTGCTCCCGTTGGAGGAGGCAAGTGAAATGTCATAACGGTTACCCGGAACAGTTTTCAGGGTTGCAGGGAAAGCCGCTGTCAGCGGGTATGTTCCTGTCGCAGTGGCTGCTCGTTCCAGCCACTGCTGTGCTTGCAGCAAACCCGCGCGAGCATCGGCGCGATGACCGCGTCGAATGTATTCGCTGTAGCTAGGGATTGCGATGGCGGACAAAATGCCAACAATCGCCACCACAATCATCACTTCTATCAGCGTAAAGCCTCGAGTTCTCCGCAGACTTGCCATCGGTTTACTTGAATTAAGCATATTGAAGTCTTTGATGTTGAATGGGGTGCTTCAGGCGGTTACTTTAAAAATACCCAAAACAACCACCGAGCCATCCTGATGCAGAGAATTTACTTGATTTGGCGCCAGCTAGGCCGCAAGGACTGCTCAGGCATGGCAGCCATATCTATTTTCTTATTTTTCGAATCAATATCGACGTTCTCGAACTTGTCCTTTTTCACAATGTTGTGCGGCCCATTGGATACCTGCAGTCGAGAAACAGACAAGTCACCAGCAGCTGTGTAGAGGTTGTCAGAGTTAGCGTCCAAGATTTGCACAGAGGGTCTTTTCCCGTCCATGATGTTGATCAGCGTCATGTATTGACGCTCACCGTCCACGGAAGCCGCGTCACATGTCTCTACACTGGTTGCGGACGCATTGGATCCCTTTGCTGGCACCTGCGTGTACACGGTTAGCAGATTGCTGTTGTCATAGAACTCCATGTTTTTCAGCAGCCGCTCCCCCACTTCTGGAAGGTCAAGATACCAGCCGTTGTACGTATTCCATGTAGTGCTATTCAAATCTGTGACGGTGTCCACCTTGCCGTATATCGTTCCAGCCACATTCACTGAGGTAATTTGCTGCTGCGCCAGTTTGGCGTTGGTCACGCCGACACCAAGGGCTTCTGGAGAGGGAACACAATCACTGCCGTTGGGGCACGAGCCTCCACCAGGGTGAACTTCCAGCCGAATGCCCTTTGGCGTTGTGACTTCGCGATAACGGGTGTTATCTAAAACAGAATACAGAGTTTGCACTTGCACACTCTTGGTGTCATCGTCGGTAACGTTGCGGCCAGTACCAAAGGCCACCATCATGCCACCCACTTTAACCATCTTGGAAGTGGGGCCCGTGACGACTTTTCTTGATCGATCATTGGCTTGAACGGTTGGGGGTGCTGTGATGGGTTGAACCTTCGTGCGCGACGTCGAATTCAACGCATCTGGGCCTTCTGCGGTAAACAGTGGGCTGCCTCCAAAAGCGACCTTCCATTCGCTTTCTAAATGGCTGTTGAGATCAAACTTCCACATATTGCCCAAGTTGTCTCCTGCATAGACCACATCAACTGTTTCGTCGCCATTGAGGTCGATCAAACGAGGGGCTGAAAGTCCATTGTCTTTGGCATAGCCTGACCCTGCAGCGTCGCTGGTGGCAGGGATTCGCAGTAGCTCTTTCGTAGTGCCATCCAAATATTGAATCAAAAGGACAGGCCGTTGATTGGTGCTGTTGTAGCCATTCCCAAGCACAACCGCGTATCGATTGTTGTTCATTTTCACAATCTGGGCTGATTGCAATGGATCATTTTCATCACGCACGGGCTTGGCCGTGATGTGCCCTATATCCTTGTCTTCTTCCACTGTTTTAAGGCATGCCGTCTTCTCCGCCCCTGTTTTTGTAGCGCAATTCATCGCGACTTCAGTGCTGCCGCGTGTGCGATCCATCAAAACCAACTGGCTTGCATTGGCTTCCTTGAAGGCTGGGCCGGAGGGGAGGGTATTTGTGGTTGGATTTGTAACGTCCAGAACAAAATAACCTTTCCCGCCCAGTCCTAGCGATCCGACCAAGAGTGTTCGCCAATTGGGAACGTATGCATCGTAAACGGCTTTGTCGCTATTGTCTTTCATGCCGCCGTTAAGGTCGATATCCCCCGTCATTGGAGAGCCATCTACAAAATAACGATGTGTGTTGTTGTAAGTAGGATCCGTGAGGCGGGGGAGAGATGCAATAACACCCCTTGGTACGTAAGAAATGACCTCTTCCCCCAAAGCTGTTGTAAAGCCATGAAGCATGCCGTCGTTGCCGCCAACATAAATCATTTTAGGCCGTGAGGCATTTGATTTCACAAAGGCTGCATATCCCTTTGACAACGAGCTGCCTGACGGGGCACCCGTGTACCAGACATCGGAGTTAATAATATCGCCTTGGCGGCTCTTACGCTCGCGATAAGGCTTGGCTGCAGTATAGCCAGCCGCGCTTGAGCCCTCTAAGCTGCGATCACCCCGGATGTAATTCAGCCGCTCTTCACCTTTGGCATCCGTTTCGACTGTCTTAGAGATATTGGTCTTTAATAAAGTTTTCTGGCTCGTGCTCAGATAGCTCTCATCGGAGGCCCATTTGAAGGCGACGCCGCCCTTCTCCGCCGTAGCATTCCATTGGTCGCTCCAGCTAATCACCAGACGATTTGATTTCACGTAGGTATTGGTATGTGCATCCAAGCGGTCTGCCGTTGATTTTCCTGCCCAATTGGCATCGGGAACCGTCGTTCCATCGGCTTGAACAATGTCTGCCGTCACCGAGCCTTTCCATGCCTTCTCAGGTTCATAGCTCGCAGTGTATTTTCCCACGCTATTGCGGGAGACATTAGAGCCGCTGGTCGCACTGGATATCACGTCGGGCTCGGTGGCGATGTTGATGGTACCGATGATTTTTCGGAACGCTTCCTTCAAGTCTTCGCCTTTTTCAACGGCGTAAAATTGCCCTCGACCATTTAACGCTGCATGCCACATGTCATGCCCTCTATCTTTTCCTTGGGCGCGCCAGACGAAGTCGCCTTTCACATACTCTGCAAAGCTTCCATCGAAGCCATAGGGTGCGACTGTGGTGGGTGCGACAATCGGACCCTCGTCATTTCCTGCAGGGTTGTAGTTCCACATGGGCAGTGCTTCCCGGCTAAAGCCAATCGTGAACGTTGACATATGCGCCCACTCTGCCGGGTCGTAGCGAGGGTTCCAATATCGATCGAGCGTGGCAGTAACTCCAGTTAGCCGGTTTTTAAACGTCTCTGTCGCTGGAGCTGTGCGATATTCTTTGGATGGCTCCAAGGTTCCGGTCAATTCTGCGGCAGTTTTTAATGGATGCGCCCAGCTTTTGAAGGCCCAGTCCGAGATGGTGGTGTAATCCTCTGCATCTCTATACAGGGCAGTTTGAGCAGCAGCTGCAGAAGGTACGTTGGTGGGCCAGTTTGCTGGTGTCCCATCGTAGTTTCTTGGTGTGGTTTGGCGCTCGGTGCCGTTCCAGCCGCCGTCTGTCAGCAGGATATGATAATTTCGGCGGCAGCCAAGGTATTCTGTACTGGCAGCGTTTGTCCCACCGGGATTGCTGGACCATGGCCCATTCTTGTGCGTCGCTGCGCGCATGTAGTCATCTGCAGCTTTGGCAACGTCATGGGTCGGGGTATATCCACATGCGTTGTATTTGTCCATATAAGACAAAAAGTATGCTCTATGGGTGCTATCGAAAATGCGCATGACATTGGGCTTTGTGGCAGACGTTGCATCACCAGCAGTCAGCAGCGTGCCCGCTTTGACCCCACCCACGCTAACGCAATTGTTCATCGACTGCCATGCCAGTCTTATTTTTTCGTCGGGCAGCAGTGTGGTATCACTGAATGTGTCTTTGACTGCTTTAATCAGAACCTGCGTTCTGGTTCCGAGCAAAGTATTTGATGCATCGTACATGTTCACATTCATACTGGTCGAGTCATCAAGCGACAGGATGATATTGGGACGAACATACGGTTCAATGGTGCCTGGGGGCGACGTCGATAAGGTCAATGCCCAAGATGTTTGCGAGAAAAAGAGAGTGCTGGCAGCCAGTGCAATCACACGCATTCTGAACTGAGGGGCAGTTGTGTTTTTCATAGGGGCTCCTTTGAGCTTTGGGTCATAGGGGTTGGCTTTGTCTTCAAGGCCAGAGGTTTAATCTTTGAGTACTTGGCGAACATAGGTTTGCTGCAATACGGCCATGGTGCCATCTTTGCGTCCCCTTGCCAGAGCCGTTATTCGATAAACAATGTTGGGGGCGAGATTCAATGCCAATCGGTCGCTTGCACCAACCACTGCATCCTTCACGATAACGCCTGAATTACTACTGCTCTTGTCATAGGGCAGTATTTCGATCCAATACCAACCGCCTCTGGTCAGGTTTACATCCTTCTCCCAAATGAGCAAGGGATTGGTTGGTAACGATGTCGTCGCTTGCGCTGCGCCTGTATATTCGCCATATCGCGCACCTGCAGCATGGGTCATCATCGTTTCAAGAGTAACCTCACCAGAGGCCAAACTGACTGGGGCTGGGCTTGCATTGGTGTAGTTCCAGAAATCTTGACGTCCCGTGCGCTTTGTGCACAAACCTTGCTTGCACTGTGAGGTCTCTTGAGCCAATGAGGCAAGCAGCGCGGTTACTTCTTGTGTTTCCAGCGGGATTTTGGGCGCACTGCCTTGTTTGTCTCTGCATGTGGCTGCAGCGCACACCGTTCCATCGGCGGTCTCGCCGCGAATATCCAATTCTGCATCTTGGAGCAAGGCTTGCGCAGCTTCGAAGGCCCTCTGATAATCGGCATCATTTCCGACCAGCATCTCATTAAAAAGTGAAGTGCGAGATGCCCATAAAGCCAAGAGCATGGAAAGCATCACAAAAACAATGACGACAAAAAGAGAAACTCCCTTTTGACCTTTTGTAGTCATTAAGCTGTTTGGGTTGTATGGCTTAGGCATGATGGGTAGATATTGGTGCGTCACAGAACAGAGCCCACAAGTCCCTGGCTTCGCAATTGAAATACGTTTTTGTAGGTAATGTGATTTCGCGATGCCCGGTCGCCTGCGAGTGAGGTCATGTCAACCGCGTTGCCTGCGCAATTGGTATACGTGCTTCCTGTAGGCATTTGAATGCGCTCTGTGCCGTACAGCTCAATGCACACCTCGACCGCTTGTACTTGAGGCCACAATAAGACGCCTGCGGCATCGACCACTTTGATTTTTGGTATTCCGGTATTGTTGTTTTCTTGAACGTGGTAGGAAATTTGCAGTCCAGCGACATTTTGAATAATGGGCTGGGCTGCTACGCCATTTCCACCGCACATCAGTTGCGTGCCATTAAGGCTGAAAATGCTTTGAACCCGCTCGTCCGTGCTTGCATCGCCAGGCCCTCCCAGGCAGTTGCGAATAAGTGTTTGTTCGCTGGCGCTGGTAAAGACTGGTTCTGAATATCTTCTGTTGCCTGTGGTGAATGTGGTGGGGCTTTCGGTCCCGGTGATCGTGTCAGTTTGAGGATTGAATCCCAAGTTTGCGCCAGATGCTGGTGTGATGGATTCAAAAGCTACAGGGGATAGGTAGCGTGACTCGATCTTGCTGGTTTCGGGCTCCAGGTTGAGTCTCAAAGACCCTGCCTGCCGCAGTTGCATGCCAATGACCCGCATGGCATAGGCAGCCTGTTGATGCATGGTGCTGACATCACTCACAGTTCCGGAAACGCCGCGCGAAACCATGAGTGCACCCATGGCGACACCAATGACTAAAAGGCCTATTGAAATCCCTACAAGCAACTCAATCAACGTAACGCCGCGCTGAATAGCGCTGGCGTAATAAGGTGCTATACCACACTTAAGTGGAAAGTCTTTGTTTTTCCCCAAATGGTTAATTTTTTTCATGTGCTGGGCCATTTGGATATTGCCAATGCTATGCATCGAATGATTCATGATTTGCCTCTGAATTGTGTCTTGATATTTTTTAATCTAGGATCCAGGGCAGTAATAAATTGGGGTGCCGCCACCTGGCGCAAAGGGGGCGCAGCGTGCTGGCACTGAAATATATTGAAGGTGGCAGGTGGCATTGTCGGGGCATGCATTTGTTGTTTTATCTGTGCCTCCGCCTGCAACCAGGGATCCATCTTCCTTGAGTATTTTTGTGGCATCCATGGATTTTTGGTAGGCTTTTTTATCGGTGATGCTGCTTATTTCGCGCTCGTTTTCTCTCCAAGCGATCAGTATGCCGAGTTGGCGCCTTTGTCCCGCTGCTAATCCGTCTTCTGCTGGGGGTGTAAAAATACTGGCTTGACCAAGAGGGAGTTGATTTCGTACAGAGTTTTTCCATTTTGCCAGCTCGTGCG
>ERZ650302.1315-NODE-1315-length-13908-cov-5.595250_pt1 | contig 13908 bp, 23 predicted proteins | sample MGYA00376238_ERZ650302 | MGnify/ENA primary metagenome ERZ650302 (study PRJEB26733, sample SAMN07839298) | wastewater metagenome | biome: urban; feature: wastewater treatment plant; material: waste water | place: USA: North Carolina | collected 2016-04-28 ... | reverse complement strand
AGAAAGAAATGCTTTAGTAAGGGAGAGAAGAAAAGCAGCAGCGAATGATCTATTTTCTAAATTTATTAAAGATGAATTGCCTGAAGAAGTCAAAGAGCGATTCGTAAAGGAATTCAATCGAAATTATAATAACATCCACGTTCCTGATTATTCTAAATTTCCTCTTTTTTCCAAAATTAATAAAAATTTTAAAGGAGAAGAGTTAAATTTGACAGAGGTGCAAAAATCTGGTATAGGAAGATGTACAACGAAAGGGGTTGCTTTACTTGCTCACGAAGTTGGTTTTGGAAAAACATTATCAGGTGTTCTGGCAATGCACGAGGCGATGGAAAGAGGGAATGCAAAAAGACCAATAATTCCTGTTCCCAATAGTAATATTCTAAAGCAATGGTTTGAAACCATTTTTGAAACCATTCCTGATGCTAAAGTCAATGTACTTGGCAATCTTGGAAAAGATTTTGATTTATCAAAATTTGATATTAAAGATGGAGAAATTACCTTGGTAACTTATGAAGGCTTCAACAATATTGGTTTTTCTGAAGACATTACCCAAAGATTAGCTTCCAAATTCTCTTATATATCTGAAAGTGAATTGAAAAATGCAAATTCTATTAGTGAAAGGGATATGCAGATTGAGATGCAGAAAGGAAAAGAATTGGAGGGAAAAATGAAGCGAGGAAAAATATATGATTGGGAAGACTTTGGATTTGACCATTTAACTTTTGATGAAGTACATAATGCAAATCATATTGTAGGAAAAGTAAAAATTGAAGATAGAAGGTTTGCTTCTGACTTCAGAAATCAGAACCAACAAACTTCTAAATTAGGAATTAATACTTGGATGGCTTGCCAATACATTCAAGACAAAAACGATGGCAGAAATATTACTCTTCTTTCTGCAACTCCTTTTACCAATAAACCTTTAGAGTATTATTCAATTTTGTCACTTATTGCAAATAAGAGATTAGAACAGTCTGGCTATTTCAATGTCAATACTTTCTTTGAAACATTTATGGAGGCGGATAATGATATGGAAATTGATGCCAAAGGTGATGTGAAATTCAAAGCGAGTGTAAGAAGATTTAAAAACAATTCCCTATTCCAACAACTTCTGTCTGAATTTATTGACATAAAAGGTGAAGAAGACAATCCTGAACTTATTCGTCCTAATAAAATAAATAAAGAGTATAAAATTGAACCTAATGTTCTAAGTGTTGAACAATACGAATTGCTAAATGATTCCTTTGCAGAAAATGAAAAAGGAGCAATTTTAACTCACATTCTAAATGCAAGACTAATTGCTTTTTCACCTTATTTATCCCCTTTTTATGATGGTTTAGAGCCTTCGTATAAATTTTTTGTTGAAGATTCTCCAAAGTTGATTGAAATGATGAATTTGATAAGTCAAAATAAAAAAGATATTCCCGAAGCAGGACAAATAATTTACTCTGAATTGGCGGTAGAAGAATTTCCAAAATTGAAAGACTATCTTGTAAATGAATTGGGTTTCAAAAATGAAGAAGTTCAAATTATTACTGGTGGAACAACAAAAAATAATAGAATTAAAATTCAAGACGAATTTAACCAGGGTAAAGTAAAAATAGTTATCGGAAGCGAAGCGATTCAAGAAGGAATGAATCTGCAAGAGAATACTTCAGATATTTACTTACTTACATTACCCTATAATTTTACTGCGCTTAGACAAGTAGAAGGTCGTGGCTGGAGGCAGGGAAATAGGAACGAAAATGTGAGAATAAATTTTATGCTGATGAATGATAGCATAGATGTTTTTATGCTTCAAAAATTACAGGCTAAACAGGCAAGATATTTAGAAGCAATGAAAAAAGGAGCTGATGTTGTTGACATATCTGACATTAATACTCTAGAACTTAAAACGGCTATTATTACCAATCCTGTGCTAAGAGCGGAAATTGAAGTAAAACTATTGGAAAAGAAGCTAGATTATGACAAAAATAAGCTTCTAGCTGATAATGCTTTTATACTTCGAAAGTATGAATTATATACAAAAGTAGTTGAAGAGCTTAATTCTCAAATTGATAGTTATAATAGAACAAAAAAATGGGCAGATGAAGAGACAAATTCATCTTACTGGAAGAATCAATTGCCATTCTATCAAAATAAAGTCAATAATGCGAGATATGAAGTTGAAAAGGTTATTGAAAATCTAGCATCAAAAGGTGTAGATGTAAAGCTCATACAAAATCAAACTCAAGATACTGATGAAAAAATAAAAGAAATTGATAAGGTTCTTGACGGTTTGGAGGATGTAAAACAAAAACTTGTTTCAAAATATAAACTTGAAAAAGAAGAAAATTTAAGAAAAGCTGAACAAGTAAACATCATTAAAGAAAGAGAGAAAGAAAATCAAACTCTTTTCAATAAAGAAAATGTAATTGCTGAAAAAGAAATATCTAACACAGCTACCATCAGAAAAAGATAAATTAATCAATTAAATATTTTATTATGAAAACAATTGAAAAGTACACAATTATTAAAAACACAGATAAAGCTACATTATTCAGATGCTTTATCTCTGAAGTCAATGAAGAAACTGAATTTTGGATGCAAAAATCAAAATATGAAGAAAAAGAAAATACTATTCATATTGAAGATGATGTTTGGGAAAAAAAACTAGAAGAATTGAAACAACCAAAAGTAATTCCGGCTATTGTTATTTATGTTGAAAATGCTGAAGAATTAGAAAAAACTTGGAAGCTCATTTTATCTGCAGAACTTAGAAGCATTTCTCTTTCACCCTGGTTATTTGTTCCTAAATCTTTGATTTTAGAAATAGCTGAGAAAGATGAAAAAATAATTTTTAAAGTTCCTCTATGGTTTTGGGAAAAATCATTATCTCAACTGATAAAAGACCAGCTTGAATTTTTTAATAAAGACAGAGAAAGTGACTTTTTCGAAAAAGAAGATTTTAATCTTAAAAATAAAATTGAAGAATTTTAATAATAACCACCTTAAAAAAGGTGGTTTTTTATATTTTTGAGGAATGGAAAAATTTACTTTTTTGAAATCAGAGGATGGAGAAATCTTTATTCTAAAAAAAGATTACCCTGGTTTTTTGTGCAGAGTCAATACTATTATACCATTTGATATTTCTATTATAATTTCAGATTTATTAGATAAAAGAAGATTTGATGGTATATTACCTGAATTGGAAAAGTTTACAATTGAAAAAGTGAAGGATTTAGAGGGTTGATAAGTGATTAGTTTTTTATTAAACAATTGAAAGAAGGAGGAATAAAACTAATTATAATTATTTTTTTTTATATTTGACTCTAAATATTTCTTCTTTATTTCTTTTTCAAGAAGAATAGAAGATTGTTTTTATTGGTTTGGAATAGCTACAGGAAGCGTAGCTATTCCTTTTATTGTCAATCGATAACCACTTAAATGAAATTTATTATTTTAGCAGAAGATTTGAAAAACTATGTTAGAAAGTTTTGTGTATATAATTTGGGTTCTAGCAGGCATAATAAACCTCTATAATCTAATTTTTGTAAAAGAAGTAAGAAAAAACAAAAAGCTTCTAGTTTTTACTATTTCTATAATTATAATTTCAGCTTATTTCATTGCTGAAAAATGGAATGTATAGAGTATAATATCACAAGCTAACTTCTCCTGCCATAATTGCTTCCTGAAGATAAATTTCATATTTTTTCTTATCTAGTTCTGCGGTTACAACATACCCATCGTTCGTAAACTCCCAACCCAGAACCTCCATTTTTTTTCCTGCGATTTTCTTGGCTTTATCAGATATTGGTAGCGATTGAATTTTTTCTAAGGTATATGCACCTCTTTCTATAGCATTAGCGGTATTAGCTACTTTCACAGCATTTTGTAAAACATTTACATTACTTGAGCCTAATCCTACAGCTCCTGCTCCAGTTCCTACAATGTCTGCTACATTTCCTAAAAGTTTTGTACTTAAAATTTTCTTTTGTTTAATAAAAACAAAATCTTTACCTGCTGGAATATATACTTGAATTTGCCCTCCTTTTTTTAAAGATATAGTATCATTAATAATAAGCTCAGTCTGTTTGTTTTCTATTGATTTAACAACCTGGGCAGATAGGGTTGCAGAAAGAAAAACTAAAGTTGCAATAATAATTTTTTTCATAATTTAGATTTTTAAAATTTATTGGTTTTTAAATTAATAATGTTTTTTCATTCCTAAAGACAAACCCATATCAGAAAGGACTTGTTCTACATCTTCTGATCCTTTCCCTTTCATATATTTTATTTTTCTTATGCCCTCTTTAGTATAACATACCAAATCTCCTACTGTAAAAATTTTTTGCTCCTTCAAAATTGCTTTTACTGAATAGGTTAAAGGTAGTTTATCAATTGAAAGACAAAAAGTACTCGGTTCATCATTATTAGTTTCAGTTTGTATTTTTAAACTTTTATAATCTGAGTTTTCAAATCCTAATGCAATTGCTATCGCTTCTAGTCCACTTGGGTGTCTATCATCTGAAGAAACTACAAAACCATTTTCAAGAATTTGATTTCTTTCAATCTGAATAGCTAAACTTAGCAATTCAAATTCAGTTAATTTTTGATAGTCCTTTTTTAAGTCATTAACAATTTGATTATAATTTTGGATCTGGTTTTTCATTGGTATTCTCTGTTTTATTTTATTATAAATTTTCTTAATTCAAATGGATTTGCAATTGTGTATTTTAGGTTTACAAGTCCAGTAGTTACCAATAAAGAACCACAATTTAGAATTTTTTCTAAGAAATTTTGCGTTAAAAAAACTCCTTCTATTCTATTTAATGGAATATCTACAACATTAGAAGTTATAAATCCTGAAGAAATAGAAAGATGATCTGCAGTAATAAAAATCTTAGTGAAATAAAGATTTAAAAGTTTTACTCCGCCTTTAATAAAAAGAAAAACTAATGCTAATGCTATTATCTGAATGATACCAACCCCTTTTGTAAATAATAGTGGAACAAATCCAACTGATCCTATGGCTGTAAAGAGTATTGGAATCACATATGAAATCCAATGTATTTTTGCTTCAAATAAAATTGGTTTTGTTTCTACCATAATTTTATTGTTTACTAATAAGTTTTCCATTTTTAATAATATTTAAAATTAATAATTTTTATGATTACTTCCAAGTTGAATTTACTAAGTTAAAATCACGACCTCCTTTATGTGTAAACATTGAAAAAATTCTTGTTTCTGATAATTTAACGAGAGATAGATAATATTTTTTTTCACCAAATAAATCTGTTTGATTTCCTAAGTAAAATATCATTTCATTACCTATCATTCCTATATAAAGAGCTGGAGCTATATTAAAGTATCCTAAAAGACTAGTTTCAGTACTAGGCTGTATAATCTCTGAACCGCCAATAGAAACAGGAATTGGATTAATAAAATTTTCAATCATTACATCTTCAGGAAGAATATACCCCATTCCTAATTTTCCATTATATATTACCTCGTAATCTTTAATATTGAGTGCCATAATTAGGGTTTTAAATGGAAAATAATCTCTATAAAATCATTACAATATTCTGAGATAGAAGAATAAAACCAATCGTCATAAGCAAATTCTACTAAATTGTGGGATTTGCAAAAATCGTAGAACCTTTTTATCTCTATTATGCTTAACCAGGCATTAAAACTTTTTTTATTATAAATTTTTATTGAAAGGACATGCTCCTTTTCATAAATTTTTACTTCAACACTTCTAGTGTTTTCGCCAAAGCCAACAAAAAATCTTTCGGCAGAAGCTTGTAATTCTTTGGTAATATTTTGATTAAAATCAATCATCGTATTTAGTTTTTTGCAGAAAAAGAAATTAATCTTAAATTTTCACACCATTTTCAAAAGTGGCAATTAGTTCTTCCCAAACTCTTATTAATCCATTTTCATCTACATAGTAAACTTGCTCGTTTTCGTCATTAATGGATTTAATTACGTGTAGCACTATTGAATTTTTATTACTCAATTTTTTAGCCTCTTTTAAGGCTTCATCCAGTTCTGGAAAATTTAAAAAAATTGTTTTCATTTTTAATTATCTAAAATTGTTATTAAACTTGTTTGTGCGGGTAGAATACTAGAAATATCTAGATGGATTCTGTCTAAAATTAATGCTGTAACCATTTTTTTTAGTCTATTAAATTGAAAATCTTGTACTTCAATTGTTTTTTTGTCTTTTCTTAAAAAATTACTAGACATAAATCCTTGATAGTTTTCATAATAAGGATTAAAGTGTTTAGATTCAATTTGAAATTTGTTTGATTTATATTTTTTGTCTTTTGAAATAAATATTCTAAAATCTTCGTCAATTCTCAGATTGTTTAATTTAATTTCATTTTCTTTAAAAGATTTTAATTGGGATTCGGGATAATTCTGAATATTATATCTTTCACTTGTTGAAACTAACTTAATATCATAAAAAGCTTTTGACCAAGAAGTCTGATAAAGGCGTTTTCTTTCTGCATCCTCATTGTCTTGATTAAAGAATTTGATATGCTTAAAGATTAGTTTTATTGCTAATTTTCTTAAGCGAAAATAGTCACGCTCAGAAATACAAGAATAGCATTGTTCAGAGAAACAATTTTTCAACTCTTTTACACTTGTAGCATAATGACCGTGACACCCATCGGTTCCAGAATCAAAACTTACTTGGTATATTCCTGGTGTTTTTGTAGAAATGCAAGCGTGGATTTCATCAAAATAATGAAATTGAGATATTTCTTTTTTATTTTTTAGGCTGTACTCCTTTGTAGAATATAGTGCAGAAAGAGAAAAATCAATTAAATCTCCTTTTAATTCTTTTCTAATGTTAGAGTTTCTTTTAAAAAAATAATAACGGTTCATAATGTCAGTTTTGAGATTTTTTAATAACTGCTTTTATATGCTTTTTCTTTAGCTTCTTGAATTTCTTCATCAGTCCATTCTTCAGATATGTATAAGGCAAAATCCTTTTCCTTTTTTTCAATAAGCTGTTCTAGTTCTCTCAGTTCTTTTTCTAATCTTTCTTTTTTTATTAATAATGTTTCAATGTCTTGTGACTGGTATTTAACAGGATTACCGGCCCAACTTAAAAAATGTCCGTAGTGCTTTTTCATTTTATTATAATTCATTAAATCCATTTACAATTCTTATAACGCTCTCTATCTCTGATACAGGAACATTAAAAACGGTTATCATTCCTAGATTGATTTTATAAGAATACCATTGAGATAAATAATTATGTGTTCTTTCTTCAAGTAAGCAAATATTATTCAGCATTTCGGTGTTTTCTATCGTGGTAGAAGTTAATCCAAATTTTAAATTAATTCTTTCCGTATAAGTAATAGTTGTCATAACATTAATTCTTTTAACAAATATAAAACATTTATTTTATATATGAAACAAATGTTTTATATTTTTTTATTATTTTTGCTTTATGAAACTCAAAGAATTTTTAGAGCAAAATCCTATTATTAATAATGCACAATTGGCAAGGTTGATGTATCCTTATAATAAATCTGCCAACACCAAATTAGCTAACAAATTGGCGGAAAACATATCAGGTTCTGGGAGACAACGTGTAACTGAAGCTGATGAAGAAATCGCCAAAAAAGAATTGGAAAAACTAGTACATCGTATTGTAAGTTACATTAGTAATTAATTAATCTTCGAAGATATTTGTAATATTTTTCCTGGTCTTTACTCTGTTTAGGTCATATCTTGGCGGAATGATTTCGGTTTTGAAGTCTTTGTAGATAACTTTATTTTCGCCTCTTAAATAACGTTTAACATAAACAGATAAATCATCAGAGTTTATCTTTGGTTTTTTTCTATAGTGGTCTCTAACAAAATGAATTACCCTTTTTCGTTCCTCAAACTTGAATATAGAGGTTTCAAAACATTCTTTAATTTTTTCGGAATCTATTGGTAGAATAAACCCCATTCCATCCTTTTCTTTTATATAAATTGTCCATTCATAATACATGCTCATCATTATATTATATGAAATCAAAATTCTTTTTATATCATCTACTACTTCTTTGCTGCTCCAATAATCTTTTTTATTAAAATCTTGCTGATAACCAGGATAAACACAAAAATGTGTAGGTAATAATGAAGTATTTATTATTTCTTTTTTTGCTTCATCTGCTAGGTCAACATCAAAAAGACTATTGTTGACACCTATGCCTAATTCACCAGCATAGAAAGAATCTTTTTCATTATGATAGAATGCATAAGTGTATTTGTAGGCGTGTTCGCTTTTTATATCTAATCCTCTTCTTTCCGCCAAACTGAGATACTTCATTTTTTGGAAAGTAATAGTATCCCCTATATGCATAAATTTCAAATTTATATTAGGAAACATTTTTGGATTAGCCTGCATATCAGATAATGGCGCATAGATTCCCATGTTACTAAAATCACTGTCAAAGGCGGTTGACATTAGAAAAGCTTTATCGAATGTATTTACAGTGATAGATTTGTTATGCTGATTAAAGAATACCTGTTTGAATTTTGATTTTGAAAGATACATTGCTAAATCTAATTGTCTTGAAAAGTCTTCAGTACTAAAGCTATTTTTAACATTCTTTTTGAAATCCTCTTCTGACTCCTTGGAGAGTTCTGCATTTTTATAAAATTTGTTTTCTTCCATGATTTAATATTTAATTTGTCGGTTTATATTAGTATTTGATTTTTTATTTTTTAGTTCTGATAAAATTTGGGGCGAAGAACCGCAAATATGCTGTTGTTTTTCCTGTGATTCTATCTTTATTTGAAAATACAGCTTCTGTAAAAATCTCGCTACCAGTTGTTCCGTAAAGCAAATAGATACTTTCATTATTAACTTTATCTGGCAATAAAAAAGCAAACATTTTTTCTTTTTTATTAAATTGAATAAAAATAGAACCTACATATTTAATTGGATAAGAAAATTTATCCGTTCTGATTGTTCCGTTGTTTTTTCCATTGCCTATTTGTATTATTGATTCATTAGGTTTTAAACTAAAAAATTCTTCATCATAAAAAGAAATGTTATTTCCAGACATTCCTAAAGATTTATCAACTATTCTAATTTTCATCCTCCTGTAATTTTATTCCCGAATAATATGCTATTGCTTTCAACTCCCATAATGTTTTGAACCCAGTATTTCTACAAGTTTTAAATTTTGCTAGAGAAATTTTTGTAAGCTCTTCAACCTTTGTTAATTGCCTTACCTCAATATTGAGGTGTTGGGAGTTGATGCTTAATATGTTTAACAATCTGACAGATGCCACATCAATTAGTAAATCACTTTTTTTAATGCCCATTAATGCAGAATGTTTTTGCATATTTTGTGCATACTCTTTACTTATATTTTCGCCTTGAATTTGAGAAAGAAAACCATTAACAACTACTAATGCTTCTTCATACTCTTTTTCTGAAATAGACTTAGAATCTTTTTCCTTTAATAATTGAAAGTATTCTTCAATAGGAAAATTAGATGTAATAGATTTGAGTTCTTTAATTTTGGTTTCGGTATTTTCTATCATTTCCCAGAGCTGATCTCTATCTTCCACATAGTTAAACGCGCTTCTTAATGCAGATTTATACTTGTATAGAGATGCTAATTTTTCAAATTTTTCTGGCATACTAAATACAGGTTCAAACATTGCAATTATTTTATCTGGTAATAAATCTGTTGGGAAATCACCAAAACGGAAAGAAACATCATCCTCATCATCTGTAATTTCCCACCAATTTTGTTTAAGCACAATTACCCTAACCCTACAAAAATCACAAAAATCTAATGGTTTAATTGAAGCAATATACCTTAGAGATATTTCCACTGTTACGCCGGCCCATTTATTATTGTCAATTTTAAAAGATTTAGATACTTCCATATTGCCTATATCTAAAATTTCAAAGAAAAATTTCTTTTCCAGGTTTTCTGGAATTTCTGTAAGAAAATCAATTACAAATTGTGTAAAGAATTCCTCTATAAAATTCAAATTTTTAGATTGAAAATTATGATAATGAGTTATGTTTTTAAATTTTTCCATAGTTTCGTTTTTTGATTTTTTTTAGGTTTTACATTATTAATTTTAAGAAACATTTAACATTAGTCAGCTGATAAAAGTTAAGTAAATGTTAATAAAATTGTTATTTGAGAGAATTATTCTTCATTTATATTGTTTTGAAGATTTTTAACTTCAATTACTTCATTAAAAATCTTATTAATAAAATCTAGTTCTTGTTGAAAAACAATGGGCGAAGAAAGCTTAATGAACCGATGCCATTCTTCATTTACAAAAGCATATCTATTACAGTCAATATATAAAAAATCTGTCTGCCTGTTATGAAACTGTTCCATTGATTTATATGAGTTAAATTCTTTTACTTTCAGCTCTGAATCTCCTGTATAATATTCCAACTTAAATGCAGTTGCATTTTCGATTTGAATTCGCTTTTTAAATTTTTTTTTCTGCATTTTTAGTATTATTTACCTTTTATTTATAAAAGAACTTTTAATAACTTTTAAATATACTTTTAAGATGGTTGAGAAACTTACTCTATTAGTAGGTTTATCATTAAAATGGCGAGAGTGCAATTCCGAAATAGCGAGAGTGCAATTCCGAAATAAAAGGAGCGCAATGCCGAAAAGAAGGTTGCTTTTTAGAGAGCGCAATTCCGAAATGGTTTTGTTTTTTAAAATAAGTTATTAACAATTTTGATATTTGAGAGCGCAATTCCGAAATAGCGAGAGCGCAATTCCGAAATAAATTGATTTTTCTTAATAATTTTAACATTCTTTTAAGATAAAAGAGCGCAATTCCGAAAAGCTGAGAGCGCAATTCCGAAATGGTGAGAGTGCAATTCCGAATTTTATAAAATAGTAGGATATCCATTGGGTAATATTTGTGCAACTTTTGTGGTTTGGTATAATTCAATTATAATTTTTTGAAGTTCCTGGAGAAAAAGTTTTCCTTGATAGTTACTTGATTTTTCTTTTTTTAACCTAATTCGTTTAATAAATATTTTATAAGCTTGTTCTATTAAGTCTTTTGTTTTAGGGATGGTTTTGTATTGAAATATAAATTGTGATAAATCCTCCTCTTGGAGATTAAATCTTTTTTTAAAATAATTCAACCTATAAGTATTAATTAAGTTCTCCCTTGTAGAGTTTAATAGCTCTTTGTCTTGTATTGTTTTTGTTAGGTATGGGTATATCAATATGCTATTTTGCTGATGTTTGTAATTAAATGACAGAGCATTAAACTTGTCTAGATTATGGCGCAACGGTTTTAAAAATTTTAAACAAAAATCTCTAGCTGTTTTATAATTCAAACCAAATTTTTTATTGAAAGTTGAAAGGTTTAGGGTTATACCAGATTCAGGAACTTTTGATAACCAAATAGCAAATAAAATGTGTTTATTATTTTGAATATTATATACAAGATTATAAAGTATATAATTGTATTCTGGAATTACAATCAGTTTCTTAAGCCAATAGCTGCTAATCAAAAAAGAAGTGTATCCTCTCTGATCATAGGAAGGTGATGTTATTAATCCACCGAACGTTTTTATTTCTCTACCCTTCATATTTATTGATTTGTACCACCCCATTTTGAATTTTGCTAAAAATTCATACGCATCTACTACCTGCTTTGTAGAGCCGCTTGGAGATATCTTGCTATTTTTTATCTTCATTGAAATAAATACATTGTTGTCTGTTTCAAATTCTTCATCAAACAGAGACAATTGTCTTGGTCTATCTTCAGGTCTAAATTGTTCGTTTGAAATAATGTTAATAATATTGAAAATTACCCGAAGAGCGTTTATGGGAATTTCCGCCATTTGTTGTCCTTCAAAGAGAAAATCATCAACAAAATTATTTCCAAACCGTATTCTGTCGAGAACCCTTTCATTCTCAAAATTTTTCCGAACAATTTTGTTTTCAGTATTATTCATTTTTAGATTCTATTTTTTTTAGAAAATCTTCTATTTTTTTTTGGTTTTTAAAATTAAAAGAACGTGTTCTCAAGTAATTAAAAAAATTGCGATTAATTCCAATTTCAGAACTTAATTCTCCTATTGTTAAATTATTTAGAGCCATATATTCTTCTAGTTTTTTCGCATTTTTCAATTGAGTTGACTTATCCCATCTATGACCTTCTGGATGTTTTCGCCCAAGCAATAACGCCCAATTTGCACCATACTTTTGAACTCTTTTTTGTTTCAATTCTGTGATTTGCTGAGTAATCAAAATGAGTTCTTGAATTTCAGTATCAGTAAACATAATTTATATTTTTGGGCGTTGAATATTTGGGATTTTTGATGCTAATGACGATTCATTGTTCTTAATGAATGGCATTGCTTTTTTTAAAACAGTCTTCCAATCTGTTATGGGTCTGCCTAAAGAATTAGTCCAATTGCTTTTTACCCAGTTGTCATATTTCTCCCTTATTCTAGACTCTAATTCCATTTCGAATTCAGGAAGAGATTGAGAGTATTCTAGAAATACGCCCCACTCTGGAATATTTTCATTAAATTTAATAGAGGGAATGGGTTTTAATGATTCTGGTTCCTTAGGTAATGCTTTATTACTCCTTTTCTTTTTATCTTTTTTTTCTGCATTATTTTCTCCAGATATCAATCCTTCATTTTCTTTTTTTGTTAGAGAAGATTGTTCTAAATTCTCAGATTGTTTTGTGAGATTAGATTTTTTAGATTTATTTTCTAGTTCTAAAGATGATATTTTGAGGTTGTATCTTGTAGCTTTTCCATTTTTGTAAGTATAGTTAATTAATTCATTTTCCTGGAGTATTCTTCTTGAATTTGAAAGGGTAGATCTTTTAAGCGAAAGCTTTTTAACCATTTCTGTATCTGTTATGCAGACTTCATTACCCTCTACATTGCTTAATTTATGTAATATGAATAAATACATAAGGATTGTTGAAGCGTTTAGAGTTTCAGTAACCTCCATTTCCCAGATTTTTTTTGAAAGTGTTAAATAGTCATTCATAGTTCATTTGATTTATTAAACAGTTCTATTGCTTTTTCAGCATCTATTACTATGTATTTCCCATTTTGGGTAATAGCTTCATTAAGTATGCCTGATTTTTTTAGGCTAAATGCTTTACTTTTTGAACATCTGAATATCTTTTGGATTCCTTTAATTCCATACTCGTATTTTTTTGCTGTTAGTTTTTCCTGATTTATCTGTGTGAGAGACAAAAATTGTTCTACTGTTAATTGAAATAAGGGAGTAGAAGGGTCTATGTTTGGCATAATCATTTATTTTTTTTAAAAAGTTCTATTGCTTTTTCTGAATCTATAATAATCTTACGTCCATTCTGAATGATAGCTTCTTCGAATAAACCTTCTGCTTTAAGTTTTGACGCATGTCCTATTGAACAGCCTAATAATTTTGCTAAACCAGACATGCCGTACACATAATTAGGTGCATCTTTTCTATCTTCTTCTTTCGGCTTTTTCATAAGAGTAGAATTATTATCTATAATTTCTATTAATTCTCTTACACTTAATTGCCATATTGGGGTGTCAATGCTTTTAAATGCCATAGAGTTAATTATTTAGGAGATTTTACCAAAATATCTTCTTCTTTGAATCCATACTCTTTATAAAATAGAATAGCATCATACAATGTTAGTTTAGACGAATTTCTTCTTGCTAATCCCATAACTGATTGCTGTTGGATTCCTAATTTTTTAGCCAAAGCCATACTAAAATCATTGTCATTTAAGATTTTATTAATGATTAATTCACTTACTTTGCTCATTTTTTTTAACTTTATTGTTATTATATTTGTATTTGTAATTGTATTTATATTTTAAATAGCAATACAAATTTATAGAAATAAAATCTAATTAAATTAGAATATTATATTTATGAAA
>ERZ650302.1314-NODE-1314-length-13912-cov-16.344808_pt1 | contig 13912 bp, 10 predicted proteins | sample MGYA00376238_ERZ650302 | MGnify/ENA primary metagenome ERZ650302 (study PRJEB26733, sample SAMN07839298) | wastewater metagenome | biome: urban; feature: wastewater treatment plant; material: waste water | place: USA: North Carolina | collected 2016-04-28 ... | reverse complement strand
ATTTACTTAACCTTTGCTTTGTATTTTTAATACGATAACTAGCAACTTGAATTAAATATTATTGGAATGCTGTTGTTGATTTCCTTAATGCGCTTTAGCAATATATCACCCGTCATATCAGGAAGTCCAAAATCAAGACAAATGATATCGGGTTTTTGATGTAAATTATTAAGACATTCTTTTGCAGACCCGTATAGAAAAACCGTAAAATCTGGATTTAACTTTAGATGGTATTTTAAAGTTTCTCCAAAGAAAGGGTCGTCTTCAACTATGAAAATTTTTAATTCTTCCATAAGATTCGAGGATAATTTCTATCTAAGTTATTAAAAATTAAGATATTACGACATTCTTTTGTAAGATTTTTTTTTGAGACTAATGGTTGTTTTAAAAAAAACTTTCAACTACTTTTAGTAATTATTATATTTTGATGAAGTTATGGTATGCAAAAACGGACTATCCAATTTAGGCATTACTTTTGTTAAGGTATTTTAATACTAACCTTAATAAGGTTTTGATAAACAAAAAAATAATTATTCTAGTAACATAGTATTATAATGAAAGAACAAATCAAAAAGTTTTTAAACGAAGAGCAAGACCCAAAGGCAATCGAGAAAGTAACGGCTAAATTGAATGATATCTTAATGAAAAACGAAGAGGTAGGTTATATTGCGGTTCAAAAGAAACCCGCTTTGACTGTTTTACCAGATAGTATTGTTTTGACCAATAAAAGAATTATCATTTGCCAACCCAAAAACTTAGGACTTTCGATGCATTTTATTGATTACACTTGGGATGAGGTAGATGGTGCTTTTGTAAAAGAAAATATTTTAGGCTCAGAGTTTACTTTCTCTACCAAAACAGAATTGCAAGTAACGATTGACTACATTCCAAAAATTCAAGCGCGCAAAATTTACACTTATGCAAAAGAACAATTGGATAGTTTGAAAAATGGAGCAACCACTCCAATCGCCGATGCAGTAATTACTCCCGAAGCTGAAATTATTGAAGAAGTAGAAACTGAGGAAGTAACAAATTTTGCTGAGATTATGCCAGCAGCAACCACTCACGAGGCTAGTTTTGTAACCGAATCAGAGCCTGTTTCTAGTGCCGGTTTGAACCAAGAAGAATTGTTTGCCAAATTGCAAAACTATAAAAAGCTATTAGATAACGGTTTGATTCTACAAGGCGAGTACGATGCCTTCAAGAAAGAAATCTTGAGTCAGATGTAATTAATGTTTTACTGTTCACATAAAAAAAAACGTCCGTAAGGACGTTTTTTTGTGAGATTATAGTAGATTACAAAGTGCTTTTTTGCTTTTCCACAAAAGTATTTGATTGTAATTCCAATAAATCTGTTGCGTTTTTTCGTTGCAATTCATACAGTTTTTTATCTTCTGCAATATCCGCATATACTTTGTCGTGCATACTGGAGCTGGTTTGTACCAAAAGAGTGCGTTGGTATTTATCTTGTTCTATTGTCGCCTTTAGCGCAGTTTCGAGGTCTTCTAGTTTGTAATCATATTCGCCTTTGGGAGATAATAATTTGGCAATAATTGGCGAAGTTTCTATGGCCAAAAACAGGAGCATAATAAAAAAAGAAGGCAACCAAGGCAAACTATTCAAAGCATTGATTCTCGCCATTAGTCCATCAAAACCATCAATAATAGGTTGGGTTTGAGTCACCTTTTTATCCAAATCGGCTTCCAATTTTTTGTTTTCTTTTTCTAGAACGGCAATTTTAGCCAAATTGGTTTTTTGTAAGGTATCCAATTCTTTTTTAGACAAATCGTGTTTGGCAATTTTTTCTTTAAAGACAGGACCTTTACCTAGTTTTTTGGTGCCAGCCGTTCCTTCGGCTTCTTTAATGTACGTTTCATACAAGGTATTGACTTCTTTCTCTTTAGTAGAAATCTCTAGTTTTAACTTATCTACTTCGGCTTTGTTTTTATCCAAATCGGTTTTGAAATAATCAGCGACTTCTTTTTTGTTTTTCAAGGCCATCGCATTTTTCTCTTTCAAAAGCACCGTGTTGATTTCTTTTTCGAAGATTTTAATTTCTAAGGGTTTTGAAATCACAATCGCAATGATGATTGCCAATAAAATACGTGGAGTAGCTTGCAAAAATTCGGCACTTAGCTTGTCTCTTTTTCTAATGGTCGATACAATAAATCGATCCAAGTTAAAAATAAGTAAACTCCAAACTAGCCCAAAAGCGATTGCTGGATATACACTATCGAAAACAGTAAAAAGGGCATAGGCACTCGCCAAAAAAGCCATCACAGCTGTAAAAAACACGGTGGCTCCAATACCCACAAATTTGGTTTTTTCGCCTTGGGAGCAACCTTCAAGCAGGTTTTTGTCAGCTCCTGAACATAAAATAAAAAAGGATTGTAACATGATTGATTGATTTTTTGATTGATGAGTACAAATTTAACGCCAAAAATGATTCAAACGATAAATTACTGATTGTATTTTAGTTACCACAAGGCTTTTTTGTTCATTTTGAGCTTATGTTACGGCTATGTTGTAACTAAGTTATAGCTGTGTTAGGATTGTGTTACGAAAGTAAGCTAGCTTGGTTGAATCGTAACAAATTGTTAAAACCTGCGTAAAATTGTGTTAAATCATTCGGCTTAGTTTTGCATTTTAACCATTAAATTAAATACTTGTATGAAAACAAAATTACTGTTGCTGTTTTTCTTTACTTTTCTATTTTCTCAGGCTCAAAAAGGGGTGATTTCTGGAAAAGTTGTTGATGTCGATGATAAGTTGCCTTTGCCAGGAGCTTTGGTACAAATAGTTGGTATGAATAAATATGCTGTTACTGATTATACTGGACGCTATGAATTTTTAAATGTATCCCCAGGAAATTATAGTCTTCAAATTAAATATATGGGGTACGCTTCTATCACCAATGAAGTACAAGTTAGCGAAGGAAAGAATGCTGTAATTGATTTTAGTCTAAAAGCTGCTGGAACAGAATTGAATGAAGTGGTGGTTGGTGATATCTTAAAAGGACAAGCGAAGGCATTGAACCAACAAAAAAACAATAAAAACATTGGTAACATAATCTCTTCTGATCAAGTAGGACGTTTTCCAGATGCTAATATAGGTGATGCCTTAAAAAGAGTTTCGGGTGTGACTATGCAATACGATCAAGGTGAAGCTAGAAACATTATCATTAGAGGTTTGGCGCCATCTTTGAATTCAGTGAGTTTGAATGGTGACAGGATTCCTTCTGCCGAAGGAGACAATCGTAATGTACAAATGGATTTGATTCCATCGGATATGATTTCTACTATCGAGGTAAACAAAACGCTTACTTCTGATATGGATGCTGATGCGATTGGTGGTTCTGTGAATTTAATTACGAGAGCAACGCCAAATAAAGAGCGTATTTCTGCAACATTGGCGGGCGGGTATTTGCCAATTCGTGAAAAAGGTAGTTACACTGCTGGTTTGGTATATGGTAATCGTTTTTTTGATGCTAAACTTGGAGCAGTTTTAAGTGCTTCTTACAATAATGTAGATTATGGATCGGATAACATCGAAAACGAATGGGTAAAAGATGAATTCGGTAATGAATTTCTACAAGCTGCAGAAATTAGAAAATATGATGTACAAAGAATTAGAAGAAGTTCTTCTTTGGCTTTAGATTATAAATTTGACGATAATAATTCCATTTTTGCGAACGCAATCTACAATTGGAGAGATGATAAAGAAAACCGATTCAGAACTACCTATGACGATATCGAAGCGGTTTATGATGCAGTGGATACCCAAAAAATTATTGGTTATGAAGGAAGAGTAAGACGCCAAACTAAAGGTGGAGTTGACAATAATAGAAATGAAAACCGAAGATTTGAAGATCAACGCGTTCAGAACTATTCTTTAAGAGGAGAACATTTAATCAAGTCGTCACTTGATTTAGATTGGTCAGCTAATTACTCTAAAGCAAGAGAATACCGTCCAGGTGAGCGATATATTGAGTATCGTCAAAAAGGAGTGGATATGACTCAAGATTTTTCTGAAAGTAAATTTCCATTATTGACTACTTCAGGTGAATCTATCTCTAAATTCAAATTTAATTCGGTTACCGAAAATACAAACGATACTAGCGAAAGTGAGTTTGGAGCAAAAGTTAATATTCGTGTACCGTTTACTGTAGTTCCTTCTCAAAAAGGAAGACTTAGAGCAGGTTTAAGATTAAGAATTAAAGAGAAATCAAGAGACAATAAGTTTTTTGCCTACGAGCCAGTGAACAGCGGTATGGAACTTTTGACCGATGTAAGTACGGTTACTTTTGATGGGAAAGGATTCAATCCGGGTGCCAAATACATCCCTGGAACATTTGCTTCGGCAGCTTACTTAGGAAAATTAGATTTGAACAATGCTTCTTTGTTTGATAAAGAAGAAGATCCTGCCGAGTTTTTGACGGTAAATTACAATGCCAAAGAGAAAATTTATGCAACTTACTTAAGATGGGACCAGGATTTTAATGATAAACTTTCTATGGTTCTAGGATTTCGTTTAGAAAATACTAAAATCGATTATACAGGAAACCGAGTATTAGATGAAGAAACTTTAGAAGGTCAAATCAATAATACCAATTCGTATACTAATCTTTTGCCTAGTTTAACCTTACAATACAAAGCCAACAAAGATTTAGTTATTAGAGCGGCTGCGACTACAGCTTTGGCAAGACCTGATTATTATGCCTTAGCGCCTTATGTAAATAATATTGCTGCTGATAGAGAAATTGCCGCTGGAAATCCAAACTTGGATGTGACCTTTTCTAATAATTATGATTTGATGGTAGAAAATTACTTCAAATCTGTCGGAATCATTTCAGGAGGTGTTTTTTATAAAAAGTTAGATGATTTCATTTATAATTTTAGTGATAATCAATATACCACCGAGAAGTTTGCAAAAGATTTTCCAAGTCAGGCAAATCCAATTCCAACAGGTGAAAATTGGTCATTCATTCAGCCAAAAAATGGAGACAAAGTAAACGTTTTTGGTTTTGAAGTGGCTTTTCAGCGTCAGCTAGACTTTTTACCAGGTGATTTCTTGAAAGGATTTGGTATCTACTTGAATTATACTTACACCAATTCAGAAGCCAAAGGAATTGCTGACGAAGATGGAAATGAACGTAAAAATATCAGCTTACCAGGAACTGCACCTCATATGTTTAACGGTTCTTTGTCTTGGGAAAACAAACGTTTTTCGGCTAGAATTTCTACTAATTTCACCTCAGATTATTTAGACGAATTGGGTTCTGAGGCATACAATGATAGTTATTATGACAAGCAGTTCTTTTTAGATGCTAATGCCTCATTTAAGATAACTTCAAAATTGCGAATTTTTGCCGAAGCGAATAATTTAACCAACCAACCATTGCGTTATTATCAAGGCGTGGTTGCGAATACCAAACAAGTCGAGTACTATCAAGCTCGATATAATTTCGGCTTGAAGTTTGACTTGTAGTTTGTTGTCAGTAGGTGTTTTGTTAAACAAACAGGAAGTCTTTCCTGTTTGTTTTTTTTAATTTAGAGGAATGAAGAGAATACTATTTTGTTTGTTTGTAGCACAATTGCTTTGTGCGCAAACGCCAGCCCAAAGAGAATTGTCGGGTTATACCGGAGGTTATTTGTCTCAATTGCAACCATCCGCTAAGAGCTTGAATTTTTTATTGATGGGAGATTTTGGCCGCTATGGGCAGTTTTACCAAAAGGAAGTAGCTACCCAAATGGGAAAAGCGGCTGCTACTCTCGATTCTAAATTTGTGATTACAGTAGGAGATAATTTTTATCCCAATGGTGTTCGAAGTACGCAGGATTATTCGTGGATGGCTTCTTTTGAATCGGTTTACACGGATTACAGTTTGCAAAACGATTGGTATGTTACTTTAGGGAATCATGATTACAGAGGCAGTTTAAAAGCCCAAATTGACTATTCCAATGTAAGTAGACGTTGGCATCTGCCTTCAACCTATTACAAAAAGATGATTGAATTAGAAGATGGTAATAAACTCTTACTTTTGGTTATGGATACTTCGCCATTTATAGACAGCTATTATAAAAAAGGTACGGATATGTACGATAATCTTATAGCGCAAGATACCACAGCACAAAAAAAATGGCTAATTAGGGAGTTGGAAACGAAAGATGATGTGGTTAAATGGAAAATAGTCGTGGGACATCATCCCTTATATAGTGGAGGCAAAAGAAAAGACAGTCCAGAGACTAAGAGTTTTGAAAGTAAATTTGCTACTATTTTTGATACTTATAAAGTAGATGCTTATTTCTGTGGACACGAACACGATTTGCAAATTATTAAACCCAAAAATCGTTACACTACTCAGTTTTTGTCGGGCTCTGCCTGCGAAGTAAGACCTTCTGGAACTCGTGAAGGGACTTTGTTTTGGGCTGAAAAAGCTGGATTTATGACTTTTTCTGTAACCAAAGACCAATTAGTGGCGCAAGTGGTCGATGCCGAGGGCAATGTGATTTTTAAAACGAATATTGATAAAAAAAAGTAAAAAATGAATAAATATACTAGTTTGATAGTGGTTGCCGCTTTTGCAACATCTTGTTCCAGTTCATTAGCGCCTTTGCGAAAAGATGGACTTAAACCAACAGTAGTAACCGAAACTGTTTTGCATGATACCGATGATCCAGCCATTTGGATTCATCCAACAAATCCTCAAGAAAGTCTTGTTATTGGTACAGATAAAGATACTGATGGTGGTTTGTATGTGTTCAATTTACAAGGCAAAATCATAAAAAAATCAGAAACCATCAAGAGACCTAATAATGTGGATATTGCCTATGGTTTACAAATTGATGGTGTATTGACTGATATTGCAGTAACAACAGAACGTGAAACGAATAAAATTCGCATTTTTAGCCTGCCCGACTTGAAGCCTTTGGATAACGGTGGTATTCCTGTTTTTGAAGGGGAATTGGAAAGAGACCCAATGGGAATTGCAATTTATACACGTCCATCAGATAAAGCTGTATTTGCCATTGTAGGTAGAAAATCGGGACCTTCAGGTTCTTATTTATGGCAATATGAATTGAAAGGAACTTCGAATGCAAAAGTAGAAGCTACTTGGGTGCGTAAATTTGGAGCCTACAGTGGGAAAAAGGAAATCGAAGCCATTGCAGTAGATAACGAATTGGGAGCAGTTTATTATTGTGACGAGCAATTTGGAATTAGAAAATACAAAGCTGATCCTGCATTAAATGACAATCAAGAATTAGCGTTGTTTGGACAGAAAGATTTTAAATCCGATCATGAAGGAATGGCCATATACAAATCTTCTGCTACTACGGGATACATTTTGGTTTCCAATCAGCAAGCCAATTCCTTTATGGTGTATCCAAGAGAAGGAAGTAATGGCAATCCTAATGACTATCAACTATTAGCAGAAATTCCAACTTCTACCATAGAATGCGATGGTGCCGATGTTACAGCTATTAATCTCGGTCAACCATTCGATAAAGGATTATTTGTAGCTATGAGCAACGGAAAAACGTTTCATTTTTATGATTGGAAAATCATTCAAGAAGCTATCGATAAGCATAAAAAATAACGGTCTTTGTTTGTAATAAAAAAAGAGCTGTTCTTTGCGGAACAGCTCTTTTCGTTTTGGTTGGTTTATTTTGGTTTTGTTTTGGTAATTTTTATGCTTTTGGAGCACCAGCTAGAATTTCTTCGTTGGCAAATTCTTCAAATTTTTCAAAGTTTGCTTTGAATTTTTGAGCTAGTTCAACTGCTTTTACGTCATATAATGCTTTGTCTTCCCAAGTATTTCTTGGATTTAAGATTTCGGCTGGAACATTTGGACATTCTTGTGGAATGGCAATTCCAAATACGTCATGATTTACAAACGGAACCGCATCCAATTCACCATTCAATGCAGCAGTAATCATAGCACGAGTGTATTTTAATTTCATTCGGCTTCCTGTTCCATAAGCACCACCTGTCCATCCTGTGTTGATCAACCATACGGTAACATTGGCGTCTTTCATTTTTTTGCTTAACATCTCGGCATATTTTGTAGGATGTAATGGCATAAATGGTGCACCAAAACATGCTGAAAAATTAGGTTGTGGTTCTGTTACTCCTGCTTCTGTTCCTGCTACTTTTGCAGTATAACCAGATATAAAGTGGTAAGCCGCTTGACCTGGAGTAAGTTTTGATATTGGAGGAATAATTCCAAAAGAATCAGCCGTTAAAAAGAAAATATTCTTTGGATTTTTACCAATAGACCCTGGTTGAATATTGTCGATATGTGTAATTGGGTAGCTTACTCGAGTGTTTTGTGTAATAGAAACATCATCAAAATCTACTTCGTTGCTTCCTGCTTTAAAGACAACATTCTCTAAAATAGCTCCTCTAGTGATGGCTCTAAAGATATCTGGTTCATTTTCTTCTGATAAATTGATTACTTTGGCATAACAACCTCCTTCAAAGTTGAAAACAGTATTTTCGTTTGTCCAACCATGTTCGTCATCCCCAATTAGTTTTCTTTCTGGATCGGCAGATAAAGTTGTTTTTCCTGTTCCTGAAAGACCAAAAAAGATTGCAGTATCTCCATTTTTACCCACATTGGCACTACAGTGCATTGGTAACGTATTTTTGTAAACAGGCAAGATAAAGTTCAATGCAGAGAAAATTCCTTTTTTCATTTCTCCTGTATACCCTGTGCCTCCGATAAGTGCAATTTTTTTAGTAAAATCTAAAATAGCAAAATTACTCTGACGTGTTCCGTCAACTGCTGGATTGGCCTCAAAACTTGGAGCACAAACTACAGTCCATTCTGGAGTAAAGCTTTCTAATTCTTGTTCAGTTGGTCGTAAAAACATATTGTAGCAAAATAAGTTTGCCCAAGGTGTTTCGGTTACTACACGAACATTCAATTTATAATTAGCATCGGCACATACATAAGCATCTCTTACAAAAACTTCTTTGTTAGATAAGTGAGCCGTTACTTTTTTGTATAAAGCATCAAAAGCAGCTGGCTCGAAAGGGATATTTACTTTTCCCCACCATACTTTGTCTTCGGTAATGCTATCTTTTACAATAAAACGATCTTGAGGTGAGCGACCTGTAAATGTCCCTGTATTGATGGCTAAGGCTCCTGTGGAGTTTTCCATTCCTTCACCTGAAGCAATTGTTAAATCGTGTAATTCATCTGGAGTTAATTGATACTGAATTTTGGCATTCTCAATTCCTAATTTTTCTAACGAAATCGATTTCGTAAAAAGGGTGTTAGTGTCCATAAAATTGAAGTTGGTTTTTATTTGTTTCGATGTAAAAGTATAAATTAATTTTTAAATACCCTTTTTTGTTTTATATTTTCTTTTTATTGTTTTTTAAAAAGTCAAATAACAAAACAGTCCAGGCTAGAATGAGGAAGAGTCCTCCAATGGGAGTTATAAAACCGATTTTGGTAAAATCAAAAGAAGTTAAATTGTTGGTGGCTAAAAAATAGATGGAGCCTGAGAATAAAAGAACTCCAGTTACGGTAAAATAATAAATGATTTTTTTAGATTTTTCAGATAAGGAAGTAGTCAAACCAATGAATAGCAGGAATAAAGCATGGTACATTTGATAGCGAACTCCCGTTTCGAAGGTAACAAGTTGCTCTGTTGAAAGTACTTTTTTTAAGGCGTGTGCGCCAAAGGCTCCTAAAATGATAGCAATCATTCCTAAAAGGGCAGCAGTCGAAATTACTTTTTTGCTCATAGTTCCTAATTAGAATCTACTGCAAAAGTATTTATTACATTTCAAACAAAAAGGGTTATTTCTGTTTTATTTTTATTTTTTTTGTGTTTTAACATAATCTATTTGTTATAAATACAACTAAAGAGTATGTTTGTGTTAAATAATCATATTTTTATGAGAACTATACTCATTATTGGAGCAGGTAGATCAGCCTCGTCGTTGATTCAATACCTATTGGAAAAGTCTGTAAAAGAGCAATTACATCTCATAATTGGAGATTTATCGCTTGAATTGGCTCAGAAAAAAACCAACAATCACCCTAATGCGACTCCAATAGCTTTAGATATATTTAATGCGCAACAAAGACAAGATGCGATTCAAAAAGCAACAATCGTTATCTCTATGTTGCCAGCGCATTTGCATATAGAAGTTGCTAAAGATTGTGTTTTGTTCCAAAAACATATGGTTACGGCCTCTTATATCAGTGAAGCCATGCAAGCTTTGGATGCAGAAGCGAAAGCCAAAGGACTCATTTTTATGAACGAAATTGGTTTGGATCCTGGAATTGATCATATGAGTGCGATGAAAGTTATCGATGAGATCAAAGAAAAAGGAGGGAAAATGCTTCTTTTCGAGTCTTTTTGTGGCGGATTGGTCGCTCCAGAATCGGATACCAATATTTGGAATTACAAATTTACATGGGCACCAAGAAATGTGGTGTTAGCAGGTCAAGGTGGTGCAGCCAAATTCATTCAAGAAGGCGCTTACAAATACATACCGTATTGCAATTTATTTCGCAGAACCGAGTTTTTAGAAGTCGAAGGCTACGGCAGATTCGAAGCTTATTCTAATCGAGATTCTTTAAAATATCGTTCGGTGTACGGATTAGATGATGTGCTTACTTTATATAGAGGTACTATTCGCAGAGTAGGATTCTCTAAAGCTTGGAATATGTTTGTGCAATTAGGAATGACCGATGATAGTTACGTAATGGAAGGCTCAGAAGCAATGACCTATCGACAGTTTGTGAATTCCTTTTTGCCTTATCACCCTACTGATTCGGTTGAACTAAAGATGCGACACATTCTCAAAATAGACCAAGACGATATTATGTGGGATAAGTTAGTAGAATTAGATTTGTTTAGCCGAATCAAAAAGGTTGGTTTAAAAAATGCCACACCCGCTCAAATTTTAGAAAAAATTCTTTCTGATAGTTGGACCTTACAACCCGAGGATAAAGATATGATAGTTATGTACCACAAATTTGGTTACGAATGGAATGGAATAACTTCTCAAATCGATTCCAAAATGGTATGTATTGGCGATGACCAAATGTACACGGCTATGGCAAAAACAGTTGGGCTTCCCGTAGCAATGGCCACTTTATTGATTTTAAATGGTAAAATACAAACTAGCGGTGTTCAACTTCCTATTCAAAAAGAAGTTTACGAACCCATCCTGAAAGAATTAGAATCATACGGCGTTGTTTTTAATGAACAAGCCATGCCATATATGGGCTACAATCCAGATAAAGTCTTCAATTAGTTTTCTTTTTAATTTTAATTTTTTTTGAGTTTATTTGTTAACCGCTTCTCTAAACTTGTACTTGAAGAGAAGCGGTTTTTTTATGAATTTAAGCTTTTGGGTTTATTGTAATAGGCAATGAATATTTGACTCTCACAGGTTCACTGTTGATTTTTCCAGGAATCCATTTTGGTGCATTTTTTAATACTCTAATGACTTCTTCGCTCGTTCCATAACCTACGCCATCTCTTAAAGTTGTAATTTCGCTGATGGATCCATCAGTTTCTACTATAAAACTTAGATAAATTCTCCCTTTGATGTTTTTCTCGATTACTTCTTTAGGTAGTTTGAGATTTTGTCCCATATATTGATAGAAGGCTTCCATTCCGTTTGGAAAAATGGGGTCTTCGGTGATTTCATTCACTTGATATACTACATTTTCACCCTTCTTAGTTTTTTGTTTTTTTGGGTCAAATGCATCTATGATAATCACCGCAGGTCCTCCTTTTTTAAATAATTCATCGAGTTCTTCTTTTGTTGGCATCGTCTTACTTCTTCCTAAAAAACTCGGCACCAGCTTTTTTTCTGCTTGGGTTAATTGAGTGTATTTTTTTTCGGCTACAATGGCTCCTTTTTCATTTTTGATTTTAAAAATGGTGTTATTGTAATAGTTTTCGAATAGCGAACCTTTCTCTTGCTTTTGAGATGGATTTTCTTGAGCGTTTGCAAAAGAATTTACTATTAATGCCAAAACTAATATCGTGCGGCGAAACCATCTAGTGGGTTTCTTTTTTAATTGAAATTGTGGTGTTTTCATGGTCTTTTTTTGGTTAAATATTTATTGTTTTATAAATTAGAACTCATAATAGTGATGGGTAAACTATACTGTACACGAACTGGTACACCATCTTTCTGAGCAGGAATCCATTTTGGAGAAAGTTTGATTACGCGCGTGGCTTCTTCGCCGGTCCCGTGTCCAATATCTCTCAAAACGCTGACATTAGTAATGCTTCCATCTTTTTCGATAATGAACATAACATATACTTTTCCTTTTAAATTAGGTTCAGTTGGAGCTTGAAAATTATTTCCAACAAATTTGTAAAACTTCTCCATGCCTCCAGGGAATTCGGGTTTTTCAGTTATACCTGCTACATTAAATACAACATCATTCGATAGTGGTGGATTGCTTTCTTTTGTACTTTCTTGTGGCAAATTGACGAAATTCTCAGTTTTTGGACCGGGATTTAAATTTGCTAGGTTTTTATTAGGGCTGACTAATGACTCTTCTTTTGTATTTGGTTTTGAATTTTCGGGTAATTTTTTCGAGTCACTAAGAACAATATCGATGCTTTTACCAGAAAACTTTTTATGTGCATTTTTTAAATGTTTATCATAATAGGCCTCAGTATAGAAATTGTACTGAAAAGGCTGAGGGAATTTTTTGCTTCTAGCATTTTTATGAACAAAACTTCCTGTAAAATAGGCAATTTTATCTGGTGAATAGACCTCTAAATGACTATTGTTGGCGTGAATACCGTCAATCCAGATGGCATATTTTTTATTGTTTTTGAAATCTTCAAATTCTGCCTTTGTAGGGATTTTTTTTGAGTATTTTTTAGGAGTATAGGATAAGTACCTATTTTTTTCTTCCAAAGTCAAATCTTCGTATTTTTTGGAGAAGGTGATGTTTCTTTTTTTGTCAGTAACATTAACTAAAACACCTGCGTAGTAAATATCTCTGTCGTTACTTGTTGCAGTAGTATATTTTGTATTTGTAGATTTTGTTGCTTGTACTTGTGCAACACTATCGATACAGAAATAACAGAAAAGTGCCGTAAAAATAGGTAAAAGCCCTAGCTGTTTACCAAGTATTATTCGTTTGGAAGAATTTCGACTCATCATAAGAAAGCGTTTTTTGGTGACTTGAAAATTTAAATTACTGGCTAGGTACAAAGGCGGGTTACAACTCGCTTTGGATAACAATAGCGATTGATAAAATGGGATGTTTTTGTACGATTGCACTACTTTTTCATCGGCTAGGAATTCATGATTAAGTTGTATGGCTTTTTTGTACAAAATAAACAAAGGATTGAACCAAAAGATGGTTTTTACCAATTCTATAAATAGAACATCTAGGGTATGCTTTTGATTGACATGTGTCATTTCGTGTGCAAACAATTCTTTTTCAATTTTGCGTTCTTGGTATTCCGATTCATTAATGAAAATGGTATTCATAAAGGTATGCGGTAACACGTGTTCTTGAAGTAATACTAAAGTTGCGTTTTGAAACGAAAGTGTTGCATTATTCTTTTTTAATTGATAAAAAGTGATAATATTTCGAGTAAATCTAAAAAGCAGAATTGCAGTTACTAAGACATAAATACCCCATAGTGTTTGTTCCAGATAATTAGTTTCTTCTGCAATTACCATATTTCCACCTGAAAAGCTCACTGGAATTGGAGCAGCTACAGGAGTAGTGATTTCTTCAATAATTTCAATCGAAATAAAAGGAATTAGAAGCGAAAAAATCAAGCTAAGCAACAAGTAAAAGCGATTAAAACGGTGCATTTTTTCGTTTTCTAGAAAAAGCTGATATATTACCAATAGGATAGTGGCAGCGATAGTTGAAGTTAGCAAGTACTGTATCATGATT
>ERZ650302.1313-NODE-1313-length-13917-cov-6.412350_pt1 | contig 13917 bp, 9 predicted proteins | sample MGYA00376238_ERZ650302 | MGnify/ENA primary metagenome ERZ650302 (study PRJEB26733, sample SAMN07839298) | wastewater metagenome | biome: urban; feature: wastewater treatment plant; material: waste water | place: USA: North Carolina | collected 2016-04-28 ... | reverse complement strand
AACGCGGGACCAACGGATTAAAAGTCCGCTGCTCTACCAGCTGAGCTAACGACCCTGAACCATCATTCAAACTTGGTTTGAATGTGCAGTGCAAGTCAAGCTAAATAGCTTAAAGCACCACTTCGTTTGATGGAGCGTATTGTAGCAAGATATGAAGCGAGCGCAAGTAAAAAATAAAAAAGTTGCCTATGTTTGATTATAAATACAACAAATTTATCGTATCTAATCAAAAAATAGGCAACGTGTTGGCTTAGAAGCGATATTGATACTGTTGAATATTGTTGTAAATTTCTTGGGTTAGCTCGCAATAAGCAGATTGGTTTGGCAATAACACCAGAATTTTTTCATCACACTGTTTTAAATCAAAACCTTGAGTTTTTAGGGTGTTCTTCTGGTATTTAAATGTGCCTGTGGTTTGCATTTGCTTTTGAATGCGTAAAAAAACGGGTACTGCATAAGCTGGCATTGCTTTTTTAAACTGTATTAGCATTTGACGCAAGTCGTGTTCGTCTAACTGGCAGCCTTCGTTTAGGGTTATCGCAGCCATACCTGCGCGGCCATCGGTGTGTGGAATTTCAACCCCATACACGACAGCTTCAGCAATTTTTTCATAGTCACTGACAATATTTTCTACTTCTGTGGTGGATACGTTTTCACCTTTCCAGCGGAAGGTATCACCTAAACGATCAACAAACTGGGCGTGACGGAAGCCAATGTCGCGGACTAAATCGCCTGTGTTAAAATAGGCATCACCTTGTTTAAACACATTTTGCATCATCACCGCCTTGTTTTTTTCGGGGTCGGTGTAGCCATCAAATGGTGAGCGACGGGTGATTTTTCCAATCAATAAGCCGACTTCGCCTTTTTTGACTTTAATGCATTTGCCTTTGGCGTCGCGTACAGGCTCATTTTTTTCTTTATCAAACTGAATGACGGCATAAGGTGTAGGCGAAAAACCAACTGTGTTGTCAAAATTAAACACGTTGCTAAAACCGACGTTGCCTTCGCTAGACGCATACAGTTCTAGAATTTCTTGAACGCCAAAACGTGTTTTGAATTTGCTCCAAATATTAGGGCGCATGCCATTCCCAATCATTTTAGTGACACGGTGTCCCTGCTCTAAATCAGAAGCAGGTGCATCTATTAAATATCGGCACAATTCGCCTACATAGCCAATAGCTGAGGCATTAAATTTGTGTACATCTTGCCAGAAACATGAAGTGGAATATTTTCTGCGGATGGCAAAGGTGGCACTGCCTGCAATTACGCCGCACCAGCACACTACAATACCTGTGGCATGGTACAGCGGCAGGGTACAGTACATCACATCATCTTGGTTTAAACCTAAGACATGACCATAGGTGCCATAAGCTAACGTCCAGCGGCTATTGGTGAAAATCACTGCTTTAGGCAAGCCTGTGGTACCTGAGGTATAAATATAAAACAGCCCATCTTTGCCCTGTACTGACTGTGTGGTGGCAGGGTTAAAGCTTGGGAATGATGCTATACATTGCGCTAAATTTTGAAAACCTTCGGGAGCAGTGCCAGTATCGGTACGGGTATTTTGATCTGCAAACCAGTACAGACGATTTTCTGCAAGCTCAAGTTCTTGGCGAATATCGGCAACGGCTTGGCGACATTCTTCACCTACAATGACGGCAATTGGTTTGACTAAATTAATGCTGTGCGCCAAAACTTTGGCGACTTGTGCGGTATTGACCAAAGCCGCGATAACGCCAATTTTTGCCAAGCCAATGACACTGGCAATTAATTCAGGGCGATTTTCCAACATCACCGCAATGACATCACCTTTGCGTGCGCCAATGCTTAAATAGTAATGTGCAATTTGGTTAGCCCATGCGTTGAGCTGCAAATAGCTGTACTGCTGATCTTCAAACATCAAGGCACAGCCATGAGGGTTGCGATGCACAGCTTTTTCAAACGCTAGACCTAAGCCTGCAGGCGTGTTGGGTGTGCGTAAATAGGCTTGTTTTAACCCTGTGATCAGGTGGGGCATTTTAGTCATAAACTGCGGAATTTTTGCCGCAACATCCGTTAAGCCAATTAAATCGCTTTTTGTCATCTGGTTCATAAGAATCCTGTTTTTGTCATCATCCGTTGCATCTGCACTGCATCGCGTCTTATTGTTTTGTAATCCCTTAGCCCTAGTGCAATCAACCTAATTTTTTAGCTTTATACTGGATTTTATAAAATCATGGAGTAAATCTAAATCGCAGCATGACTTAAATTCAGGTCGATGCGCTAAGTTTTACGTTATAAAAAAAATCCAGTCATCGGAATGACTGGATTTTTTTATTCCGCTGTAAAAGTGCGAATTACGACTCAGTTGGCGGCGTAGCTTTCTTTGGTGGACGACCACGTGGACGACGTGGGCGTATCACTTTTTCTTTGTCTGCTTTTTCTTGTTCGGACTCAGCTGTTTCGGCTGGATCATCTACAGCCAATTCTGCTTGTACTGGTTCCGCAGCGACTGGCATAGATGCTTCAGCAGTTTCTGCTTCGGTAGGGGCAGCCTGTTGTTCTACTTGCTCAGTTTGAACTGTTACAGCAGGTGCTTCTTCTGGAGTCGCACTGTCTTCTGTAGAAACAGCTTCTGCTTCAGCATTTGCAGCAGCAGGCTGTTCAACTTCGGTTGCAGAATTTGCTGCTACAGGGGCTGCTGTGGTTTTATCTTCTGCATCAGTCTTTTCAACTGCTTGAGCCTGCTTAGCTTGCTCTAACGCTTGTTCAGCGGCCTGCTTTGCTAAACGACGACGCTCACGTGGGTCATTGGCCACCCGTTTGTCTGACACAGGTTTAGGTGGTGTCAGGTCTAGCACAGGTGCAGGCTCAGCTTCAGGAGCAGCTTTGGCAACTTCGACATCACGAGTGACAGGTTTTTTCTCTGCCACAGGTGCAGTGCTAACGAGGCTTGCAGCATACTCGTCAGTGAACTTCTGCAAAGCACGGTTGAACGTTGGAATTAAACCAAACTGTTCAATCAGAACTGAACAATCTTCACCATAGACGTGGCGAATCAGACTACCAATGCTGTATTGCGCTAAAGTTGGCACCTGTGAAGGTTTTAACTTTGGTGTAGCTGCTTGCTGTGCTTGAGTTGCACGTTGCTGACGACGATGCTGACGCGGGTCATTGCTGGCACGTTTTGCAGGCGCAGTCGGTTGTGCTTGTACTTCCGCAGGTGTAGCTGTTTCTTCTGCAATAACAGGAGTAGCTTCTACCGCAGCAACAGCTTGAGTTGGTTCAGCAACAGTTTCAAGCACAGTTGCTTCTACTGCTGTCACTGGTACAGCCGCTACTGGCGCAGCATTTAATGCCACAATTTCAGTTTGAGCCTGATCGATATTCACCACCAAAGCCGTAGTATTGAACTCTTGACGTGGTGCATCAATTAAGTCCACTTTCGGCTGATTAGAAGCAACTGCGGTAGGTGCTTGCTCATTCAATACGCTTGGGTCGCGGTGACGAATTGGGCGTTCTGGACGAGGCTGGTTACGACGGTCACGACGTGGCACAGCATTTTGCTGCTGCTCATTGTTGTTTTGAGCGTCTTGCTGCTGCGGTGCTTGGTCATTGCTATGCTGACGACGAGAGCTGCGTTTGTTTTCACGCGCTTCTTGACGTTGCTCCTGACGCGACATCTGAACCACTTCTTCATGCACTGGATGTTGTTGATTGTCGTGCTGAGTTTGCGGCTCACGTTGCTCTTTGTGCTTGTTATTGTTGTTGCTGTGACGCGGCTTTTTGTTGTTGTGACGCGGAGCAGGTTTGTCTTCACGTTCAGCAGATTTATCTGCAGAGTCACGCTCAGTTTTTTGTGCTACTGTCGATGGTGCAAGGTACACATTTTGACTGCTTGCAGCAGGGGTCGCAGACGCAGTTGCAATTTGACCAAACTGACCTCGACTCACAGCACCGCTATTCACCATTTGCTCAATGGCTGCTGCCGCATTATTGGCACTACGTGCTTGATCAATGGTGCTGGCTTGCTTTTGAACAAATAGGTTTTCTAACCATGCACATGGACTTGCAGCAGTTGTTGCTGCCGCAGGCGCAGACTGCTGTTGTGCAGATGTTTTATGTTGCTGTGCTGCTTGTGGTTTTCTTGCAGAGGTTTTTTCTGCCGCAGGTGCAGCAGCGTGGCTGTGCGATTGATCGGCTTCTTCTAAATGCCATTCAGAAGATTCATAACCCAACTCTTTTTCGCTTGAACGAGTTGCTTCAGTACGTTCATAGCTTGTTGGTGCAAAACCTTCAGGATTATACGAAATTTCGTAATGTGGGGTTTCTAAGTGTGGGTGTGGTAATACAGTTACTCGCACATTTGAAGTTTGCTCAAGGTAAACTAGACTGTGACGTTTTTCGTTTAGTAAGAATGCCGCAATTTCAACGGGTACTTCGACTTGAACTTCGCCATGACGTTCACGCAGGGCAATCTCTTCCACTTTACGCATAATAGAAAGTGAAAGAGAGCGTAGGTCACGCACCATGCCTGTGCCATGACAGCGTGGGCAAACGTAGCCAGTCGCTTCTTCAAGCGATGGACGTAAGCGTTGACGGCTCATTTCCATTAAACCAAAACGCGATAATTGACCAAATTGAATACGTGCGCGGTCACTTTGCGTCGCTTCACGAAGTTTGGCTTCAACCATACGTTGGTTGCGGTCTTTGGTCATGTCGATAAAGTCGATGACCACCAAACCACCGATGTCGCGTAAACGTAATTGACGCGCAATTTCTTCGGCAGCTTCAAGGTTGGTATTTAACGCTGTATCTTCAACATCTTGACCACGGGTAGATTTTGCCGAGTTGATGTCAATTGAAACTAATGCTTCAGTTTGGTCAATGACAATAGAACCGCCTGAAGGCAATTTAACTTCACGCTCATAAGCTGTTTGAATTTGGCTTTCGATACCAAAATGTGCGAATAGCGGCTCATTTAAAGTATAGGTTTTTAGCTTGTCTAACTGACGTGGCATCACGGCTTTTACGAAGTTATAGGCTTCGTTATAAGCTTGTTCTGAGTCAATTAGAATTTCGGCAACATCATCACGTAAGTAGTCACGAATCGCACGTGTCACCACACCTGCTTCTTGATGTACTAACATTGGCGATGGGCCTGAGCTTGCGGTATTTTGAATTTGCGCCCAAAGGTCAAGCAAGTGTTGTAAATCAAGCTGTAATTCTTCTTGTGAACGACCAATGCCTGCAGTACGTACAATCACGCTCATGCCGCGTGGCACGTTTAAAGATGCCAGCATTTCTTTGAGTTCTTCACGTACTGAACCTGAAATTTGACGACTGATACCGCCACCTTTCGGGTTGTTTGGCATAAGCACTAAATAACGACCTGCCAATGAAATGAAGGTAGAGAGCGCAGCACCTTTGTTGCCACGTTCTTCTTTTTCTACCTGCACTAAAAGCTCAGTGCCCTCAGTAATCAATTCACGAATATTGGAAGTTTGGCGAGGATCGGCTTTGAAATAAGAGTTTGCGATTTCACGCATAGACAGGAAGCCTTGGCGACCTGCACCGTATTCAACAAATACGGCTTCTAAAGAAGGCTCTACACGGGTCACATGACCTTTGTAGATATTCGATTTTTTTTGTTCACGGGTACGATTTTCTAAATCAAAATCGTAAAGACGCTGACCAGTGACAAGTGCAACGCGAATTTCTTCGGCATGTGTTGCATTAATCAACATACGTTTCATGGGTGTAACACCTTATAGTGATACACAGCAAAAAATCGCTAGACACGTAGCGAACATCAAGCATCACGGATCAATGGCTCAAATCTGCAATGAATTTCATTGTGCTTTGAGTCTTTTATTCCCAGCGTCTATTTTGATATAGATCAGCTTTGGTTTTGATTCACGTATTGATGATGGCAATACGGCTTTAACCTTTAAACGGATAAAGTCACCTGATCGCTTCACTGGCGGACGAGCGGTGTATTGGATGTGTGTAACTTTCACTGTCACATTGCTCGAAGACTATCTCTTCTTTCATAGATAGAGTGTCTTGATACGGAATTATCATCGTATCTTTACAAATTGTGCAGATCCAATACATCAAACGCTTTAGCCTGAAGTGGTTTTCAGGGTGCGACTAATCTGATGTGTATCAGTTTACGTTTAAAAACCAACTAGAGTTGGCGACATATTTTTTCAGTCAAACTGATTTATGTACCTAAGGTACAATTAAACGCAACAGTTTGCTTTTTTGCCGATATAATAAGCCTTCGGCGTCGGCATAATTCTTTTGGGACCTGCTCGTATGTCGTGGGATGTTGGTTGATTGCTCTATTTCAGAAAAGCCTGAAAAGATTCAACGTTAACCCACTGACGATGGTTTCCGTGCGCTGACTATATCAAACCTTGCATCATCTGCCTATGGGCTAAGCTTATGTTTCTTGTGTAAAGCATAGCCTAAGTGGTCATTTATTAATCAATTTCAATCAATTTTTAGGTCATAGTAACTGTATGAATTCTACGCAACAATGGCAAAACGTCACGTGGTTTGAGGTGGATGAGCACCAAGATGGACAGCGAATCGATAATTTCCTGTTTAGCCGTCTAAAAGGTGTACCAAAAAGCCGCATCTATCGTTTGATTCGTGAAGGCCAGGTTCGCGTCAATAAAAAACGAATTAAGGCAGAAACTAAACTGGCCATTGGTGATCAAATCCGTGTGGCGCCTATTCGTTATGAACAAAAAGATGAATCTGCTGCACCGGTTTCTGACAAGGTCGCTCAAGGTCTGTTGGCACGTGTAATCTATGAAGATGAAGGCTTGATGGTTGTCAATAAGCCATCTGGAATTGCCGTGCATGGGGGCAGTGGTGTAGCTTATGGCCTGATTGAAGGTTTGCGTGCTGCGACAGGAAAAAAATATTTGGAATTAATTCACCGTATTGACCGTGATACTTCAGGCTTGGTGATGATTTCTAAAAAACGCAGTACCTTAAAAACCCTGCAAGATTTATTGCACGAACATAAAATCCAAAAAACTTATGCTGCCATTGTCAAAGGGCAGGTGAGTTTGGATAAGCAATTGATTGATGCGCCGTTACATCGTTATGAATTGGCGAATGGCGAACGTCGTGTACGTGTATCTAAAGAAGGCAAAGCGTCTAAAACCCAGTGGAATGTGGCAGAGCGTTTTATGCATGCAAGCTTGGTATATGCTTCGCCGTTGTCAGGACGTACCCATCAAATTCGTGTGCATGGTTTAAGTATTGGTCATCCGCTTATTGGCGATGATAAATATGGTCACAGCACCGCCTATGCTGGTCCAGAGGCCAGACGCTTGTGCCTACATGCCATGCGTCTGCAAATTCCAGGCTACCCAACCATTGAGGCGCCAATGCCTGAAGACATGCAACAGGTTTTAAATGAGTTGAGAAAGCAGAAATGAGTCAAAATATCGAACTGGTGATTTTTGATTGGGATGGAACCTTATTTGATTCAGTGGAACAAATCGTGGCAAGCCTGCAATATGCGGCACAACAATTCCAGCAGCCCTTAACCAATGAGGCTGCGAAAAGCATTATTGGGCTGGGTTTGCCAGAGGTGATGCAAATCCTGTTTCCGAAAGTACCGCATTTACAGCAGGATATTTTGCAATGCTATGCAGACCACTATGTTGCGAACTCTAAAGGTGATGCATGGTTTGGTGGTGTTGCTGAGCTATTGGCCGATCTAAAACGGCAGGGAGTCAAGCTGGCGGTGGCAACAGGTAAGAGTCGTAAAGGTCTGGATCGGGTGCTGAACCAAACCAATAGCCACGATATTTTTGACATTACCCGTGCCGCCAGTGAAACCCGATCAAAGCCTGACCCGTTAATGTTGCAGGAAATTCTGCTTGAAACAGGTGTGACGGTAGAGCGGGCCATTATGGTGGGTGATACCAGTTATGATCTTGAAATGGCACAAAACCTGAATATGCAGCGCATTGGGGTGAGCTATGGGGTGCATAGTGTTGAAACCTTGCAGCAATACCAGCCCCTGACCATTGTCAGTTCAATTCAGGACCTGCATGGCTATTTTCAGGCTATATTGCCAGCCCCTATCTTGATTGAAAGCTAAAACAACATAATATTGATCTGACTAGGGTGAGGGGAATGATGCCTCACCCTGCATAATAACAATAGGGAAGTCATGAGTCGTTCAATCCGTCTGCTCAACCTGTTACAACTGCTAAGGGAATACCGTTATCCTGTGACGGCACAGGTTCTGGCAGAACGTTTGCAGATTAGCCAGCGCAGTGTTTACCGTGATATTGAAACCTTAAGGGAGCAGGGGGCGGAAATTGAGGCGGCGGCAGGGTTGGGATTTCAGCTCATGGAGGATTTCCTGCTACCTCCCATCACCATGAATGAGACCGAAATTGAGGCGATTGTCCTTGCCCTGAACTGGTTGAACTATATTCCTGATCAGGCCTTGAAATCGGCCTCCACCTCTGTATTGGCGAAGTTAAACGCGGTACTGCCTGAACATCGGCAACAGTTGTTGCAGCAAACCACCTTAAGGGCGATCAATGTCTGGTTGCCTGTAAATGAGGCACTGGTGGAGCAAGTCCGCGTCGCCATTCGCCAGCAAGTCAAAATTTTAGTCGATTATGCAGATGAGCAGCAGCGAGTGAGTTCCAGAGTTTTATGGCCCTTTGCATTGGGCTATTTTAATGATCGAATTGTTTTAGCGGCGTGGTGTGAGTTGCGCAATGGATTTCGACATTTTCGGATTGATCGCATACAACAACTGAACTTAAGCCAAGAATTATACCCACAGTTTAAGCAACAACTTTTTCAGCAATGGTGGACACAGGAGGTGTGTCATTCGACTACTGACAAAAACTGACAATCAAAACAATTAGATTTAAATAAAACCAACAAGCAAGGAAATACAAAATGTCGCTTAAGCTTTATACCAATAGTTTTTCACGTGGTGTCGTTGTCGATTGGCTGCTCATTGAGCTGGGCGTTGAATGCGAACGCATTGAGGTTGCCTTTCAAACTGAAATGAAAACGCCTGAATATTTAAAAATGAATCCGTTTGGTAAAGTTCCCGTACTAGTCGATGGCGATGTGGTGGTGTATGAATTAGGGGCAATCGTCGCCTATTTAGCCGATAAATTTCCCGAAAAAGGTTTAGCCCCAGCCTTGAATGATCCTAAACGTGGTATTTATTATCGCTGGTTATTTTTCATCTCTGGCCCTTGGGAAGCGGCAGCGACAGATAAAATGTTAGGCGTTGGGGTAAATGCAGAGCAACAATCTTTCGTCGGCTATGGTAATTACGACGATGCCTATAATGCCTTTGTGGTCGGATTGGGCGAAGCCGAGCCATATTTATGTGGTCAGCAATTTACTGCTGCCGATGTGACGGTTGCCGCGATGCTGTTTTGGCGGCTTAAAATGGGAGGATTTCAGGCCCATCCAGCCATAGAGCGTTATCTTGACAATATAAAGCAACGACCAAGTTACCAAAAGTTTGCGGAATTTTTTAGTAATGCCTAAAGGGTAAAAAGATAGCCGACTGAATCGGCTATCTTTTTCATCATTGGGACTATGCAGGAATATCGAGCTCAAATATCTGTCGAATTTCTTCCAGAAACTGCTCTGTGGCCAGGCTGGGCTCAAGCCTGTTATAGCTGAAAAATACATCCAGACAGGGGAGGGAATGACTCAGTCGGCGCATCACGATTTGATCGGTTGCCAGCGCCTGCATATAAGAGGGCAGAATGGCACAGCTTTGGCCTGAATGCACTGCCTGAATACTCTCCGCAATGCTGTTGGCCTCAGAAATTGTCTGAAACTGAATCTGTCTCTGTTCAATATAATGGACGATGGTATCAAACAGGGGCTGGGAGAGCTTTTGGGACAGAACGGTTATGGCCAGCCCATTTAATTGCCCTACTGGAATTTCAGTTAATTGAGCCAGGGGATGCTGTTTGGGGAGCATAAACACCAGGGGTTCTTTCAGTATTAACTGACTGGCAAAAACCTCATTTTGAAACTCCTGATTAATAAAAATAATGTCTAAGTCACCTTTCTTGAGTTCAGCGATTTGGTCACTCTCTTTCAGGTTCAGGGTGCGGATTTGCAGCTTGGGAAGTTTGACCCTCAGGCGCGGTAGAATATAGGGAAAAATACGGATTTCAGCAGAAGGGACAAAGCCAATTTTCAGATACTGGACTTTTGCCGCTGCCACCTGCCGTGCCATGGTGATGGCCTTGTCCGCCTGTGTCAGGGTGAGGCGAGCCTGCTCCAGAAAAACCAGCCCTTCCTCGGTCAGTTCAACCTTGCGTTTGGTGCGGTGAAAGAGCTGTACGCCAATATCATCCTCAAGGTCCTTGATCTGCTGGCTTAATGAGGGCTGCGCCGTGTGCAGCTTTAGTGCGGCTTTACTAAAGCTGAGTTCTTCAGCGACGGTGATGAAGTAACGTAGATGGCGTAATTCCATAAGACTTGTCCGTGTGTGTCTTACTGTTATTCTTAATTAAAGTATTAAAAAATAATTCTCATGGCCGCATTATATAGTAGCTGCTTTTCTAGACAATATGCTTTTTTCTAAAATATAAAAAATATATTAAAACGCTATACCTGTAAGTTTAGCTGAATTGTCATTTGGCGTTATGAGTTCAGTAAAATTGTATTGACTCAGCCAGAGAAAATCAGCATAACTCAATGACCTTATGTTAGGATCAAGGACCGATTATGGAAAGCCATGTTTTTAAAGGATCAGGCAGATCAAGGCCAGCTTATCGTCCCAAGCCATATCTTGATCTGGAGAAGATAAAACCTTAAAAAATAAGCCATAATCCTAAGCCAATATAACTCAGCCCCACAAGCGATCAGGTTCCACCACAGAAGAAGTACATGAAAGATAAGCCGACATTAACCTACCAATTGCCGACACAATCTTGCTTGAGCCATACCTGGGGGAAACCTCCTTTTCCACATGAGGCCTCTGACCACTGTGGGATTGACCGTTTCTACAACCTGGACAAACCGTTGACACCGTTTGACCGTAAGGGGCTGCTAAAATGGCTGACAACACGTAAATCCTTTACCTGGAATGTTGACCGTAGCCATGAGTCTAATCTGCGTAACCAGATGCTTGAGTTGCCGCAAAACCGCCCGCATGCCGACCTGAATGACTGGCAGATTTGGTTTGTGGGACATGCCACCATTTTAATTCAGATTGGTCCCTATAATTTTTTAACCGATCCAGTCTGGTGTGAATATGTCAGCCCAAGGCACGGGCGGGGACCCAGGCGGGTTTGCCCAGCGGGCATTGCACTGGAGCATCTTCCCACCATCCATGCGGTGTTGTTAAGCCATAACCACTACGACCACATGGATTTGGCCACCCTGGACTGGCTGCACCAGAAATTTGAAATGCCGATTTATACAGGTTTGGGCAATGGTCACTATCTACCGAAGCACCTGCATGTCATTGAAATGGACTGGTGGCAGGAAATCCCCTTTCATGATGAGTTAAAGATCGCCTATACCCCAGCACAACATGCCTCGGGACGTGGTGTCAGGGACCAGAACAGGGCGCTGTGGGGCGGATTTTCACTATTGGCGAGAACGGGTCACTGTTTTTTTGCGGGTGATACGGGGTATGCAGGTCATTTCAAGAAAATTTATGAACGCTATGGGGCTGCAAGAATTGCGTTGCTGCCGATTGGCGCCTATGAGCCACGTCAGTTGATGCGTTATGTGCATATGAATCCACAGGATGCCTTTCATGCGCATCTGGACCTGCATGCGCACCGTTCACTGGCGATTCACTATCGCACTTTCCAGCTTACCGATGAAGACCGTGATGCACCAGAACATGAACTGATGCAGGCCATGAAATCCTCTTCAAAACTGGTGAACCCTTTTTACTGTATCCGTGAAGGGCACTTTATTCGGGCCTAGCTTGCTGTAGTGTCCTGATAAAGCATAAGGCAATGATGGAAAGGCTCGCAAGCCCAATATTTATCATCACAGGATTGAACGCTTATTCATGTCATGGCTTGACTAAATTGTCGCCTAATTCAATGTAAAAAGCCATCCGAAGATGGCTTTTTAAAAGGTTCTCAGGAATTAAAGAAAGCTTGGTAAATGACGGGCTGGGTCCGTTTCGCGGGCAGCCTGTGCATCGGCAACGGTCATGCCAAGTGCTTTTGCAACCCCTTCACCATAGGCAGGGTGACAGGCGTGGCAGTTACGAATATGGCGATATTTGATGAAGTCCAGCGCATCGCCCATTGCACGGGCAGTGTTGTCAAACAAGACCTGCTGTTGTTCAGGTGTCATCAGTTCAAACAGCGCACGAGGCTGGCTGAAATAGTCATGGTCATCTTCACGATAATCCCAGAAATCCGCATCACCATTGATTTTTAATGGGGGTTCCCGATATTGGGGTTGTTCCTGCCACTGATTAAAGCTGTTTGGCTCATAGTGTGGTAAACCGCCATAGTTGGCATCAATACGGCCCTGACCATCACGGTGATTGCTATGTACAGGGCAGCGTGCCGCATTGACTGGAATTTGCTGGTAGTTCACACCTAAACGGTAACGCTGTGCATCGGCATAGTTAAACAGGCGTGCCTGTAGCATACGGTCTGGTGAAGCACTGATACCAGGCACCAGATTGCTTGGGGCAAAGGCTGACTGCTCCACATCCAGGAAGAAGTTTTCAGGGTTGCGGTTCAGTTCAAATTCACCGACTTCAATCAATGGATAGTCACCATGCGGCCAAACTTTGGTCAGGTCGAATGGATGGTAAGGCACTTTCTCTGCATCCTGTTCTGGCATAACCTGAACAAAAAGCGTCCATTTTGGATAATCACCATTTTCAATCGCATCAAATAGGTCACGTTGATGGCTTTCACGGTCTTTACCTACAATGCTTTCGGCTTCAGCATCAGTCAGATTTTTAATGCCTTGCTGGGTTCTAAAGTGAAATTTCACCCAGAAACGTTCATTGGCCGCATTGATGAAACTATAGGTATGGCTACTGAAACCATGCATATGACGGTAGCTGGCAGGAATACCACGGTCTGACATCACGATGGTGACTTGATGCAGCGCCTCTGGAAGCAGGGTCCAGAAATCCCAGTTGTTGGTTGCACTGCGCAAATTGGTTTTCGGGTCACGTTTGACCGCTTTGTTCAGGTCAGGGAATTTACGTGGATCACGCAGGAAGAATACAGGGGTGTTGTTGCCCACCATATCCCAGTTGCCTTCCTCGGTATAGAATTTCAGGGCAAAACCACGAATGTCGCGTTCCGCATCGGCCGCACCACGTTCACCTGCAACAGTGGTAAAGCGGGCGAACATCTCGGTTTTCTTGCCGATTTCACTAAAAATCTTGGCGCGGGTGTATTGGGTAATGTCATGGGTGACGGTAAACGTACCAAATGCACCTGAACCCTTGGCATGCATACGGCGTTCAGGAATCACCTCACGGACAAAGTTGGCCAGTTTCTCATTCAGCCATAAGTCTTGGGCTAATAATGGTCCTCTCGCACCTGCTGTCATACTATTCTGGTTATCCACTACAGGTGCGCCAAAGTCTGTGGTTAAGTGGCTAAAAGGACATTTTTTATCGTCTTGGCTCATGTTTGTTCTCCATCAAGATGACCTGTGTAAACTCATCTTGACCATTTGACCGTTCTAAAAGATAGATGCTTGAATCAGCTCATATGCAAACTGGGTATCAAAATTCAGATGCCTGTACGGGATTTGCAATGATGATTGAACATCCTTTGTGTTTTTACTTTAGGTTGATGAAAGCTTTTTTTCCAATGGATTAAAGCTGACGCCGTAAATGTTTTATTCGATTGAAGTCTTTAAATCTTAACGATGATCGAGGTTTTTTTGCATAGATAAATT